>SMEQ01001003.1_pt1 | contig 13798 bp, 7 predicted proteins | sample 2456281 | NCBI WGS metagenome assembly SMEQ01 (sample SAMN10132596, study PRJNA489261) | soil metagenome | isolation source: day1 antibiotic-loamy sand soil ammended with raw manure from dairy cow... | place: USA | collected 2015-04-01
GGGCCAATCCCAAAAACGTAAAGTGGGTGGGCGCTCACCACTGGCTACTGCATTAACAATGACTTCATCTAAAGCGACATGCTGAGCTGCAGGCAAGGTTTGCGGAGGAATGACATCAAAGGCATGGTCATGCCAACCACTGCCTTGGCCTAAAGCACGGCGTACAGCAATGGCTATTGCTTGAGCTGAAAACCCAAACATTACTACGTCTTTGTCTAATGCGTTTTGAATGGCTTCGATCATTTGCGTAGAACTGGCACTATCAGGTAAACCCACCAGCGCTTGGTTAATTTGCTCTAATGCGGAATCTGGCTCTAAGAAAAAATCACCAGAAATACTAACCTGCGTTAAATGCAGATTCTCAACCTCAACATTGGCCACCACCAACTTACCACCGGGTACTTTGTATTCACCATGCATAATGATTCTCACCCAAAAATAATACCCTACTATATCACTTGGTTAAGAAAAATTAAGACATAAACCTATACTGACTTAATTTGATATTTATGTTTATAATTGCCGCCTTGAATTTTAAAGGAACTTTTGGCTATGTTTGTAAAGCAATTTTCATGTGTAGTATTGCTTGCAACGTTTTTTAGCGTAGCACTCGCCAACCAAGAAGATACATCCATCACCCAAGCAAACGTCGATGTCGGTTATGAGGATGGTGCATTCACCCCTCGCGGCACTCTTCCTGTGCACTGGAATAAACACTTTTCATCGTCTATTTCTTATGTGGGTAAACAAGCATTATCTATTAGTGTGCTAGAAGATTTTGAAGACTCTTTAAATGCTGCTATATCTCAAGAACGCCGTATCAGCCTTAATGCGCTTACTTACGAGTTCAACCCTAGCAACAATCCAGACGCTACATTCAGCGTTGGCATAACCTACGAACAAATAAAAATTAATGCTGATGAAAAAGGGTTTATCCCTATTGGCACTGATGCAGTTAGACTGGAACTATCAAGAGAGATTGAAGTTGATCGCATCAATATCCCACTGACTTACCAACTGCGTAGCGGCCACTTTGTTAATCGTGTAAATGCAACAGTCACAGCCTATTCTTCGTTATCTTTAGAGCAAGACCTATACCTTCCTTGGTTAAGTACAGAACGCCAACTGAATAGCGACAGCCAAACACAAGCTATCGCCTATCAACTGAGCTTAGAAGGTGTTTACACTGGTGCCGGTAACGTTTTTGCTCCGGGATGGCGTTTTGCTTATGAGTCACTGCCTCTTGAATACAAATCCTTAAAGGCTAACACCGATGTTGCCAGTAACTTTTCAACTGACGATATAAAACAAACTACCAACACCATTACGATTGAAGGCCGCATCTACTTTGGGCTTACCTCAAACAAGTCAGCCGCAAACTATATTGGCGTGCGTCGCGAGATAGCCACCTCTTCTTCTGAAGTCGCTGGCACTAAAAACCCTGATGAGCATATGTATCTCACGTCGATTGTATTCGGCGTTGATGGACGCTTTTAATTAGTTATAAAGGATTTCTACATGCGTATTAATTTATTGAAAACCATTTTTCTGGCTTTAGTGATTGTGTCTGCTGGCTGTTCGCCCAAAGAAAACAAAGACACAAAAGCATCTGCTAAATCTAATAGCTTAAATACTTATGGTGGCAAATGGCGTTATGTTCATGATGGCAGTGAGCTTTATATAGGTAATAAAAATATTGATAAGATTTATTTTTTACCTACGTATGAGAAATCTGCACCCGAACAATTTGAAGGCTATGGTCACTATGTTTTTAGCCCTGTTGATGAAAACTTATTAGTACAAAAACGTAAAAACAATACAGATATATACTTAGTGCGTGATGGCATTAAAAATACTGTTGTGAAAGGTCAAATCGCAAGCCCACAGGCTTCATTAATAAATATACCGAAAGCTTTTACCAGCTCTAAACTTTCGGGCATAGGTGACTTAAGCACGGTACTTAAAAATATAAAAACCGATGATATTATTTCTATAAAAGCAGATGTAAATGGAAAAATATCCAGCAACAATATCCCTACTGGCAACTATGAGGTAACTGTTGGTGATACTAACAGTGGCTTTAAAGACACTTTAGAAGTTGGTGGGCTAGATACTGATCTTGGTGTTTTAAACCTTGCCAATAAAAACGGCTTAAACTTCAAAGCAAAAGTGACCATTAGCAAAGAAATATTTAAAGAGAAAACCTCTAACTCGAAGTACACAGGGCTGAACTCAAATGATGTAACTTATGATTACCATCGTGGCCAATATATTTTTCCGCTAGGCGATATACAACGTACGGAACCAGCAGAAAAGCTAGGCTTTCAAGATCCAGCTTGGATCACAATTAATATCAAGAACATATCTGGCAACTTTGCTTCTGGAGTTGTATTAAAAATTCAATGTAAAGACTTAGAGTGGGTTATTGATTGTGGTCGCACAAATAATACTAATTTGATTTACGATGTAGGCACGCTAAAGAGCGGAGAAGAGCACAACGCTACTATTTGGTTACATACTCGTCCGTTTAACGCTGAGCGTAAAGACCTTGTAATCCCTATTAGCATATCGACTTCTGATCATATGCAGTGGAATGACACCGTTACTATTGCTGCTTATAAAAAACCGCAAATAGTTAAAATATCAATGGCTGAATACAATACTGGCTATATTTTCTTGCCTGGCAGAAACAGTATTAAACTATCTAGCACTCACTCGCACATTAACTTACCCTTTATTAACGGCAATGTTTCTCAATTGCTTTATTCCAACAACAGCCAATCTAGACAAACGAACTACAGTATTTCTAACGGTAAAGCTATCAACCCAACCGACAGGGATACGCTCAAACTAGATCAAGGATGGAGTCGCAACTTCGAGCCCGCAAATGATATGGAGTCTACTGCTCCATTGATTCAGCAAGGTGACGTAATTGATGCTTATCTACACCAAGGCGACTTAGATTTTTACAAAATAATAGCTAAAGACGAAATTAGCATTACTGCTATTGATGAGGTGTCTAAAAGCGTATTACTTAATGATAAGCCTGTTAGCGCTCATACTTTACTAAGCTTCAAGGCAAGCTCTTTAGTACCTAATGAAACTGCAACTATTCAATGGCTGCAAGTTCGCGGGCCAAAAGTAGACTTAGCGATTAGCACAGACGGCAGCACAGCGTCTTTTGTAACGCCTAGTTTTTCTGAGAAAGAAACACTTACCTTTAAGGTGTATTACAACGCACAGAAAGGCCATGAAGTTTTTGATTATTTAAGCGTTACTATTAATCCTTTCACAACGGCAACAGTTCAGACCGCTGAAAATACAGATAAGGATTTACACAACTCTGCAAACACAAACTCAAGTAACTTAATACTGAACTACAGTAACGTAAAAGATGCGAACAACACCTTTACTATTAATCAGTCGATAAACTTAAACACCCTAACTATTAGTGAAGGCGTTACGTTGATTATTGAAGAGGGGAATACTCTAACAATTCAAAACCACTTATTTGCAGCCGGCTCAAAACTTCACGTTAAAGGCACACTAAACCTGTCATCTATAGCTCAACCAGTTTTACATCTTCCAACTGATCTTACGCTTGATGGTACGTTAACAGAATTAACCCAAGACCTAGTTATTAATGGGTCTGTAACGCACTCTGCTGGCTCTGAAAATGGCTTAACCCTTAAGACTAGCGGAAAGTTATCCATTACAAATTCAGGAAAGATTGATGTCACAGCTAAAGGATTAACAGCAGACAAAAATGCCACCACAACCTGTAAGTATTATAAAGACAATGTAGTGGCTAAAGATAATGAGTGCTCTAATTTCTCGGGTGGAACACACGCTACAAATGGCATTAATAACAGAAAAACCTCTACAACAACTCCTACATACGGCAACGCGGCAATGCCTTCTTTACTAGGTGGAAGTGGTTATGGTGCAGCTGGAGGTGGGTATATAAACATTCAGGCTGCTGATCTTGAAAATAATGGTGCTATTATTGCTGATGGTGAAAGCACAAGTTACTCAGCCGGCGCTGGCGGCAGCATACTTATTAAGCTTAAGAGTAAAGTAACCGGTAGCGGCTCTATAAAAGCTAATGGTGGCTCTGCAACGTCCAGCTCTTACCATGCTAAAGGTGGTTTGGGCCGTATTGCCATCAAGGGTTACAAAGAAATAACCCTCAGCCTTGATAACATTAAAGACTACGGTTCTTTATGGCTACAACCCGATGGCGCCACAGGCGGCGATATTTACTTGCCAGTAGATACGACGTGGAATGTTTATGAAGATACTACTGTTAACAAAATAGTTTCTGATGCTCAGATAGAAATCAACGTTAACAATGATGTAACATATCTCAATATTGATAAAACAAAACAAGAAAACATTACTGTTAATCAAATACCGTAAGCTTCATGCACACCCTCCTTCTTGGAGGGTGTTTTCAACCAGCAATCAATCTCTTCTTAACTACTACTTTTAGTGCTTTTAATTACTAGCTTTAATTTTTCTTAATGGGCTCTTTAAACTCCAGCGGGCTGATTCCGCGCGCTGCTAGTTTGTCTTGCACTTTATTCATATTTGAACGGTTATCAAAGGGGCCGACGAATATGCGATGCCAAGTACTGCCCTTTACCTCAATTGATTCAATATAAGCCTGCATGCCTTCTAAGATTAAACTGGCGCGTAAGTTTTCTGCATCTTCTTTAGAGCGGAAAGACGCTACTTGTAAGCGGTAGACATAGTCGACTTGTTCTTTAGGTGTCGATTTATAGGCTTCTACCTTCGGCACTACAACTTTCTGTTCTTCTAGCAGCCTGTAGAAGTCGTAATCGGGTTTAGCGACTTCTTTTAACTTAGGCGCTTCGGACTTGTTGTTTTTGATAGCGGCCTTGGCTTCGCTTTTAGCTGAGTCCCATGCTTTTGACGGCGCAGTGGAGGGTTCAACTGTGCTCAGCAGCCACAGCATGCCAAGAAATAACGACACCATAACAAAGGTGAACACCCACACCCACTTTGGTACTTCGCTGTTACTTTTCTTCGCCATAATTTACATTTCAGCCGGGGCCTGCCTGTGCTAACGCCAAACGCGCATTACGCAGCTCTGCATCTTCCACTATCGTTTTTTCGTTGTTGTACCAAGCGTGGAAATCCCCTGCGAGGTCACGCAAATAGTTAGCGACTGCGTGTGGCTCATGGTTGGTAGCCGCCAAATTAACTACTTCGGGGAAGCGCCCAACTTTTACCATTAATTCTTTTTCGCTTTCCAGTTCTAAACGGCTGAGTGCCGCATTGCCTTGCTCTTCAGTCCAGCTTAAACCTTCGGTTTCTAGCTTACGGAAGATTGAACACACGCGCGCGTGGGCGTATTGAATATAGAACACTGGGTTATCGGCTGACTGTGAACGGGCTAAGTCTATATCGAAAGTTAGTTGGCTGTCGGTTTTACACGCAGGGTTAAGTAGCTACCGGCACGCTTAGACAATTTTACTTCTTCGCCACCACGCATTACGGTCACCATTTGGTGCAGTACATAGCTAGGCCAGCCTTCTGGAATGCCCTTATTTAACGCCTGCAAACCAGCACGCACACGGGTAATGGTGCTGTGGTGGTCTGCGCCTTGTTCGTTAATAACGCTGACAAAACCACGCTGCCATTTGTCTAAATGGTAAGCGACATCGGGTACGAAGTAGGTATAGCCACCGTCGGTTTTACGCATAACGCGGTCTTTGTCGTCACCAAAATCGGTGGTGCGTAACCAGAGTGCGCCGCCGTCTTCGTAGGTGAAGCCGTTTTCTATCAGGGTTTGCACCGCTGCTTCTACTTTGCCATCGGTATACAAAGAAGATTCTAAAAAGTAGACATCAAAGTTAACGTCGAAGGCTTTTAAGTCTAAGTCTTGTTCGTGACGTAAGTAAGCGACCGCAAACTTGCGAATAGCGTCTAAGTCATCAGCATTGCCGGTACCGGTAAATTCTTGGTCGGCGGCTGCAACGGTTTCGCCTTGCATAAAGCTTTGTGCTAATTCGGTAATGTAGTCGCCACGGTAGCCGTCTGCAGGCCAGCTTGGGTCTTCTGGGGTTAATCCCTTAGCACGTGCCTGAACAGACAGCGCAAGGTTGTTAATTTGCTGGCCTGCGTCGTTGTAGTAGAACTCGCGGGTAACATCCCAGCCAGTAGCGGCCAGTAAACGACAGATACTGTCACCGACGGCAGCACCACGACCATGACCAATGTGTAATGGGCCAGTGGGGTTGGCGGAAACAAACTCAACCTGTACTTTGCGGCCTGCGCCAACTTGGTTATGTCCGTACTTTTCTGCTTGGGCTAATACGTTTTGAATAATGCTTGTCGTTGAGGCTTCGCTTAGGAAGAAGTTAATAAAGCCTGGGCCGGCAATTTCTACTTTGGTAACCACGTTATTTTCAGGAATAGCGGCAACTAATAGCTCGGCTAATGCACGCGGGTTTTTACCGGCGGGCTTGGCTAACATCATGGCTAGGTTGCTGGCTAAATCGCCGTGCGCTTTATCGCGCGTATTTTCGAGTTGAATCTGAGGTTCTATATCCGCAGGGATAACAGCTTGATCTTTTAATGCCGCGACGGCTTGCGCTAATAATTCAGCTAATTGCGATTTCATGGAGTATGACCAGATTAGAAAAACGGGATTGAGGCAAGAGCCTTAAAAATGGTGGCAATTATCGCAAATAAAACAGCAAACTAAAATCACAAATCTATAAACATCTTATACGCCTGTTTTCCACAGAGTTATCAACAGGTGAGGTTAGCTTGGTTTGTTAATCATATAACATAGCTTTGTGCGCTATCCTATTGTTTTATTTTAAAATTTTAGTTGCCAAGCCTTGTTGCGTCTGATTTTGAGCAACATTCATACAAGTGTTTAAAAAAGAACCAATGCACACAGAGCCCCATGTTTATTGACTCTAACTGGCTTACCCATAAGTTATCACAAAAGTTATGCACAGTTTCTTGGGATAGATATTGGTAACTTTTTTAGTAATATTTATTAGCCTTGCGCATAAACCCTTAATAACTGAAGGTTCTTTACACGCTTTAAGGGTTTAGGCAGTACAGATTAACTGACACTCGCCCGTGCGCTTGCTAAAATACTGTGATTTTTAAACTTAATCTGAGTATTAACATGCCTGTATATCGTTCAAAGACTTCTACCAGCGGTCGTAATATGGCTGGTGCTCGTGCGTTATGGCGCGCCACTGGAATGACAGATGATGATTTCCACAAACCCATTATTGCTATTGCTAACTCTTTCACGCAGTTCGTACCCGGCCATGTGCATTTAAAAGACATGGGCCAGTTGGTTGCCCGTGAAATTGAAAAAGCAGGCGGTGTGGCTAAAGAATTTAATACCATCGCTGTAGACGACGGTATTGCTATGGGCCATGACGGTATGCTTTACAGCCTACCCTCGCGCGAGCTAATTGCCGACTCGGTTGAATACATGGTGAATGCCCACTGCGCCGATGCCATTGTGTGTATTTCTAACTGCGACAAAATTACCCCCGGAATGCTACAAGCGGCTTTGCGTATTAACATTCCGGTTATCTTTGTTTCTGGCGGCCCAATGGAAGCCGGTAAAACCAAGTTATCTGAAAACAAGCTAGACCTTGTTGATGCCATGGTAATTGCCGCCGACGACAGCGCTTCTGATGAAATGGTTGCCGCCTACGAGCGCAGTGCTTGCCCTACCTGTGGTTCGTGCTCTGGTATGTTTACCGCCAACTCGATGAACTGCTTAACCGAAGCCTTGGGTTTATCGTTACCGGGTAACGGCACTATGTTGGCTACCCACGCAGACCGTGAAGAATTATTCTTAGAAGCGGCACGTCGTATTGTTGATATTACTAAGCGTTATTATGAAGAAGACGATGAGTCTGTTCTGCCACGTAACATTGCTAACTTTGAAGCCTTAGAAAATGCCATGGCATTAGACATTGCCATGGGTGGTTCGACCAACACCATTCTGCACTTATTAGCCGCCGCGCAAGAAGCAGAAATAGATTTCGATTTAAAAGACATCGACCGTATGTCTCGCAACGTACCCCAGCTGTGTAAAGTAGCACCGAACACGCCTAAGTATCATGTTGAAGACGTTCACCGCGCCGGTGGGGTTATGGCAATTTTAGGCGAATTAGACCGTGCTGGGTTGATTCATTCACACTTACCCACAGTACACAGCGCTACCATGAAAGACGCGTTGGATAAGTGGGATATTATGCGTAACCCAAGCCCTGAAGTCGTTCAGTTCTTTAAAGCGGGGCCTGCCGGTATTCCAACGCAAACTGCTTTTAGCCAAGCGACGCGCTGGCCTAGCTTAGATGGCGACCGTGAAAACGGTTGTATTCGTAATTATGAAAACGCGTTCTCAAAAGAAGGTGGGTTGGCTGTTCTATACGGCAACATTGCTGAAGACGGCTGTGTGGTTAAAACTGCCGGTGTCGATGACTCTATTTTAGTTTTTAACGGCAAAGCGAAGATTTTTGAATCTCAAGACAGCGCAGTAACCGGTATTTTAGCCGACGAAGTTAAAGCAGGCGATGTGGTTATCATTCGCTACGAAGGCCCTAAAGGTGGCCCTGGCATGCAAGAAATGCTGTACCCCACCTCTTACCTGAAATCTAAAGGCTTAGGCGCTGCTTGTGCGTTATTAACCGATGGACGCTTCTCTGGTGGTACATCTGGCCTGTCTATTGGCCATGCCTCACCTGAAGCCGCATCTGGCGGTGCGATTGGTTTATTAAAAGATGGCGACCCCATCAAAATTGATATCCCTAACCGCAGCATCAACGTACTACTAAGCGAACAAGAGTTAGCCGAGCGCCGTAAACAGCAAGACGCTAAAGGTTGGAAACCCGCCGAGGTTCGCCCACGTAAAGTAAGCGCAGCATTAAAGATATACGCCAAATTCGCCACCAGTGCCGACAAAGGCGCCGTACGTGATTTGAGTTTGCTAGACTAGAGCCTGTTAAATAAATTAATAAACTCTGAAACAAAAAAACCCAGCTTAGGCTGGGTTTTTTACTAAATAACTAACCTTATTAGTTATCGTTAGTTACTTTAACTGTACCACTCAAAGTAAGACCTGAGGGTGCTGTTAAACTAAACACGTCGAATACTTTATCAACACCAGCTAGCTGAACTTTTAAGTTAGCATAAGTCACAGTTACACCTGTATCACCAGCTTCTGGCGGTGTTTTAAACTTAGGCGTTAGTGTGATTGTATTGCCACTTGCAGTAACAGTAACAGGGCTTTCTGCAGTAGGTACAAGTTCGGTTCCACCAACTGTAATACCATCAGCTTTGAAGCCAGCTACTCTGCTAATAGTAATCTTATCAGCCTTATAAACTGTAACGTCTTGACTAAGCGTTATAGTCAAGACACCGGTGCCATTACCTTCAGCATTGGTGTTTTCATTAGATGTTTTTACAACGTATAAACCTTCATCAGTGCCGTTAGTTAATTTGCTTAATGGCAAGCGAGTTGCTAATTGGCTGGTACCAACATTGAATCTAACACTACCGGCATCAAATACTGTTACACCATTAAAGGAAGTCGGCTTAACGGTAAGGTCGTAACGTCCACCTAGCACTAGATCAGACCCTGCAAAAGTTGCCACGCCGTTTTCATCTGTAGTGGTTGTTATGCGAGTAACGTCATCTAAAGCAACAGTAATTAAAGTAGCTTGAGAGTTTTGCACAAACGGAGTGACTGAGTTTAGCTCAGCAATGACTTCTGTATTCGGCACACGCTTGCCGTCGTAAGTTACTGTTACTTTGTAATCAGCGGCTGTGGTACCAACAGGGTATAAATTAATATTACCTACGTTAAAAAATTCTTTATCTTGAATCTTTTCATTATAGTCAGATTGAGTGCCAGTAAAGCTTACTACCCCTTCAAAGGGTAAGTAGCCTTCAGCGTTCACACTGATACGATATTGGTTAGTATTATTAAAGTTGGTCGGGATTTCATTAACACTGTAGTAGCCTTCATCACGGCTTAACTTTGCCTTACGAACACTTGTGCCCTGAAAAAACTTAACTTCTAAGCTTTTATCTGAAATAACACCGTTGGTTTCAGCATTACGAACAACACCTGATAGCGTGGTTTTGGCGTTATGATAATTTACTTCTGAGGTAACGTTAGTTTCATCACCGCCACAAGCGGCTAACATTAGGGGTAGAGTAGCAACCGCTACGGCTTTATATGAAAGCTTCATTGAATTCTCCTGAATTTCCTTATTAAGGAGGCCAATTTAAATCTGCCTCCTTGCATTTGCCTTTAGTGTAAGGCGACACAATGTTAATAAAATCTACAGGTTTGTAAACAGCAAGTTAACTTTTGTTGATTTATATTCTTAAAAACATAGAATTGGCTTCGGTTATTATTATTTTTAAAGATATAAAAAATGATAAATAGTCAGTATGTAATGTTATGCAAATGTTTGTAGCACTGTGTATATTGACTAACGTCAATAAAGTATAGATAAACACATAATATTCTATACTATCCAAACCACTCTAAAAATCACCTCAACCCTAACAACGACAACTCACTGATTTAAAGGAACTCTATATGAGATGGAATAAATCACCCCGCTTGCTATTTGTAGCTATGCTTAGCTCATCACTTATTGCCTGTGGCGGCAGTAGTAGTGATAAAGACTCACCAACAGACAAAATCTCTGGTACGCCAGCTGCTCAAGGTACTACTTTGTATGGCGGTACGAACATTAGTCAGTCGCAGACTGCCGGTCAAAGCGACAGAAAGTTCGGTAACTTACAACAAGATGGTGCTGAAATTTTTGTTGCTGGCCAAGCTTCAGACAGCTTAAGTAATTTAAGAATAACCTTAGTTGATATTGATAAACACCCTAAGAAAGATGCTTTAAAAGCTGCCATTCCTGATGGGGTTGCTGTATCCGATGTAGGCCAACTTATAGTTCTTGAACGTGACGACAGCTCTGGTTCTGCACAGCCACAAGACTTTGCTAAACCGGTTGAAGTTACTGTAAAAGTACATTTTTCAGCACCAAATGAAAATAAAGTTCCTGTTATTTTATATTTTGATGAAGCCACTAATACCTATTCACCAGTAGCCATTAAGTCGATCGACCGCAGTGCCGGAACTGTCACCTTTTTAACTGCTCACACTTCGATTTACAGAATAGTTTGGGCTTCCGATGACTTAATAGACGTTAATTCTGGCTTTGACCCTAGCCAAGACAGCTTTCTAGTTCCCGACTTATTTACTTTTGGTGGTAACTCTGGTGGTAACAGCTATGGTATTTCTGCTTATGTTACTTGGTGGTATAAACAAATTAAAATTACCACTGGTACTGGTGTTGCACTCGCTGACTTATTCAAAGACGAAACCACACCAGACAAAGCCGAGACTACTCAGCGTTTATTTAATCAACTTTACAAGGGATCTTACAACAAAGCGGCGCTTCAAGCAGCTCAAGACCTTTCAGACCAAATTGCTCTTCTAGGCAATGCCCAAACTCAAGTTAATACTGGTACTACTCTTTTACAAACGCTGTTGTTAACTGAGCAACCACAATTATTAGTTATGGCTGCTATAGACAACATCTGTATTGTTGGTGGTGCCATCTGTGATGCAGATGCACAAGAAATTCAAGAAACTCGCACAGTAGCGGTTTACAAGTATGATAAAACGAAAGAACTGTTCAGCTTTTATGATCCTAACTTCCCAAGTGAAGAAGTTACTATTAAGTGGAATAAGGCGGATGGCTTTACTGATTGGTCTAAGAGTAAATCGACCAATACTAAGTACAATGCTTATGGTTTTGCTGCACTTAACACCGCCTTCTCCCCTACAACTTTAAAAGACCTTGCAGCAAAAGCAGACAAAGAACTAAAAGCTGACCCTGCTACAAAGACTGCTGACATAGAAATAACCGAACCAGTAGCTGCAGATGAAGTTAGAAAAAACGTTTACGCCATTGATCAAAATGTGCAAGATCAACTTGCAGTACGCATTGTTGGTACAATCAAAGCGCCGAATACAACTGGTTCAGCTCGCTACGTACATGCATTTTTAAATGGTGCATTGCAAGCAAGCGCCTATCCTGTTAATTCTGGTGACAATAGTTTTTCTATCGACCTTGGTACCTTACCTAATGCCAGCGGTACCGATGTTATTCTGTTTGTTTCTGACAATCCTAACTCTTGGGCCGGCGGCACCACCGCAATTTCACACCAATTAAGTATTCGTGTAAAAGGCAATGAGTTCTTTAAAAACCTTGGGTTTGAAACAGGTGATCTAAAAGATCAAGACGGTCTAGACTTGTGGAGTTCTTATCAGTATTGGTGGTGGAATATTATTGCAGGAAGCTCTACTGAGCCTGCACCTAAAGGCTTTCAACCTACTTTTGACTTAGAGAAGAATGCAACTAAGCCCTCACCTAAGAGTGCTGTAGTTTCTGCTAACAGCCTACTGGATAACTTCGGAAGAATAAGCACTTACAACGCTAATAAAGTTGCTGGATTTGATCCTATTGCCACCGACTTGCAAGTGCCATACTATGGCAGCCATGCATTACGCATCAACAATTCAGACAACGGCGAACCAATTAGTAGTGTAATTCAAGTAGCAACTGTCCCTAATGATGTAGCCAATCCAACCATTAATTTTCGCTGGGCTGCCGTTTTAGAAGATCCTACTCATGATCCAGAACAGCAGCCATTTGTTGAAGTCACTGTCGAAGATTTAGATGAAACAGATCCAAATAAAAAAATTCTATACAACGCGCATTTCTATTCAGGTGACCCTAACTACTTAGGCTGGGTAACCTATGATGCCTATGGCAACAAAAAAAGTTCTCCTGATTACCGAGGTGGCACTCCTTGGCATGCAATCCCTTGGCAACAAGTGAATGTTTCTGTAGCAGGCAGGGCAGGAAATAGAATTAAACTAACAGTGGTAGGTGCGTCATGTCACCCAAGTGCACATGGCGGTTACGTCTACTTAGACGCTGAAGAATAGTCGGCCTCTACACTTGATATAAAAAAGCCGAGCTTCTAGCTCGGCTTTTTTATGGGCTCTTAAAATTCAGGGGTTTGAATCAGGGTAAATCCTTTATTCTTATTAGACCAACACTAGAATTTTAGAAGCTATATACAAATACACCACCACCCCTGCGACGTCACATATCGATGTAACTAAGGGTGCGCTGGCACTGGCTGGGTCGAAGCCGAGCTTGTCTAATACAAAGGGCAAAGCTAAGCCAACCAAACAGCCGACCATTACAATGGCCACCATGCTCATGGCCACCACCATGGCAATTTGCTGGCCTTGGTCGCCACCACGCCAGTAACCTAAGCCCGCAACTGCAGCGGCCATGGTGCCACCTAGGGCAAGGGATACAAACACTTCTCGGCCTGTCAGTTTTAACCAATCTTTAAGAACAACATCGCCTGTTGCGATAGCACGTACCATTAACGTAGAGGATTGTGAGCCAGCGTTACCGCCACTGCCTACCAATAAAGGTAGGAAGAAAACCAACACTAAGTTAGCGCCAATAATGTCTTCGTAATGGGCAATACCAGCACCCGAGAGCAAGTTACCAAACACCAAGAATACTAGCCAAAAAACACGCTTTTGATAAAGCAAGCCAATGGAGGCGTCTTTAAAGCTACCTGTGACCGTACCCATAGCAGCTGATTTATGGAAGTCGTCTTCCATTTCTTCGCTGACAACGTCCATGGCATCGTCGTAGGTGACAATACC
>SMEQ01000377.1_pt1 | contig 13742 bp, 12 predicted proteins | sample 2456281 | NCBI WGS metagenome assembly SMEQ01 (sample SAMN10132596, study PRJNA489261) | soil metagenome | isolation source: day1 antibiotic-loamy sand soil ammended with raw manure from dairy cow... | place: USA | collected 2015-04-01
AGTGTGTAATATTCTCGCGCAGCCTGTTTCTGCGCCTGCGGTAAGAGCATTTTAAAGATCCGCTACTCCAAAAGATGGCGGGAAACGGTTTCACAACTTCACAAGAGTGTGGCAAGCAATGAATAGTTTGGCGTTTACAGTCCCATGCACCAACAGCCCTCCATCTTGCAGCGGTTAAAACATTGATTTTTTCGCAATAATCTAACCCTTATCGTGGCGAATCACCGTTTATATAACTGTATCGCCCAAAAGCTGCATTTGGAGACACACTGATGGCACAAGATAATCAAGCACCTTTGGATGTATTGCTGGTAGGCGCCGGCATTATGAGTGCAACTTTAGCGGTGATGCTAAAAGAACTCGATCCAAGCCTGAGCTTAGAAATTGTTGAGCAAATGGAAGATGGAGCGATGGAAAGCTCTAACCCATGGAACAACGCAGGTACCGGTCATGCGGGTCTTTGCGAGCTCAACTACACACCCCAAGCTGCAGATGGCTCCATTGATATTAAAAAAGCGGTCAATATCAATGCCATGTTTGAAGAGTCCAAACAGTTTTGGGCTCACCTTGTTGAAACAGGCACCTTTGGTGACCCGAGCACCTTTATCCATTCTGTGCCGCACTTAAGTTTTGTCCAAGGTCAAAAGAACATCGATTTCTTAGAAAAACGCGCTGGACTGCTCAAAGCTCACCATGCGTTTGAAAAAATCGAGTTCACCACCGATAAAGCTAAGATGGCTGAGTGGCTGCCGTTGATGATGGCAGAGCGTAAAGATGACGAAGAGATTGCTGCCACTCATATTGCTAACGGTACTGACGTTAACTTTGGTGCTTTAACGCGCGAGTTGCTGGCCTATTTAAACCAGCAAGACAACAGCACACTGAGCTACAAGCATAAAGTCGTCGACCTCAAGCGCTGCGCTCAAGGCTGGGAAGTGAAGGTTAAAAACCTCGCCACAGGCCAAGAGCGCACCATAGTGTCACGCTTTGTATTCTTAGGCGCTGGCGGTGCTGCGCTGCCTTTACTGCAAAAATCAGGTATTCCTGAAGGTAAAGGTTATGGCGGTTTCCCTGTCAGCGGTCAGTGGCTGCGTTGCGACAACCCTAAAGTGGTTGAACAGCACCAAGCCAAAGTCTACAGCTTAGCCGCTGTTGGCTCGCCACCGATGTCAGTCCCGCACTTAGATACTCGCGTGATTGATGGCAAAAAATCATTATTGTTCGGGCCTTATGCTGGCTTCACCACGAAGTTCTTAAAGCACGGCTCTTTCTTAGATTTACCCATGTCAGTACGCTTGGGCAATATCTGGCCGATGCTGGCAGTGGGCCGCGACAACATGGACTTAACGCGTTACTTAATCAGTGAAGTGCGCCAGTCAATGGAGCAACGCTTAGACTCCTTACGCCGTTTCTATCCACAGCTTGATCCTGCAGATTGGAAGTTAGAAATTGCTGGCCAGCGTGTCCAGATCATCAAAAAAGATGAGAAAAAAGGCGGTATCTTACAATTCGGTACTGAACTTGTGAGCTCAGAAGACGGCTCATTGGCGGCCTTACTCGGTGCTTCACCGGGCGCGTCAGTCACAGTCTCCATTATGTTGACTTTGCTCAAACGCTGCTTCCCTGAGCAACGTGCTTCAACAGAATGGACTGAAAAGCTTGAAGCGATCTTCCCAGCGCCACTCAAGGACTTGGAAGTCAACGCGCCGCTGTACCATAGCACGCAAGAACGCTCAGATACGCTGCTCAAATTACGTTAAGACGTAAAAAAATGCCCGCAACTCAGCGGGCATTTTTATTGAATCTCACACATAACGCACATCAAGCACACTCGGCATGTGTAGCAAATGATCAGTCTCTAAAGTTATCAAACTGAATCGGCATACCCAGTTCTTTACCGCGTAATAAAGCCATCGCCTCTTGCAAATCATCGCGCTTTTTACCCGTGACTCGCACTTGCTCACCCTGAATCGAAGCTTGTACTTTAAGTTTGGCCTCTTTAATCGTGCTGACGATTTTTTTAGCCAATTCTTTATCAATGCCTTCACGCAACATAACTTCTTGCTTCACGACTTTGCCTGAGCCGTACGCATCTTTATATTCCAGACATTGCACATCAATTTTACGCTTAACTAACGCCATTTTTACGATTTCAATCAGCTGCTCAAGCATAAAATCAGCTTCTGCAGTGAGAGTAATGGTTTTATCTTTAAACTCAATTTCAGCTTTACCACGCAAGTCATAACGACGCTCCAGCTCTTTAGCTGCATTATCCATCGCATTGGTCACTTCGTGAGTATTGAGCTCTGAAACAACATCAAATGAGGGCATTGTGATCCTCCAAAATCTTCTACGTTAAATAAAAATACTTCAATATATGCAACACGCGGCCACTTTGCATTCACAACTGAGGCATGAACACACCGCTTATTGGTTTTACGATCACGGCACAGCATGCTTAAAAACAAGCAATGCATGCCAGCTGCGTACCCCACCCAAGCGGCCGCTGATGATGCCAAGTTTTGGCCTGGCATGATAGTTTGCACCGCACATGATTTAGATTATACAGTGACAGGCTTAGTTTATAGCGTGGTGTTGGCATGATGAATTGGCATATTTTAGGTGCAGGCAGTTTAGGCTGTTTATGGGCAGCGCGTTTAGCAGCGCAACAGCATCACGTACAGCTGATTGTACGCGATGCTGCAGCCATCACTGCGTATCAACATACAGCGGGCGTGGGCCTCAGCGATGCGCAACACCACAGCACCCAGTATTACCCAGTTCAGGTGCAACTGGCCACAGACTCGCAACCCATTGACTACCTGCTGCTGGCTTGCAAAGCCTACGATGCGCAGGCCGCGATCAGCCACATTGCTCATCGCCTAAGCCCCAGCAGTGTGATTGTGCTGTTACAAAATGGTTTGGGGAGTCAGCAGGCGATTCAAACGATGCTACCTCATGTGCGCTGCTTAGCAGCGTCCAGCACAGAAGGTGCATATTTGCTGGCCCCTTTTCATAGTGTGTTTGCGGGCCAAGGCCATACTCAACTGGGCGACTTACAAGCCACCACCCAAGCTGTACCACAGGATCTACTCACTGCATTAAACGCAGCGGGCATTCACTGCACCTGGACCACACAGATCACCGAGCACTTATGGCGCAAGCTGGCGATCAACTGTGCGATCAACCCCATGACAGTCATTTATAATTGTCTCAACGGTGAACTGCTGCACTACTCAGAGCGTATCAACACTGTATGCCAAGAGCTTGAGCAGCTGCTGCAACACGCCGGCCAGCCTGCAGCCGCGCATGATTTAACCGCACAGATCTGGCAAGTCATTGAGAAAACAGCCTCCAACTCATCATCCATGCGCCAAGATGTGCAGCAACGTCGACGCACCGAAATCAGCTACATCACAGGTTTTGCTTGCGCACAGAGCATCGCGCTAGAATGCCACACACCTGCCCTGCACCAGTTGCACGCGCAACTGCATGACACACTCAGTGCACACGGGCTCAGCACAGCTTAAACATCTGCATATATGGAGACTCACCCATGGGCTACCGCCTTAGTAAAATTTACACTCGCACCGGTGATGATGGCCAAACAGGCTTGTCTGATGGTCGCCGTGTGAACAAAAGCCACCCGCGCATTGAAGCCATTGGCGCCTTAGATGAGTTCAACAGTCAGCTGGCCTTATTGTTAGCACAACTACAAAACGAGCTCACTGCCACGCCACAATTACAGGCTGTACTGGAGGTTTTAGCACCCTGCCAGCATCGTATTTTTGATATGGGTGGCGAACTGGCCATGCCTGAATACCAAGCCTTGCATGCCGATGAAATCATTCGCATTGAAACCGCTATTGATGCATGGAATGTACTGGTAGGACCACTTAAGGAGTTTATTTTACCCGGTGGTTCAATTTTAATCGCGCAAGCACACATCTGCCGCAGTAGCGCTCGTAACGCAGAGCGTCGCTGCCAAGCCTTACACAGCAGCGAAGCTTTACGCTCAGAAATGCTGGAGTATATTAACCGCCTCTCTGATTTACTCTTTGTCGCCGCACGCTTAATAGCGCAACACCAAGGCTGCCCTGAGACTCATTGGCAAGCGGCGGCTAAACCCTTATAAAGACTGTGGCCAAAAGCCACGAATAGCGGCAACGCCTTGCCCACCAATGTCACGCGCCTGCGCAAGATTGTGCTCAGTTAAACCGCCGAGCAGATACGCAGGCGCATTAAAATCGCGCAACAAGCTTTGCGCAGCGTCCCAACCTAACGTTGGCGCGCCAGGGTGGGTCTGCGTGGGTAATACCGGAGATAAGGTGACAAAATCCAGCTGTAAATCGGTTGCTAGCTGCAACTGTGCGGCATCATGGCACGACGCTGCCAACCAACGTCCTTGCATCTGGGCACGCTGCTCAGAACTGAAGGTTTGCAATTGCTGACTGGTTAAATGCCAGCCCGCTGTAGCAAATGTATCCAGTAACGCCGCATCACCTTTGAGCATCAACTGCGCACGCCCTGCACAGAGCGTCTCTAGACGCTGTGCAAGGTCGCTGTACTCAAGCGCGGTCAACTGTGGAGCGCGCAATTGCAAAAGCTGGCAGCCATTCTCTAGCGCCTGTTGACAACCTGCATACAGCTGCTCAACGCTTAAGTGCTCGGGGGTGATCACATAGCGCTGCGGTAATTGCGCCGCACGCACGATAGTGCGATTGGCTGCAGGAAACTGATAATCAGCCAGCGCATCTTGCGCCACCCAACGCACCTGTTGCCCTTCAGCACCATAGGCCTGTCCGGTAAAGTCTAAGACTTCATACACATCCAGCAGCACATGCACATCGGGATAATCATGATGCACTTGAATCAGCGGTTGGCAGCCGTGGATGACAATCCCCAACTCTTCCTGTAGCTCGCGCGCTAACGCCTGTTGTGGGCTTTCTCCAGCTTCACATTTCCCGCCTGGAAACTCCCACAATCCGCCCATATGCTTATCACTTGGGCGCAGCGCCAACAGAATCTCCTGCGCAGCATTACGAATAACCGCAGCCACTACATGCACACGTTTTGTCATTCACACTCACCTAGTAACACGTCAAGCATGCTCACAGTTTAAGAACGGTATTCGGCGTTAATACGCACATACTCATGGGATAAATCCGTAGTCCAAATCGTTTCGCTGCAAGCGCCGCGGCCCAACTCGATACGAATTGTAATCTCAGACTGCTGCATAATGGCCGCACCCTGCTCTTCGGTATAGCTTTGCGCACGTCCGCCTTGAGCGACGATGCACACATCGCCTAAGAACACATTCACGCCCTCGATATTTAAATCGTGCACGCCGGCATAACCGATAGCCGCGACAATACGTCCCCAGTTGGGATCTGACGCAAAGAGCGCAGTTTTAATCAATGGCGAATGCGCAACAGCATAAGCAACATCCAGACACTCTTGCTGCTGCGCGCCACCTTGCACTTGCACTGTGACAAACTTAGTTGCACCTTCACCATCACGCACAATGGCTTGTGCTAACTGCATGGCCACTTGGTTGATCGCCTCACGCAAAGCGTTATACAGCTCGCCTTCAGGCTGCGTAATAGGCGCAACTTGAGCCTGGCCTGTCGCAACTAAAATGCAGGAGTCATTGGTTGAGGTATCACCATCAATCGTAATGCGGTTGAAGGATTTATTCGCCGCATCGTGCAACAAATTCTGTAGAACATCTTGGCTCACAGCAGCATCCGTCGCCATATAACCGAGCATCGTCGCCATATTCGGACGGATCATACCGGCACCTTTACTGATACCTGTCACAGTCACCGTGACGCCTTGGTACTCAAACTGCACGCTAGCACCCTTAGGCAAGGTGTCAGTGGTCATAATGCCTTCGCCAGCTATAGCCCAATGATCCGTACTTAAATCAGCTAAAGCTGCGGGTAATGCTGCGTTGATTTTCTCCACAGGCAGTGGCTCGCCAATCACACCCGTGGAAAAAGGCAATACCTGCTCAATTGGGCAGTCCACCAGCTGAGCCAACTGTGCGCATACCGCATTGGCAGCTTGCAGGCCCGGCTCACCGGTTGCAGCGTTGGCATTGCCAGTGTTGGTGACTAAGTAGCGTGGCGCTGACTGCATACGCTGCTTACACAAGACAACGGGGGCGGCGCAAAAAGCGTTTTGCGTATACACGCCCGCTACTGTACTGCCTGGCGCACAGCGCATGACGACCACATCACGGCGGCCTGGTTTCTTAATACCTGCGCTGGCAATACCTAACTCAAAACCAGATACAGGGTGCAATACTGGTAAATCACCTAAGCCAACCGCCATGCCAATTCTCCCACTCACTTAATGCGCTCTGCGCGAAAAGAAACGCCGCACACAGAAGTATTCTGGTACGGCGTAAAACTAAAACATTACAGCACTCTATCTGCTCAAAGCACTGCTCAATAATTAACTGATGCGACCACAGCAATGTTTGTATTTTTTACCTGAACCACAGCTACAGGCTTCATTACGGCCTATTTTTTGCTCGTGGCGCACTACAGGTTCAGTCGCAGCCACTGCGGGCGCTTCATCTGCAGGGTCATCGAGACCCGCAACATCTTCATGCTGAAACTGCATACGCTCGGCCATTTCTTGGGCTTGCTGACGCTGACGCGCTTGCTCTTCTTCTGGATCTTCTTGACGAATCTGCACATTGGACAGCACGCGGATCGAGTCACGCTTAATCGACTCCAGCAAATCGCGGAACAAGTTAAAGGATTCGCGCTTATATTCTTGCTTGGGGTTCTTTTGCGCATAGCCACGCAAATGAATACCGTGACGCAAATGGTCCATGGCTGATAAATGCTCTTTCCATAAATCATCCAGTACGCGCAAGATAATCTGCTTCTCAAAGCTACGTAAACCTTCAGCACCGACCAGCTCTTCTTTAGCTGTGTAAGCAGCAACCACTTGCTGCTCAATACGCTCGCGCAAACTGTCTTCATGCAAGGTATCGTCCGCATCCAGCCACTGCTGAATCGGCAGCTGCGTACCAAAACCTTCATCAATGGCTGCCTCAAGCTCAGGAATATTCCACTGCTCAGGCAAGGACTGCGCCGGAATAAACTGCTCAATGGTGTCAGCTAATACTTCATGTCTAAACTCAGCCACCACATCGCCCACATCCTCAGAGGTCAGTAAGCTGTTGCGCATATGGTAAATCACTTTACGCTGCTCATTGGCGACGTCATCGTATTCAAGCAATTGTTTACGCATATCAAAGTTGCGACCTTCAACTTTACGCTGCGCTTTTTCAATAGCATTACTCACCATGCGATGCTCAATAGCTTCGCCTTCTTTCATGCCTAAGGCTTTCATAAAGTTTTTAACGCGATCAGAGGCAAAGATGCGCATCAAATTATCTTCAAGCGACAGATAAAAACGTGTCGAACCTGGGTCACCTTGACGACCTGAACGACCGCGCAACTGGTTATCAATACGACGAGATTCGTGGCGCTCAGTGGCAATCACATGCAAGCCGCCCGCTTCAATCACTTGCTGATGGCTTTTTTGCCATGCTGCTTTAATTTCCGCAATGCGCGCTTCACTTGGGTCATCCAAGGCTGCAACTTCAGCTTCCCAACTACCGCCTAAAACAATGTCAGTACCACGACCGGCCATATTTGTTGCAATGGTAATCGCACCTGGACGACCGGCCTGAGCAATAATGTCAGCCTCTAAGTCGTGATGCTTAGCGTTCAGAACTTTGTGTTCAATACCTGCCGCAGTCAGTACTTCTGACACATGCTCAGAACTATCAATGGAAGCCGTACCCACCAATACGGGACGGCCTTGTTCTTGGCACTCACGGATATCGGTCACAATAGCCACGTACTTTTCAGGCTGAGTCAAAAACACTAAGTCATTGAAATCTTTACGCGCAACATTACGGTGCGTAGGGATCACTGTGACATCGAGGCCATAAATCTGACGGAACTCAAAGGCTTCAGTATCCGCCGTACCGGTCATACCTGAGAGTTTTTCGTACAAACGGAAATAGTTCTGAAAAGTGGTTGAAGCCATGGTTTGGCTTTCGGGCTGAATCGCCACACCTTCTTTGGCTTCAATGGCTTGGTGTAAACCTTCTGATAAACGACGGCCTTGCATCGTACGACCTGTGTGCTCATCGACCAGCACCACTTGATCGCCTTGCACAATGTATTCAACGTTACGGTTAAATAACGTATGCGCGCGTAAACCTGCGTTCACGTGAGTCAGTAGGCTTAAGTTGCTGGCTGAGTACAAGGATTCATTTTCAGCTAATAAACCCAGCTCAATTAGTTTTTCTTCGATGTACTGGTGACCGGCCTCATTGAGCTCTACCTGACGTGATTTTTCGTCAATGGTGTAATGCCCTTCTTCCAGCACTTCTTCAGTTTCTTCATCTTCCACTTGACGCTTAAGCGTTGGAATAATCAGATTAATCTTTTTGTACAACTCAGAGCTGTCTTCAGCCTGACCCGAGATAATCAAAGGTGTACGCGCCTCATCAATTAAGATGGAGTCCACCTCATCAATCACGGCAAAGTGTAATTCGCGCTGGAATTTCTCTTCGACACTAAACGCCATATTGTCGCGTAGATAGTCAAAGCCAAACTCGTTATTGGTACCGTAAGTAATATCACAGGCATAAGCAGCACGCTTTTCTTCAGGATCCTGAAAAGGTACCACCACACCCACACTCAAACCTAAGAACTCATACAACGGACGCATCCAGTTCGCATCACGGCGCGCTAGATAATCGTTAACCGTCACCACATGCACACCTTTAGCAGGCAAGGCGTTGAGATACACCGCTAAGGTGGCCACTAAAGTTTTACCTTCACCGGTACGCATTTCAGCAATTTTGCCTTCATGCAAAGTCTGTCCGCCGATCAGCTGTACATCAAAGTGACGCATACCCATCACGCGCTTACCGGCTTCACGCACCGTAGCAAAGGCTTCAGGTAATAATTTATTAAGGCTCTCACCACCCGCTAAACGTTCACGAAACTCATTGGTTTTGGCTTGCAACTGCTCATCGGATAGAGCCACCATCTGCTCTTCAAGCGCATTAACAGCACTGACTGTTTTGAACATGCGTTTGACGTCACGGTCGTTTTTGCTTCCAAGAAGTTTTCTGAATAAAGGCGCAAACATAATTTATAACGCTTCCATTTTTGGGGGGGTGAAGGCGCGTAAGTCATACTGTACTCACCCGCACAAAAAATTCATTCTACCCGTATTTACGGTTGAATAAAGTGACCTTAGTCGATAATTCAACGTACAGAGGGACTCAACACTAAAACGCTCAACACAGCCACATTATTTTTCTGAGCTATACTATATATGCAACATTGTACTGCATGGCGCATATTTCAAGCGGTATTTAGCAAATACTATACACTGATGCGCTGCAGAACCTGTTTTTGTGAGGTGATCCATGAGCTACCGCCCAATTAAAGCGCAAAAAACCACGCTCGTTTTGCAAAGCAGCCTACCCCTGCAACGTTTGCTGGCTCGAGCCAAAGCAACCGATCATTTACAGCAACAACTCAATCAATACCTACAACCTGCAGCGCGTGAGCATTGTCGTCTGGCAAGCTATCAGGATGGTATTTTGACCCTGATTATCAGCAATGGGCACTGGGCAACACGCTTACGTTATCAACAGCGACGCTTGCTTGAGCAATTGCAAAGCTTAGCGGACTTTCGGGACGTCACGCGCATTCAGTTTAAGGTGCGTCCACCCCAGCAGTCTGATACTCCAGAGTCACGCCAGATTGCGATTTCAGAGCAGTCAGGCCAAACCATTCAAGACAGCGCACAAGCCATTCAAAACCCGGCGCTGCGTGAAGCTTTAGAACGTCTAGCTCAACAGGCTAAAAAAACCTAGCGTGCGAGTTTAAGCAACATTACATCCCTTTAACGGCATAAATACCCGCAGCATTGCGCCAGTAGCCTTTGTAGTCCATGCCATAGCCAAAGATATAACGATCTTCACAATGCAAACCGAAGAAGTCAGCACACAAGCCTGGGCGCGCTTTACGTTCATGCTGCTTATCCATTAATACCGCTGTACGCACGGAACTGGCACCGGCACGCTGACAAAACTCAATAATGGCGGACAGGGTATGACCTTCATCTAAAATATCGTCAACAATCAGCACGTTACGATCCATTAAAGATATCTCAGGCTTGGCCTTCCAGAATAATTCGCCGCCACTGGTTTCATTGCGATAACGACTGGCGTGTAAATAGGATTGCTCGAGTGGAAAGGTTAACTTGGTCAACAATTTACCCGAAAAAATCAGCCCGCCATTCATCACGCAAAAAACAATTGGATTGGTGTCGTGCAACTGCTCATTAATCTGCTGAGCAACACGATCAATCGCCGCTTCCACCTGCTCCTCAGTGAATAAAGTATCGGCTTCGTCCATGATTTGCTGGATATGTTCAAGATTGACAGACATTACAAGGCTCTTCGTTAAGTAATTAAGGCGCAAAAGGTACTGCGGCACGCCGCTTAGAGCAAGTATTGATCACAAACACAGTGCCGTTTTAGCCTAATTTCGTTTAATCTATGTAACCTATTCTCTCGATTTTGGAGCCGTTCATGCCTGTTCATGAAATCCGTCACCCTCTTATTCGTCACAAACTTGGCTTGATGCGTCGCGCTGATATCAGTACCAAAAACTTTCGTGAACTGGCTCAAGAACTGGGCGCATTACTAACCTATGAAGCCACTAAAGATTTCCCGCTCGAAACCTATACGATTGAAGGCTGGAGCGGCACGGTTGATGTAGAAAAAATTGCCGGCAAAAAAATCACTGTCGTCCCCATCCTGCGTGCCGGTATTGGCATGCTCGAGGGCGTATTGAGCCTGATCCCCAGCGCTAAGGTCAGTGCTGTGGGCGTGGTGCGTAATGAAACCACACTGCAAGCACACACCTATTTAGAAAAACTCGCTCCTGACATGCCTTCACGCTTGTCATTGATTATTGACCCCATGCTGGCCACAGGCAACTCGATGATTGCCACCATTGATTTATTAAAAAAATCTGGCTGTAAGGAAATTCGCGCCATGGTTTTAGTAGCGGCACCAGAAGGTATCGCAGCGGTCCACGCAGTGCACCCTGATGTGGCTATTTATACTGCATCAGTTGATCAAGGCTTGGACAGCAAAAGCTATATCATCCCAGGCTTAGGTGATGCGGGCGATAAGATCTTTGGCACCAAACAAAAGGAGAGCTGATCCATGCTGTCTCACCCTGCAGAACCCGCATGGCGACAAGCTTTAATCGGTGCACAGATGCTGTTTGTGGCATTCGGTGCGCTGGTTTTAATGCCGCTGATTACGGGTATGGATCCTAACGTTGCGCTATTTACTGCAGGTTTAGGCACACTCGTTTTCCAACTGGCAACCGGTCGTCAAGTACCGGTTTTTGTCGCCTCCAGCTTTGCCTTTATTGCTCCGATTCTGTATGCAAAAACCAACTTTGGTTTACCCGCAGTATTGGGGGCAATTATGGCCTCAGGAGTGGTGTATATCCTGCTCAGCGCTGCAGTACGCCTCAAAGGCACGGGCTTTATAGACAAGCTGCTGCCGCCAGTGGTCATTGCCCCGGTAATTATGTGCATTGGTTTAGCTTTATCACCGGTGGCAGTGAATATGGCTACCGGCAAATCAGGCGATGGTGCGACGCAATTGATCGCCTACTCAACGGCGATGATAATTTCCATGTCGGCACTGGTCACTACACTTGCAGTGGCGACTTTAGGCCGTGGTTTATTTCGTCTGGTACCCATTTTGGCCGGTATTATTGTAGGTTGCACTATGGCGGTCATCTTAGGTGAAGTGGATATTAGCGGTATTAAAGATGCACCTTGGTTAGCCATGCCAGCCTTTGTAGCTCCCGAGTTTCACCTTGGCGCTATTTTGTTTATGTTGCCGGTAGCTCTAGCTCCCGCGATTGAACATATCGGTGGCGTGATCGCTATTGGTAGCGTGACCGGGCAAAACTATATTAAACAGCCTGGCCTGCACCGCACCTTGCTCGGTGATGGTTTAGCCACCACCACAGCGGGGATGCTTGGCGGACCGCCTAACACCACCTATGCCGAAGTCACAGGGGCGGTGATGCTGACTAAAAACTATAATCCAGTGATTATGACTTGGGCGGCTGTATTTGCTATTGCTTTAGCTTTTATTGGCAAGTTTGGCGCGGCACTGCAAAGCATTCCTGTGCCAGTGATGGGTGGGATTTTATGTTTGCTGTTCGGCTCGATTGCAGTGGTGGGTTTAAATACCTTAATTCGTAATCAAGTGGATTTATCACAAGCACGTAACTTGATTATCGTCTCGGTCACCCTTGTGTTTGGTATTGGCGGCATGAGTATCGGCACTGGAGACTTTTCCCTATCAGGTATTTCTTTATGTGCAGTGATTGCTTTGCTACTCAATATTATTTTACCTGGTAACCAAGGCTGGAAAACTAAACTGCCGGAAGATCGGCATGACTCAAGCGCCGATATTTAACCTCGCATAACACCCTAACACTGCCTGTGCTGCCTGATTTAATCGGGCCACACAGACAGCGCTAAACCTAGTACTAGTAAGCAATCTCTTGCGCACTCCTGTTGCGCTCACTGTGCACCTTTACATTGGCCTAGACCATAGAGTCAATATCATCACCGATAAGCCACCTGCTTTCTAACAGCCAAAAAAAACCACCCATAAGGGTGGCTTAAAGTATCTAGGTGGGGCTTATACCGCCGCTGCCGGACGCATATAAGAGATGGGCGCTGTGCTTGCATCTGCAAAGCTCACCACTTCCCAAGCATCAGGCTGCTCAAGTAAGGTTCTCAGTAATAAGTTATTCAAGGCGTGACCGGACTTATAGCCGCGGAACTCACCAATTAAACTTTTACCTAGCAAATACAGGTCGCCAATGGCATCCAGAATTTTATGCTTAACGAACTCATCTTCGTAACGTAGGCCGTCTTCATTCAAAACTGAGTCTTCATCGACCACAATCGCATTATCAACGCTGCCGCCGAGTGCTAAATTGTTGGTGCGTAAAAACTCAATATCGCGCATAAAGCCAAAGGTACGGGCGCGACTGACTTCTTTCACAAAAGATGTGCTGGAAAAATCAACACACGCCGTTTGCGTACGCCCTGCAAAAACAGGGTGATCGAATTCAATCTCAAAGCCAACTTTAAAACCTTCAAAAGGAACAAAAGTTGCGCGCTTCTCGCCGTCTTCAACAGTGATTTCCCGTAAAATTCGAATGAATTTTTTCGGTGCATCCTGTTCTTCCAATCCAGCGGATTGAATCAAGAAGACAAAAGGTCCAGCGCTGCCATCCATAATGGGCACTTCTGAAGCGGAAAGTTCGACGTAAGCGTTATCAATTCCTAAGCCCGCCATGGCGGATAACAGGTGTTCAACCGTGTCTACTTTAGCGTCGCCTTTAACAAGCGTCGTCGACATGGTGGTTTCACCCACATTTTTTGCTAAAGCAGGTATTTCAACCACAGGATCTAAATCCATACGGCGAAATACGATACCCGTATCCACTGCTGCGGGGCGCAACGTCAGGTAAACTTTCTCGCCTGAGTGCAAACCGATACCAGTGGCACGGATAATATTTTTCAAGGTGCGTTGTCTAATCATGACTTAAGCCGCTGCTATACTGGTTGCGAAT
>SMEQ01000432.1_pt1 | contig 13729 bp, 7 predicted proteins | sample 2456281 | NCBI WGS metagenome assembly SMEQ01 (sample SAMN10132596, study PRJNA489261) | soil metagenome | isolation source: day1 antibiotic-loamy sand soil ammended with raw manure from dairy cow... | place: USA | collected 2015-04-01
CATTGTTCGCGTTGCGCTTTCAGCCAACATGGACTTGGAGCTTCACCAGAAAGTCTTTTTAGATTTTGTGAAAAGCATGTAAAGATTGAAGGGAGGTTTTAGATCTCCCTTTTTTGATTTAAAAAGTTCAGCTATAAAATATTGGTAAACCGAAATAATGATCGAACCATGATACTATCAAATCATCCTACCTCATACTTTTTGACATAATTTCATTTTCTTATACCTAAGTTTGTGTATTAAAATAATATCATGTTATTAATAACCATGGAAGAATTAAACGAAATTGAAAAAACATTACTGGTTGGATTGACCAACAAATATCCAAGTCTGCAAGGACATATTCCACACTTAAAAATCAAGGAACGAAAAAAACTTGCCTTTGGAATGTCTGTTATTTTCGAATATGTTGACTTTGATTCTCCATTAGCAGATTTGAATGCCTTGTTCAGCAACGAAGAAAACATCGCTTTAAAAAATCTTAAAAAAGGTTTGAATTACGTCATCGACGTCACCGACGGTGAAATAACATCCATGGACTTTTCGACTTATGACAATGAAAAATGGAATGGGAAATGGGACGATTTTAAATTACATCCAACAAGAACTTATCCAAAATGGCGTGGATCCAAAAACTATTTTTGTTCAATATTTTGGTAGCAAGTATGCGGTTCCTCGCAATCCCGACTCACAACGAAGAGTTGAATGTTTGGTTAAGATAGTGGGTGAGTAAATCGACATTCAGGATCTAATCTGAAATAGCATTCATCCGTTTTCATATTTGGAAAATCAGACTTATTGCTACTGAGGACAGAACAACGCTAATAGACCAATAGCTTGAAAACCCAAATTGATTCTTAAAAAAACTTAAATCAAGATAAATTTGAACTGAATTTACTCTTTTCTTAATTTGAAATTCATAATTTTTCAATCATGAACTCAATCTTATGAAGAAAAGTATACAAATACAGCTTGAAAAAAGAAAAAAATCGAGATGGAAACGCACTCTTTTGTGGATTCTTGTTGGATTTATTGGTCTTTTGATAATTGCTCGGATTGCATTGCCATTTTTCATTCTACACAAAATAAATAAGAAATTAGAAATTTTACCGAATTACATTTGTGTTGTAAAAGACTTTAGTCTCAACCTCTTAAATCAATCCTTGACTTTAAAAGGAGTTGAGATGACCAAACGCAATGGCAAAATCAAAACGCCATTCTTTGTATCTGGAGACATACACGTCAGTTTAGAATCTTTTAAAGACCGTACCTCCAAGATCGTGGTGGAAGACTGCATTCTGAATTTAGTCAGAGGTACAAACAAAGAAGAATCTCAATTGTCTATTGACAAAGAGTTGTTGGAGATTTTTAAATTAATGCCTTTACAGCCAAACATCTTCATCGTTAAAAAAGCAGACATTCACTTCATCGAAACCTTCCGTGAAGCTGACATTGATTTGTCTGTAAAAAACATTAAAATTGATGGCAGAAACATCGAAAACCAGCTTAAATCAACGGAGAAATTCCCTGCAAAACTAATACTAACAGGAGATTTTGAGGGTGGAAAACTAAAAGCAGACGTAGATTTAAACAAGCAGAAAAAAGATCCTCTGATCCGAATTGTTTCCTCTTTCACACCCATTGACGTTTCGAGAGTCAAAAACTTCTTAAAAGTTTACGTGGACTTGAACGTAGATTCAGGAACTTTGAGTGCAACTTCTGAAATAAACATTTACAACGGTAGAATGGATGGTTTTATCGATCCGGTAGCAAAAGACTTGGTATTTAGTCAATATGAAAATAAAAAAGATGTAAAGTTCCTGCAAAAGATAAAAAAACCGGTTTTAAATGCTTTGTCAAAAATGATCGGACAGGGGAAAGATAAAAAAATAAAAACCCGTATTGAACTTCATGGGACCATGGGCGAAGTGAAAGTAGATATTTGGGAAATCATCAACCAAGGTTTGAAAGAATCATTTCAAAGTGGTGAAAAGAAAGATTAATCATTCAAGAATAAAAATCGTGTGCAAGGTGTTGATTTCTTTTTTTAACACAATATAACGAAGGCATATCAATCACTCTGACTTAGAAACCTTAAATTTACTAGTTGGAAATTCACTGAGTTTGGAGAAAAACAGAGCGGAAAAAAGTATCGAAAAAACGAAGAAAAAACGTCCCTGGTGGAAACGGATTCTGAGGATTTTGGGCAGCATTGTCCTCGTCCTTATTTTTCTTTTATTTCTACTCCTACTTTTCATCCGAAGTCCTTGGGGACAAGGAATTATTGTGAGTAAAGTAACCCATTTCATTTCTGAGAAAACACACACTCAATTTTCAATCAAAAAGCTTTTCATCACTTTTTCTGGTGACATTGATTTACAAGGTTTATACGTCGAAGATCTAAAAGGAGATACGCTTTTGTATTCCAAAAAATTACAAGTAGGCATTCCGATTTGGTCCATTATCCGAGGAAATCCCATTTCTATTGATGGATTAGAATGGACTGGACTTCGGGCCAATGTGACTCGAAAAGACACTTTGGAAGGTTATAATTTTCAATTTTTGATTGACGCGTTTGCATCCGATTCACCAGAACCAAAAATAGAAGAGAAAGAAAGTAAACCACCCAAAATTCATCTTGGAAACATTGATTTTAATGACTTTAAAGTCAACTACAACGATGAGGTTACCGGCATGAAAGCCAATTTAGATTTGGGAACATTCCACTTCAAAGGCAAAAATTTTGACCTGGAAAAAATGAATTTTCAAGTTGCAGAATTGGCTTTAGAAAACACAAAAGTCAATTATATTCAATCTAAACCAAGTCCACCTTCTGATACCACCAAATCTGAATTACCCTTCTTGAGTCTGGGTCAATTAAAACTTAAAAATGTCATTGTTCACTACCAATCCGTTCCCGATAGCATCGAAGCAGATTTAAATTTAGCGGATTTAAGATTAGAAGTCCCGAAAGCAGATTTGGCGAAACAAGACATTGAAGTGGGTGAATTGATGATGAATAATTCCATCCTTCAAGTCAAAATGACTGGCAAGAAGAAGCCGAATTCTGAAATTGACAAAGATGCCAATGCACCGGAACAAGTCGCCGCATTTATCTGGCCAGATTGGAACATCGATGTAGCTTCTATTTCCTTAGAAAACAATCACATTCACTATCAAGCAGGTGATAAACCGACCGAATTAAAAGCGTTTAATCCAAATTACATTGTTTTAAATGATTTCATCTTCAAAGCAAAAAACATTTCTCTTTCCAAAAAAGAAACTGCGAAAATTGATTTGGAAGCTTTTTCTTTTTCCGAATCCAGCGGTATCCAATTGAAGCAACTCACTTTTTCCGCAGCACTGAAGCCAAGGACTTTTACGTTAGATGATTTAGTTGTAAAAACAGGCAGCAGTTCAATTGATGTCAATTTAAAAACACAGTTTGCGTCCATCCAAGACTTGATTAATAAGCCAGAGGAAGCACATTTGGACTTGAACATGAAAAGTTTTATAGTCGACATGAATGATGCGTTTGCATTTCAGCCGGAACTTCGAAAAAACGAATACTTGGCAAAATTGGCTAAAAAACCATTTCACGGAGCAATTAAAGCAGAGGGAAAGTTGGCAAAGGTAAACCTGTCGAAATTCCTAGTGAATTGGGGTGAAAACACGCGCATGCAAACGCACGGTGAATTGAAAAATTCAAGCAAGTCGGCGGAACTATTTGCAGACATTGAGAACTTAACCTTCCACTCTACTCGAACAGACCTCATTCAATTTGTAGATGAAAAAGAGTTGGGGATTTCGATTCCAAACACCATCGATTTAAAGACTCAATTGAAAGGTCGTCTAGACAATTTCCAAACCATCACGCAAATTAATTTCCCGCAGGGAAAAATTAAAGTAGACGGTCAGTTTAAACAACAAAATGAACTTGCATTTAATGCCAATATTTCAGTGATTGATTTGCCTTTAGGAAAGATTTTGAAAAACCCGGAAATTGGAATCGTCGCTTTTGAAATGAAAGCCTCTGGAAATGGAAATACCATCCAAGATTTAAATGCAGATTTAGCTTCAGATTTCTCAAGGTTAGAGTTTAGCGGTTATGACTTCTCAGCGCTGCAATTGAATGGGAAACTAAACGCAGGAAAGGGAAATGTCATCCTGCAATACAAGGATAAGAACCTTGATCTATTGGTAGATTCTAAAATCAAACTCGATTCCGTTGCACCAGCAATCGACGTAAATTTCCAGTTGGAAGGCGCTGATTTATACGCTTTGGGTTTAACAGAAAAGCAAATCAGAGCCAAACTCATGATGAATGCTAGTTTCAAAGGAAATGCAGATCGATTTGAATTTGAAAGTCATTTCACAGAAGGCGTTGCCGTTCATGATGAACAAAATTACTATTTAGGCAATTTAGACATCACCGCCAGTGTTTCCAACGACAGCACGGCTGTGGATATTTCAAGTAACTTTCTAAATGGTGACTTGAGAGCAAATGCCGGCATTGAACAAGTTACCAATGCCATACAGAATCAACTTCTCGCTTATTTTGCGGAATCCACGACGACCTTCGATTCCATTGCGAATCCAGTCACGTTGCTACTCAACCTGAAGTTAGCAGAAAGCAAACTCATCACCGATTTCTTGGTTCCTGATATCCAATCGATGGATACGTTGACAGTGAAAGTGTATTTTAATGAAGAAGAGAAAAAGCTAAATGCGTTGGTGGAATTGCCATTTATCAGTTATGCTGATAAAACCATCGACAGTTTACAAGTCAAGTTTTATTCTACCGAAAACACAGCTGACTTCAAAGCTGGTTTTGCGAAATTAGATGCGGATCCATTTTTGATGAACCGAACTTTTCTAGACGGTGATTTGAAAAATGGATTGTTGAACTTAAATTTCAATGCTTTTGACGGTGAACAAGAAATGTACGTCATTCGAACCAATATTTCCGGAAAAGCCTCCGATTTAAAAGTTCACGTTAACCCTGAAAAATTTATTTTAAACGGCGAAGCTTGGTCTATTGCTGATAAAAATGAAATACGTTTAGCAGACAAAAAAATCAGTGCACAAGAATTTGTGTTGAGTCAAAACGGACAAAGTTTAACCGTTGCCAATGTCCTCATCAAAAACACGCCAGACAATATTGGAATTGGCTTCGAAAACTTCAAACTATCTAATTTTTTAGCGCTTTTCAATAAAGATGACTTGTTGGCTTCTGGAGAATTAAACGGAGACATTGTGGTATATGACCCTTTTAATAACACCAATTTAGGTGCTGATTTTAGCATTGCGAATTTAACTGCATTGCAAGCGCCCATCGGAGAACTTACACTGAAAGCATCTTCTAAAACAGGCGATAAATACAATTTAGATTTGAAAATCAAAGGTGACGACGTTGATCTGGGAATACAGGGAGATTACGCTATGAGAGATGCCACTTCAGCACTTGATTTCACCTTGAATTTGAATAAGATAGGAATGAAGACCATTGCGATCATCTCTAAAGACAACTTGAAAGATGCTAGCGGAAACATTTCAGGTAAAATGGCTATTTCTGGAAGCGTGACATCTCCAGATTACAGTGGTTATATCCAGTTCAATGATGCCAATTTCAACGTCAGTCAACTAAATGCAAAATTCCGTTTGGCAAATGACAAGATCCAAATCGACAACGATGACATTACACTGAAAAACTTCTCGATTGAAGATGAAAAAAATAATTCGTTTACACTCGATGGTTCTATTTCGACAAAAGTAATGACCGATCCGACCTTTAACTTGAGTCTAAAAGCCAAAAACTTTCAGGCTTTGAATTCTACAGTGGAAGACAACGAAGAGTTCTACGGTAAAGTAAATTTTGACATCGATGGAACAGTGAAAGGAAACATGAGTTTCCCGAAAGTGGATGTTGCACTAGAGATTAATGAAAGCACGGATTTTACCTATGTCATCCAAGATGCACAGGCAAAAATTGAATCTCGAGATGGCATTGTAGAATTTGTAAACAAAGAAGATCCAGATAACATTCTAACGCGGAACAACGACTCCATTATTGTTGCTACGTTTAGCGGCATTGAATTACATGCCAAATTGAACATTGACAAAGGCGCAGAATTCAACGTGATTATCGACCCACAGACGGGCGACAACTTGAACATTTCAGGAGAAGGCGCGTTGGATTTCAACATTGCTAAAAATGGTCAAACGAGCTTAACGGGCCGTTATAAAATTAACAAGGGCCATTATAAACTGAGTTTATACAATTTAGTAAAACGTCAATTTGATATCGTTCCAGGAAGTTCTGTTACTTGGCACGGCGACCCAATGGATGCCGATTTAAACGTAACTGCAAAATATCAAGTAGATGCTTCGGCTTCAGCATTGATGGCTACACAAACCGCTGGTGCGAGTGATGAAGTGAAAAACAAATACCGCCAAAGATTACCATTCTTCGTGTTTTTAAATGTAAATGGTGAATTAGATCAGCCGAAACTCGGTTTCAAACTCGACATGCCAGAAGATTCTCGAGGTGCAATTGATGGAACAGTTTACAATCGAATCAAACAATTGAATAGCGAAGAAGAAGAGTTAAACAAACAAGTTTTCTCGCTATTGGTATTGCGCAAATTTTATCCAAATGCCGGATCTGATGGAAGTGATGGTGGAGCAGAATACATGGTTCGTAAAAACATCAACCAAGCATTATCTGATCAACTCAACGTATTCTCAGAAAAACTAATGGGAAATACTGGAGTTGAACTAAACTTTGGGCTAAATAGCTACACCGACTACCAAGGTAAATCAGCAGAACAGCGCACGGATTTAAATGTAACCGCACAGAAAAAACTTTTTGATGACCGTTTGATCGTACAAATTGGAACGGATGTGAATGTAGAAGGAAACCCACAACCTGGAGAAGAAAATCCATTGGTTGGAAATGCAAGTATTCAGTATCTGTTAACAGAAGACGGAAGATGGAGAGTCAAAGGTTTCCGAAATAGCGAGTATGAAAATATAATTGACGGACAAGTATACATCAACGGTGTTTCATTTATTTTCCAACGTCAGTTCAATGAGTTTAGAGAATTATTGGTGGCTCCTCCGAAAGTAGAGAAAGAGGAGGAATCAACGGATAAGCAAAAAGATGGAGAAGAAGAAGGAGAAAAAGAAGTGAAAACTAAGAAGGAAAAAGGAGAAACTAAACCAGATTAAAAGATGCCAATAAAAAAATTTACATATCGTTTTATAATGGTTTCCTTTACCATGTTTCTGCTTTATTCGTGCAGCGTTAAAAAGTATATTCCTCCTGGTGAACTTCTTTTTAGGGGTGGAAAAGTAAAGGTAATCGACAGTGTTAAAGTAGAACAGAAATCCAAGTTGGAAAAAGAACTTCAAGGCTTACTTTATCCTGAACCCAACAAGCGATTTTTAGGAATTTACACCGGATTATCGATTCATTACAAATTTGAAAAGAAGGAAAAACCAGGTTTCATTTTACGCTTTCTAAATAAAAAACTCGGAGAGAAACCGTCCTATTTTTCAGATGTTAATTTAGATAAAACAGAAGAGTTATTAGAAAACCGATTACATAACAGTGGTTTTTTTCACAGCACCGTTTCTTCTTCTGTAATCAAAGATAGTAGTTCTAAAACTGCGAAAACCAACTACCTTGTGAGCATCGGCAAGCCTTATGAATTGGCGAGTTATACATTGGAAATCGATTCGATTGAGAAATTGCGTGCGCATCCAATCTACAAAGAAATTCAAAACGCCATGGATGAAACACTGTTGATCAAGAAAACAAGGTATGATTTAGGGTATTTCAAAACGGAACGTAAACGCATAGATCAGTATTTGAAAGATCAGGGATATTATAATTTCAATTCTAATTTTATTATTTTTCAAGCAGATACCAACCTCAACAATAATAAAACTTATAACCTGTATTTGAAACTAAAATCAGGTGTTCCAGATAAAGCAAAAGTTCCATACATCATCGATCGAGTCGATGTATTTCCAAACATAACGAAAGACACATCAGGCACGGCGCAAGATACAATTACCATCAACGAAGTTAACTTCATTCAAAATGCATTGTTTTTCAAACCCAAACGTTTGCGATCATTTGTATTGCTGAATCCTGGCCAATTATACAGTCCTGAAAAATCCAAATATACCAGCCAGCGCATCTCATCCATTGGTACGTTTCAATTCGTGAACATCCAATACAAGGAAGTACAGCCTACAGGAACAGACAGCAGTTATGTACGGCATTTGAATGCTACCATTTTGTTGTCTCCAATGACCAAAAGATCGCTTCGCGCAGAGTTACAAGGTGTAACCAAATCCAATGACTTTACAGGACCACATTTGAGTTTGACTTATACCAATCGAAACATTTTCAAAGGTGGAGAAACATTTTCAGTTGCTGGTAAATTTGGTTATGAGAAGCAATTTGGCAACAAAACCAATGGATCGAGCAGTTTACAAATGGGACTAAATGCATCACTGACCTATCCGCGCTTGCTTTTCCCGGGTAATCTCGACCAATATTTTAAATATTCGATTCCAAAATCCAAAATCAGTGTTGGGTTAGACTATTACCGCAGAAGTAAATTGTACTCGCTAAACTCCTACTCCGCCTCTTTCGGATACCTTTGGAATGCCAATAAATATGTGACACATCAATTGGATCCGATTAAAATAAACTACATTCAATTGGGAAAAACAAGTCCACAGTTTGAGGCTATTTTAAATGACAATCCTTTCTTAAAACGCAGTTTTGAACAACAGTTTATTGCAGGTCTGACCTATACATTTATTTACAGTGAATTGAGTGCAGATGAGAAAAAAGGGAAATTCAACATTCGCTTTAATTTTGATTTGGCAGGCAATACCTTAAACTTATTCGGTAAGAAACGAGATGGAGATACTACCAAAAGTGTTCTCGGCTTATATTATGCCCAATATGTGAAACAAGATATCGATTTCAGTTATCAATATGATATTGGACATACTGGTAATGTATTGGTGGGACGACTTTTTGCTGGAATAGGAATACCGTATGGCAACTCCAAAACCTTGCCTTATGTAAAACAATACTTTTCAGGCGGTGCATACAGCGTTCGAGCATTTCAAATCCGCGGACTTGGTCCAGGAACCTACAATCCAATCAACGACGATAATTTATATTTAGATCGTTCCGGTGATATTCGTTTGGAAGCTAATTTTGAATACCGTTTTCCAATCATTTCTGTACTAAAGGGAGCTTTGTTTGCTGATGCTGGAAATATCTGGAACTTAGGTGATGAACTTCCAGGTGGAAAATTTACTTCTTCTTTTATAAAACAATTTGGAATTGGAGCAGGAGTTGGTTTGCGTGTTGATGTACAAGGATTTGTTATTCGATTTGATTTAGCCGCACCAATAAAACGTCCTGCTACAACCTGGGATTTCGAGTATAAAAATCCAGTTTTCAACTTTGCAATTGGCTATCCTTTTTAGGATGATTGTTCATTTTAAATATGAGAATTCAGTAGATTCACACGTAGTAAGACTTCACAATAAATACAACAAGTTGAAATGTACTAATCAATCATGTACTCAAGAAAAGATGGTTCAATCGAAGTATGGCAGTACTTGAGTGAAAATTTCAATATATTTACAATCAGAAGACAGCAAAATACCTGCGTCTAAAGAATAAAAAATGATCAAACGATACGTATACTTTTTCTTGTTTCTTCTTTTGTTGACGGATTTAACCTATTCCTTTTTTCAACATTTAAGTATGTCGCTGGATGGAGATATGGCAAGTGGAATCGTTCCGGCTGAGGATGTTAAACGCATTCTAAGAGATCCATTTGGAATATCTGTTGTAACAGAGAACGCTAAATATCCAAATCCCAATCGTTTTTTTGCACATTGGACTTTTTATAATTACTTCAATTATGTGCCCTTGTTGTTGCAGAAAATCGTTAGTCCAATAGAGAGTGTTTACCTCGCTAGTGCCATTGCGAAGACTTTGATTCAACTATTAATCACCACTCTGATTGCGTTGTGCATTACAGGGAAAAGAAAGATTACAAGTTTGAACTTTGTGCTTGCGGCGATACTGGTTGTTCCGCTATTTCAAACCAATGGTTATCGAACCTATATGTCAATTATTGACGCTACAGTAACCTATTCATTTTTTTATGCTTTACCAACCGCATTCCTACTTTTATTTTATTTCCCATTTTTTCATGATTCTATATACGGAAGTAATTTTTTGAAAAGAAAATTAACCCGATTCTTGCTTTTATTTCTATCCATATTCATCGTTTTCAATGGAGCACTGAATCCTGGAATCATCTTAACAGTAACCTTGCTGTTCTTATTAAATTACTTTCTAAAAACAAATAAGAACTTATCGATTTCTAAACGAGTAATGAATACTTTTCAGCTTGCACCAAAAACGCATCTTTTTTACTTCTCATTTATCAGTTTGCTAAGTGTTTATGCACTCCTAATTGGTTTAAACAATACTATTTTCAATGGTGAAACAATCACCGTGGCAGAAAGATATTTAAGACTTCCAATTGGCATATTCTATGTGGTGACAGGGAAAATTGGATTTCCAATTTTGTTAGCAGTAATCGCACTAAACATTTTTCTTTTGCGGAAAATTAAACAGAATGAATCCGTCAAAAAAGCACTTCGTATATTTAATTGGATTGGTTTGTTCATCCTTTTTTACATTCTTTTGTTACCGCTTGGTGGGTACAAATCATATAGACCAAACATCCTGAGATACGACACCATTATTCCAGTCACCTTGTGTTTAATTTTCATGTATGCCATGTCTAGTTATCTCCTTTTAAAACAATTTAAAGGTAAAAGTAAAGTCAGCTATATCTTGTTGATTATTGGTTTCAGTTTTATATTCACGTATGCTGACAAACCTGAATTTAACAAAAACAAAGAAGAGAAAAGTGCTCTAGTAAAAATTGCAAATTCAAAGGATAAAATAGTGTTCATCGAACAAGAGTGCACCGTTCTAGCTTGGGATAAAATAACCAATCCAAATGACTCAAAACTCAATGGGGAATTGCTTTATAAATGGGGAATTACAAAGGAAGAAAAACGATATTTTCAAAAAGAATAAGCTAAATTTGATTAAAATGAAAAACATCATTTTCCTCCTATCCATGATTTCATTTTCTGCTGCTGCTCAGCAAACCAAGTTTATCGGCAATTTTAATGAATACCCATGGTTGGACACCAATCAAACTGTACTTATCGAAAAACATCTCGTAGACTTGGACTTTGATAACAAAACAGACACCATCACGCTAGAAGCTGTAAAAGATTTAGCTGGGGATCCTCAACTATTCCATATCATACGGATTAAACTCGCTTCAGGTCAAAACTATGTGCTGAATAATGTAGCGGGTTTTACGCAAGACTTAAAAACCGCAACGCTTTTGCCGAATAGAATCAATTCCGATAAACTATACATTCCAACACTGAGCAATGTCGAAAACTATCTAATAATTTGGGATTATCCCTATCCGTCTTACGAAGCATTTGTAAGGATCTTTAAGCTAGATCAACTCGACATTCAGCTTATCTACAATGACAGCATCTACCTTTCAGAAATTGGAGATTCAAATCAATCCGGAAAGCTTTATTTGAAAGGAAAAACAAATTGTGAAGCGGATTCAACAGCCGTTATTTTTTCACTTGAATGATATACTTCAACAAAGTTTAACGAGCATGCATTAATAAATGTAATCTCTTTTACTTTATATTTAAGAGACATTCTTAACTTCCTTTCTTTTAGAATATATTGGCATTTACGCGCTTATTTTTAATTTATCTTGTGCTAGACTAACAATTGACTCGTTCAACTAACTCTAAACACAAAGATATAAATGATGATTTCAAAACAATATCAATCAATCAATCAGAAAACATTCCGAAATTATCTGTCAACCATTGCAAGTGGAAGATTATGTGGTTCAAATAGTTCCCTTTGCAAGTCCTGCTAAATGGCATTTGGCGCATACCACTTGGTTTTTCGAAACCTTTATTTTGAAAAATCACGTGGAGAATTATGTCGAATATGATGCTGATTTTAGTTTCCTGTTCAACAGTTATTACAACAATGTCGGAGAGCGAATTTTAAGAACGAATCGTGGAAATTTAACCCGTCCAAGTATTGATAAGATTTATGCATATCGAAAACACGTGGATGAAAAGATGCTGGAGTTTATACAGTACAACGCCGATTCGGAAGTTCAAGACTTAATCGTTTTAGGGTTAAATCACGAGCAGCAACATCAAGAACTGTTGTTGACAGATATCAAATACATGTTTGGACACAATCCGTTGTTTCCGGTATATGATGAAAACTTTGCACATTCTCTTCCTGAAAAGAGCTCAGAAAGTGCATCCCTACCGATTAAAATTACAGCAGGAATTTATCAAATTGGTCATCAAGAGGAAAGCTTCTGTTACGACAATGAATTGGGAATTCATTCTGTATTTTTAACTGATTTCAGCATTCAAAATTCCTTGGTTTCCAATCAAGAATACTTGGAATTTATGGAAGCTGGCGGTTATGCTGATTTTAATTTGTGGTTGGATGACGGTTGGTCTTGGATCAACACCAATCAAATAGAAGCGCCTTTGTATTGGCATAAAATAAACGACGAATGGCACTATTATACCTTAACTGAAAAAAATGGATTTAAATGCAGCTGTTTGTCACGTCAGTTATTACGAGGCCAAAGCTTATGCAGAATGGAAAAATAAGCGCTTGCCAACCGAATTTGAATGGGAAATAGCTTCCAAAAACATGGCATGGGGAAATCGTTGGGAATGGACAGACAGTGCCTATTTGCCGTATCCCAATTTTATAAAAGCAAATGGAGCTGTTGGTGAGTACAACGGGAAATTCATGAGTAGTCAAATGGTATTGAGAGGCGCATCCGTTGCCACTTCACCAAATCACAGCAGAAATACGTACCGCAATTTTTTTCACCCAGATGACCGTTGGCAGTTTACGGGAATCCGACTAGTAGATTAATTATGATAGAACAATTTAAAAATGACGTAGATATTGGTTTAAGCGCTGCGGAAAAATCCTTGCCTTCCAAATACTTTTACGACGAAATTGGCGATGCTTTATTTGTGGAAATAATGCACGCTCCTGAATATTATTTAACCCGTGCTGAATTGGAAATATTCCAAGCCAAAACGCTTCAACTGATTGACTTATTGGGATTGAAACCAGACACGTATTTCGAGCCAATTGATATTTCTCAAAATGCACTGGATCAATTAGAAAGAAAAATTGCCCGAGAGTTACCAAGTGTTTCATTGAAAAAAATGCAAGGTGATTACTTTGAAGTCATTGAATCTTTAAAGTCAAGAAAGCACCCGAAAGTTGTTCTATTTTTAGGCTCTAACTTAGGGAACATGTCGGATGAAGAAGCCACAGACTTCATCTTTAAACTGGGTGAAAATTTAAATCCAGAGGATCGATTTCTATTGGGAGTAGACTTAATCAAAGATGCATCAATCGTACTTCCTGCATACGATGATAAAGACGGAATTACAGCTGCTTTCAACATTAATTTGCTGACTCGAATTAACAAGGAATTAGGCGGTAATTTTGATGTAGATCAGTTCAAACATCAACCAGAATATACCGAAAAAGAAGGGATAG
>SMEQ01000378.1_pt1 | contig 13710 bp, 10 predicted proteins | sample 2456281 | NCBI WGS metagenome assembly SMEQ01 (sample SAMN10132596, study PRJNA489261) | soil metagenome | isolation source: day1 antibiotic-loamy sand soil ammended with raw manure from dairy cow... | place: USA | collected 2015-04-01
AAAACTATCCCTTTGTTAACGCCGCAGTTAAACGAATTGATCATGCGGGCCTGGGCCTTCACCGATGAACAGGTGCAGGTGGCAGCCCATTGGCAAGGCGGAATTGTTAGTTTTCAGCCTTCCTATTTAACTGTGTTGCAGTTAGCTGGAATATTAATCGGCGTGCACACGGCGCCACATGAAGAAGCATTACTCAGTTGTTTTGTACAAACAGGGCTATTGCCAAGCCCAGAATGGTGGCAGCTAACACACGTGCAGCAAGAATATGAAAGCATTCTTGCTGCATTTAGGTAACGAGTGGTATAAAAAGTTAAGAATCACGAGGCTCTAGAGTTAAGGCCACTTCTAATTGGTCGAGTAATTCAGCAAATTCACCAAACATCAGCGCGAAGTCGGCATCAAGCTGTTCGGCTGCATCGGCAGTATTATCTTGGTCGCGTTGCTCAAGCACCATGTCGGCAAACTTAATCCGTTTAATGGCGTAGTCGTCGCTTAATAAGAAAGACAAGCGGTTCGGCCAGCCTAAACCAAGCTCGGTAACGTGCTTGTCGTGGTCTAAATGTTGTGTTACTTCAGGCACAACTAAATCGTGACGGCGTAAACGTACCACCATGCCTTCTTCTTTACTGCTTTTTAGCTCGGCGTCTTCGCCAAGTTCAAAAGGCGCTGCTGCGGCACCTTCTTTCACCCACAGTGTTAAGCAATGAGTGGCTGGATACTCTGGACCCCAAGGGCGTACCGGTAATGAACCTAAGCACGAGCGTAATTGTGCGGTAAATTCTTCTGCGCGTGTGGCCGACGAAGTATCAACTAGTACCCGTTGGTTTTTCAAGTCGATCATGCCCCAAGTTACTGAATAACGGCTAAGCGCGCGAGGCAGTAAATTATGTACGATGTCTTCTTTTAATGCCTGTTGTTCTTTGCGTGGCATAGGCCTGGCGTGTTCTAGTTCGTAAGCCTCTTTACGCTGTTCAAGTTCAGACTTTACCGCACTTGCAGGCATCACCTTTTCTTCTTTACGCAAGCAAAGTAACACCGCGTCTTGGTGTATTAGCGCATATTCACCGCTGTCTCGGATTGGCGTAATCCAACCGATACTTGCGGGCTCGGTGCTACTACAAGGTTTAAAACTGCGTTCACTAAGCAAGTTTTGAAAGTCGTCGGCTAACTGAAAGTCTTGGGTAAACTGATACACCCTGAGGTTTTTAAACCACATGCGAAACTCCGGGTTAAAGGAACGAAAGGGAAAACATTCTAGCGGTTCTAAAGAGAACTGTCAGTTGGTTTGTCACCAAGCAAGCTTACCGGAAAGCTAAACTCATACTTTAACCCTTTGCCTTTATGGCTGCTTACTTGAAGACTGCCGCCCAAGGTATCGTGAATAAGCGTGTAAATTATATGGGTACCTAAACCACTGCCACCACGGTCAGCTTTAGTGGTAAAAAAGGGGTCGAATAAATGTTTCAGCTGGCCAGGTGCTAAACCTAAACCGTCGTCTTCATAAACAAACTGCAAAATGCCGTTGCCCTGGTCATGGGGCTCTAAAGTAACATGAATATTAATGCAGCCAGCGGACTTGTTGTCGAAACCGTGAATATAAGAATTTAAAATCATATTGGTTAAAATTTGCGCTAAGGCGCCCGCTTGAAAACGTGCTTTTAAGCCTTGGTCACAGTCTACGTGCAGCGCTATAGCTTTTTCTTTTAAACGAGGCTTTAACGACCGAATTACGTTATCAATATATTCATGCACAAAAATGTAGCGAAAAGCACCAGAGCTTTGATTTACGGCAACATCTTTAAAGCTAGTCATAAGTTCACGAGCACGGTGTAAGTTATTTTCAAGTAGCAGCACGCTTTCGCGAGCATCACTAATAAAACGGGTCATTTGCGACTGGGTTAAACTTTGCTCGTCCAGCGCAATTGCCATAGTTTCAATACGATCAGCTAAAAAAGAGGTGGCAGTAACGCCAATACCAATAGGAGTATTCACGTCATGCACAATAGCCGATACCAAACCGCCCAAGGAAGCGAGCTTGTCTGACTGCACCAATTGGTGCTGCGCTTTTTGAATGGTGTCAAGCGAGTCGCGCAGCCGTTCATTGGTGCGTTTCAAGGTTGCTTCGGTTAACTTACGCTGCTGAATTTCTCGCTCAAGAGTAAACTGGCGTTGTTCTAGCTCCATGCGGCGCTCTTCTATATCAAGCATTAGCTTGCTCATGCCTGAAGTTTTTCGCGCCACATCTTGCTCAAGTAAATCGTTTTGTTCATCCAGGCGGCGATTGGCATGAACTAACATTTCTTTCGTTAGCCCTAAGCTTTTTTGGTACTCCTGAATACGATCAATCAAATCGTTGTAGGCGGTTTCTAAAATACCAAACTCATTATTTTTTTCGCTACTTAAGTTTATTCGCGACTCACCAAGGGTGTCGGGCTGAAAGCTTTCTAGTTGCATGGTAAGTTCTTGCATGGGGCGTGTTAAGCGCCGATTAAAAGCAAAAGAAAACAGGAGTAACAGGAAAAAGCTTTTAATAATGGCGTTACCAAATAAAAACAGCATGCTTACTTTTAGGCGCTCAATGGCAACGTCGCGGTTAGAAAATAAAGTAACATCGCCCACCAAGGTAGACTGGCCAGAAAACTCGAATGCAAGGGGGCTATAGTGGCCAAACACACCTTGGCGGTCGGCTAAATCTACTGGGTTAATTGGCTCGGGGGGTAAGAATTCCAGTGGCTGAGTAATACCAAACTGACGAATAACCTGGCCTTGGTCGTCACGAATAATAAGCCCAGAAATAGCAGGAATGGTAACTAAACCTTCGGCAATAGCATCAATTTGCTGCGAATTAAACTCCCATAAGGAACGGGTTAAACTGGCCGCAATGGTGTGCTGCTGGTTTTTTAACTCACTTGCTAAGGCTCGTTTAGTGTTATTATATTCACTAATAATATGGGCGCAGGTTACAATAAAAGTGATCACGAAATACACCGAAAGTACTCGGGTTAGTAAGCTGCGCGATATACTTTTATATTGCACGTAGTAAATCCTTTACAAAAATTGTTGGCATTATTAGTTATCCATTCGTTTAAAAGTACCTAACAGCGGCAGATAGCGCAATACTAATACATGAGTAAATAGGTGAATTAGCCACTTAGCGTTTTATCCAGTGAATAAGGCACCATTATTTTCTACCCACAGGTTTTCTACTGCCAGGAGCAGCCATGAAAAAAAAATCAGTTTGTATCATAGCCTCATCATTTATTGTAATGAGTTCGAGCGCATTGGCCGCCGACAAGGTTGATGTGGACTTCTATGGCAAAATACACGTTTCAACCGACTATCTATACGACGGCCATGACGGTGGCTTTAACGTGTCGAGTAATTCTAGTCGAATAGGTGTAAAAGCAAGCCACTTAATAACGCCAGAGCTTGAGTTTATAGGCCAAGTTGAACGTGGTGTCGACATTAGTGAAGGCAGCAGCACCATGAAGGCTCGTAGTACCTATGTTGGCTTGCGCGGCGACTGGGGAACAGTGCGCGTGGGTTATTATTCATCGCCCACCATGTCGATGATGTCGACCATAGACGAGTTTCGCGACCGTATTGGTGAAGGCCGTAACATAGTCCGCCAAGACGCAGCGAATATGGACCGCCGTTTAAAAAGCGGCGTGCATTACCAAAGCCCTGCATGGCAAGGTTTTACCTTAGCAGTACATTACGGTACCACTGAAACCGAAGGCACCACGGTTGATAATAAAAACGACGTGTTCAACACCAGCCTAACTTACCAAGCCGGCAGCTGGACCTTTATTGGCGGTTACCAAAATGACAACAAAAACCCACAACAAACCGTGGAAGGCTCTCGCTTTGCCGTGTTAAAGGCGGGCGACGGTTGGCGTGTAGCTGCTGTAGCACAATACGTTTCGGGTTTAACCGAGGTTGTTGCCGCAACCCCAACCAGCATGAACGCTTGGGGCGTTACCGGGCGTTACCAACTGAGTGACAATTATTGGTTACGGGGTCAGGTATTTGGTCGTAGTTATAAAAACTCAGGCGATGACTCGTTAATGACCACAGTAGGAGTGGATCGCATTATTACTCCGCGGTTGACATGGTATTTACTGGGCTCAAGCACACAAAACAGCGGTAATGCTATTGCCAACGTTACCGGTGGTGGCTATGGCGACAGCATGGTCGTGTTAGCCGGCGATGATCCAATGGCTATTTCAACAGGTGTTATCTTTAAGTTTTAATAGCGCTCAGGTTGCGTAATATTGGCTTGTCATAAAAGTGTCATAGTAAGCTTGCATACTGTGCGTTATTAAATTATCGCTATAGGGTTTTTAACATGGCAAGCCGTATTCTTATCGTGGAAGATGAAACACCCATTCGAGAAATGTTGGTGTTCGTAATGGAACAACAAGGCTACGAAACCATAGAAGCTGCCGACTATGCTAGTGCGGAACAACAATTAGTTGAACCTTATCCAGACATGATCCTGCTCGACTGGATGCTGCCAGGTGGTAGTGGCATACAGCTAGCGCGACATATAAAAAGTGCCGAGCACTTAAAACACATTCCCATTATTATGTTAACGGCCCGTGGGGAAGAAGAAGACAAAGTTCGTGGTTTAGAAGTGGGTGCCGACGACTACATGACCAAGCCTTTTTCACCTAAAGAACTGACAGCCCGTATTCGAGCCGTGTTTCGTCGGGTGTCGCCCACCTCGTTAAATGAACCCATAAATATTGAAGGCTTATGCCTAGACCCGAGTGCGCACCGAGCGACAGCAAATGACATACCCCTTGAAATGGGCCCGACTGAATTTCGCTTACTGCACTTTTTTATGACCCATACGGAACGTGCTTATAGCCGCGAACAATTACTCGATCAGGTGTGGGGTACCAATGTGTATGTTATTGACCGTACGGTAGACGTACATATTCGGCGATTACGTAAAGCACTAGAGAAGCATAAGTATGATCATTTCGTACAAACCGTGCGGGGCGTGGGGTACCGCTTCTCCGCTCGTTAACATCTGTTCGTTAACAATGAAAGGCCACAGAGTTTATGGACCGGTATTTTACCCCAGTTAAAATTATCCGCCGACTGTTAATTAGTCTGCTTATGGTTGCTCTGGCCGGCTGGTTATTTGGTTATACCTATGAACTACTAACGGCTTATCTAGTGGGAGTGGTGCTGTGGAACAGCTTCTACCAACTAAAGTTAAGCCGCTGGCTATGGAAAAGCAGAACCACACAGCCCCCACAAGCTCCAGGCGCGTGGAGCGACATTTACGACGGCATTTATCGTACGCTCAGACGCTCGCAAGCTCGCCGGCGTAACCTAGCGCTAATTTTGCAGCGCTTCCGTGAAGCAGCAGAAACCATTCCCGATGCCGGCTTAGTGATTGAAAGCGACGGCACCCTGGTGTGGAGCAATAAGCTGGCGCAGCTTTACTTTGGCTTACAGTGGCCAACCGACAAAGGCATACGCATTACCAACTTGATCCGTCATCCTCGATTCATTAAGTATTTTGCCGAAAAAGACTTCCGCGAAGCCATTACCCTTGAGGCGGCCGCCGGTGGCAAGCGTGATATTGAATTACGCATTATGCCTTACGCGCACGAACAGCTATTAGTCATTGCCCGCGATGTAACCCGTATTCGTATGCTAGAGCGGATGCGCAAAGACTTTGTAGCCAATGTGTCGCACGAACTGAAAACACCGCTTACGGTTATGCAAGGCTATTTGGAATTAATGGCAGAGCCCAACGCCTTACCCCCAGCAAGAATGACCAAGGCCATTGCCGATATGACAACACAAACACAACGCATGCAATTAATGGTTGAACAGCTACTTACCTTGTCGCGCATGGAAGCCGATTACCAAGAAACCTTTACCGAACAGGTGGCCGTGGGGCCAATGTTGCATGGCTTGATCGGCGAAATTAATTTAATGTTAAACGAACAGCAGGTGCAATTGCAGGTGCAGATCGATAATGATTTGGTGGTGTTAGGCAATGCCGACAAATTACGCGCGGCAGTGCATAACTTGTTGGTGAATGCAGTGAAATACGCCGGTAAAGGTGCTGTTATTCACTTAACTTGGCGGCGTGAAGCGGAACAGGCGATGTTTTCTGTACAAGACAATGGCCCAGGTATTGGCGAAGAGCACTTGTCGCGTTTAACTGAACGCTTTTACCGCGTGGCAGCAGACCGCAATAGCCATACAGGCGGTACCGGGCTTGGCTTGTCTATTGTAAAACATTCTCTCGAGTCGCACCGTAGCCAACTTCAAGTAGAAAGCACAGTAGGGGCAGGTAGCTGTTTTTCGTTTCGCTTACCCCGCGATTTAACCATCCCCCAAGGCTAATTACTACCTTATTTTCCACTGTCATAAAAGTGACACATAGCTAGCGTACTCTAGTCACATATTTACTCCACACTACCCTAGGGCAAAGGAGATTTTATGTTAGCAAAGAAACGTGCGGTGTCACTATTTGGTGCGCTAATACTAACCTGTAGCATAACGGCTTATGCCGATGTTGATCCTAATTTACCTAACTACGAACGAGCCTCTGGCGTGTCGGGCAATTTAAGTTCCATAGGCTCCGACACACTTAATAACTTAATGACCCTGTGGGCAGAAGAATTTAACAAGTACTACCCCAACGTAAATATTCAGGTGCAAGGGGCCGGCTCTTCTACCGCGCCGCCAGCCATAACGGAAGGCACTGCCACGTTAGGCCCCATGAGCCGCGAAATGCGCCAATCAGAAATTCAAGCCTTTGAAAACAGACACGGTTACGCGCCTTACGCCTTGCCGGTGGCCATAGACATGGTGGCGGTGTATGTAAACAAAGACAATCCAATAGAAGGTTTAAGCTTACCCCAAGTAGACGCCATATTTTCTGCTACCCGCCGCGGTGGTTATGCCCAAGATATAACTCGCTGGGGGCAGTTAGGGCTCGCTGGCGCATGGGAAAAGCGCGACTTTGCTTTGTACAGTCGTAATGCGGTGTCTGGCACCTATGGCTTCTTCAAAGACATGGCGCTGTTTGGCGGCGACTATAAATCAAGTATTAATGAACAACCAGGGTCGTCGTCAGTAGTTCAGGGTGTGTCTGAATCTATTAATGGTATTGGTTATTCCGGCATAGGCTACCGCACCTCGAGTGTACGTGCCTTGCCCTTATCAATTAAAACAGGCGGTGAGTTTTTTGAACCTAGCCCAGACAATGCGGCAACCGGCGACTACCCCTTAGCTAGGTATTTATATGTGTATATCAATAAACACCCGAATCGTCCGCTCGACCCAATAACGCGAGAGTTTATTCGCATGCTATATAGCCAAGTAGGGCAAGGAGTGGTGTATCGCGACGGCTATGTGCCGCTGCCTGAAGTAGTTGCAGCGCGGGTACGTAATGAACTTGGCATAGAGACAGCGCAATGACAGGAACAGTGGCCACCGCTACAGGAAAACCACCTAGCTCGAAATTACCGGTGCAAGCACTGCGTGAAAAACGCCGCCGTTTGCGCCGACTAAAAGACAATGTTTCCCGAATTGGCATTACCGCTGCGGGTTATGGTGTGGTGTTGTCGTTAGCACTTATTTTTGTGTACTTACTTTATGAAGTGCTGCCCATATTAAAAGGCGCCACCATCGAGCCGCTAGCTGAATATAATATGCCAGCACTGCCCGCTGGCGACCGCCTTGCACACTTAACTATGGAGCGTTATCAAGAGCTCGGCATACGCTATTCAGCGCAAGGTGAGGTAACTTTTTTCAATTTAAGCGACGGCAGTATTAGGGCACAGCAAGGGCTGGTTTTTCCCGCTAACCAGCAGCCTACCAGTTTTGCAGCGGCAGAGTATTTAGGTGGCTTAGTGGCTTACGGAACGAACCAAGGCGGTATTCAATTGGTACGGCCTGACTATGAACTGTCGTTCCCCAATGACCAACGCCATATTAGTCCGCAGGTTAGCTTTCCTTATGGTAATACGCCAATAACCCTCGACCTTGAAGGCCAAGCTATTCGCCAACTGGCGGTGCAGGAATCTACCCGAGGCAGGCCGGCGGTGCTTGCGGTTGGTGTTACCGCCGACCAGCGTTGGGTGTTAGCGAAAATTAGCACGCGGGAAAATTTATTTACCGGCGCGCTTAGTACGCAAGTAAAACGCAGCCAATTAACGGCATTAAATATGCAGCCGAGCTTTATTTTAGTTGATAAAAGCTTCCAAAATCTTTTTGTGGCTGAACAAAGCCGCATACATTATGTAGACATCAGCGATTTTACAGCACCCCGAGTGTTGCAAACCGTCGACGTGGGGGCTGACATTACTACCTTCGACTTTTTAGTCGGTTCGGTATCGGTTGTTGTAGGTACCAAAAAAGGTGAGTTAAGCCAGTGGTTCCCAGTACGCGATAACAACAACCATTACAGCTTTGAGCGCGTGCGCGATTTCGCCAGCCAGCCCGGCGCCATTACCAAAATCACCCCAGAATATACCCGAAAAGGATTTATGGCGGCAGACAGCAAAGGTAATGTCAGTGTTCATTATGCAACGTCGTCGCGTACTTTATTGAGTAAGAACCTAAGCGAGCAAGCCATTACCAACATGGCTATTTCACCCGTTAACCGAGCGGTTATGGCCGTTACTGCTCAGGGCACGGTTACCTACGCGTCGGTGTGGAATCAACACCCGCAACTGTCGTTTAAAGCACTGTGGAATCGAGTTTGGTACGAAGGGCGGGCTGATCCTGAGTATATTTGGCAGTCATCGTCGGGTAATGACGAGTTTGAATCGAAATTCTCATTAATTCCCTTGTCGATAGGTACATTAAAAGCAGCCTTTTTTGCCATGCTGTTTGCCATGCCGTTGGGCATTATGGCCGCGGTTTATACGGCTTATTTTATGACCCCCAAACTGCGCGGTATTGTAAAACCAACCATAGAAGTAATGGAAGCACTACCCACGGTTATTCTCGGGTTTTTAGCGGGTTTATGGCTGGCGCCTTTTATGGAAAACAACTTGCCGGCGGTATTTTCATTATTACTTGGCTTGCCTTTGATGATGCTGCTGACGTCTTTCTTGTGGCGTTACTTGCCCAGCCGCTTACGTAATCGGGTAGCGGGGGGCTGGGAAGCGGCTATTTTGGTGCCGGTAGTGTTGGCCTTTGGTTGGTTTGCAGTAAGTGCTAGCCCCTGGGTAGAAGTAATGTTTTTCGACGGCAGTATGCGCCAGTGGCTAACCAATAGCGGTATTACCTATGATCAGCGTAACGCCTTAGTGGTTGGGGTGGCCATGGGCTTTGCGGTTATTCCAACTATTTATTCTATTGCCGAAGACGCCGTATTTAACGTGCCCAAGCATTTAACCCAAGGCTCGTTGGCACTCGGGGCTACACCTTGGCAAACCATGGTTGGGGTGGTGTTGCCTACTGCAAGCCCGGGTATTTTTTCAGGCACCATGATTGGTTTTGGCCGCGCCGTTGGCGAAACCATGATTGTACTTATGGCAACAGGCAACAGTCCCATTGTGAACTTTAATATTTTTGAAGGCATGCGCACCTTGTCAGCCAATATTGCCGTAGAGCTGCCAGAAACAGCGGTGGGTAGTTCGCATTTTAGAATTTTATTTTTAGCCGCTTTAGTATTGTTTACCTTCACTTTTATTCTTAACACCATTGCTGAAGTGGTGCGTCAACGCTTGCGCAAACGTTACAGCAACTTATAACAAGGAGAGCATAGTTATGAAAAAATGGTTTAACAGCGGCTCACCTTGGATTTGGCTAACCGGCGGTGCGGTAACAGTTAGCGTGGTTATGGTGGTTGGCTTACTAGGGCTTATTGCAGTGCGTGGTTTCAGCCATTTTTGGCCCACCGACGTTGTGCAAATAGAAATTAACGATGCCCCAAATAATATACACGAGGTGTTACTCGGTGAAATAGCCCGTAGCGAAACGGTAACGGCGGCATTTGCGCGGGAAGCTGGCCATGTGGTGCCCGAACAGATGAAAATTGTAACCCGTTACTTGGTCAAACAAGGCAACCGTGAACAGTTAAGCTCAGACTTTGTGTGGCGCTTTAATATCGGTATGGAAAAATTTCAATACCCTAAAGGCGTGTACGTGATCGAGCGCCGGGCCTGGGGCGACTTCTTTGGCTTTCCGCAGGCCTTGCAGTATGGCGGCACAGAAGTTTTAAGTTCAGCGGCCGACTTTCACCAACAGGTACAACAACAAGTAGCGGCAAGTGTGACCGCCTATCAGCGTATAAAGCGTATCGAGCGCAGTGACATCGGGCGAATTAATACCCGTATGGAAGCGCTCCGTTTACAGCACCGGCAGCTAGAGCTCGATCAAGTCAGCGGCAACGAATTGCAGCAGGCATTACTAATTATTGACCAAGAAAAGGTTAGTCTTGATGCCGAGTATCTTGTTTTACGCAAACAGCTAGACGCCTTGTACGCCGAACAACAGCAAGCGGTACTGCGCATGCAAATGGTGAACGGGCAAGCAGTGAATATAAAACTTGCCGACATTGTGGCCATTACGCTGCCGAATAATATGTCGGCGGGGCAGAAATGGAGCGAGTACTTTAAGCAAGTGTGGGTGTTTTTGTCTGCTGAGCCACGGGAAGCAAATACGGAAGGGGGTATATTTCCTGCCATTTTCGGCACCATTACCATGGTCTTTATTATGTCAATTATGGTTACCCCCTTTGGTGTGTTAGCCGCCATTTACTTGCGTGAATATGCCAAGCAAGGTTTTGTTACTCGTATGGTGCGTATTTCGGTGTATAACTTGGCGGGTGTGCCTTCTATTGTGTACGGGGTATTTGGCTTAGGGTTTTTCATCTACTTTTTAGGTGGCAATATCGACCGAATTTTTTATGAAGCGGCGTTGCCGTCACCTACCTTTGGTACGCCGGGCTTGTTTTGGGCGTCACTCACGCTGGCCTTACTAACCTTGCCCGTGGTGATTGTTTCTACTGAAGAAGGTTTAGCGCGAATTCCTAGTACCATTCGTCAAGGCTCGTTGGCCCTAGGCGCAACCAAATCGGAAACCCTATGGCGCGTTGTTGTGCCGCTGGCCACGCCAGGCATGATGACGGGCTTAATTTTGGCCATTGCCCGTGCAGCAGGCGAAGTTGCACCATTGATGTTGGTGGGCGTAGTAAAGCTAGCGCCAACCTTGCCCATTGATGGTGAATTTCCCTTTGTACATCTAGACCGCAAAATAATGCACCTTGGCTTTCATATATTTGATGTGGGTTTTCAAAGCCCGAATGTAGAAGCAGCACGACCTTTAGTTTATGCCACAGCGTTAACGCTGGTGGTGTTAATTATCGTGCTGAACTTAACGGCCGTAACCATACGTAACCGCTTGCGTGAAAAATATCGTAGTGACTCAGATTAATAACACCGTTTATGCACGGAATCTGAGTGCAGTCTAAATTTGAAGAGGTAAGAACACGCTATGTCAGCAACTGAACAGATAAAGCCAGCTATAAAAACTGCGTTAACAGCGGCAGGAGGGGGTAAAAAAATCAGCGACTTTGAAACTAAATTTGAAGTTCGTAATCTGCGTTTAAAATATGGTAAAGACGAAGCCCTAAAAGGTATTAGTTTACAAATACCAAAAAACAAAGTGACCGCCTTTATTGGACCTTCGGGGTGTGGCAAGTCAACTTTATTACGCTGCTTTAATCGTATGAACGACTTAGTCGACAACTGCACGGTGGAAGGCGAAGTGTTGCTCGACGGCGAAAATATTTACGCGCCAAAAGTAGACGTGTCTGAACTGCGTCGGCGGGTGGGCATGGTGTTTCAGAAGCCAAACCCATTTCCTAAGTCAATTTATGAAAATGTTGCCTACGGTTTGCGCTTACAAGGGGTAAATGATCAGCGCACGCTTGCAGAAGTGGTAGAAAGTTCGTTACGAGGGGCGGCCTTATGGGACGAAGTAAAAGACCGCTTAAATGACAACGCTTTTGGTTTGTCGGGAGGCCAGCAGCAGCGCTTGGTGATTGCTCGGGCCATTGCTATAGAGCCGGAAGTGTTGCTGCTAGACGAGCCCGCGTCGGCGTTAGACCCAATTTCCACCTTGAAAATTGAAGAGCTCATCGACGAACTAAAAGACAAATACACCATCGCTATTGTTACGCATAATATGCAACAGGCAGCGCGAGTGTCTGACTTCACTGCGTTTTTGTATATGGGAGAGTTAGTTGAACATGCGGATACCAACGTGCTGTTCACTACCCCCGGCAGCAAGCAAACGGAAGACTACATTACTGGCCGTTACGGTTAGGTTAAGTGGCTTATTGGTAACGAGGAAGGTATGGACAAATTAAATTTAGGCAAGCATATTTCTGGCAAGTTTAGCGCCGAACTAAGCTCGGTTATGAGTAAAGTGTTGGCCATGGGTGGCTTGGTGGAAAAACAATTAACCGATGCGCTTATGGCTATTCAGTTAGATGACAAAGAATTAGCCAACCGTGTGCTTAGTAGCGACGTAAACATTAATGAATTAGAGCTGGAAATTGACAGTGCTTGCACGCGTATTATTGCCAAGCGCCAACCAACGGCAAGCGACTTAAGGCTGGTTTTAGCAATTTTAAAAGCCATTAGTGATCTTGAGCGTATTGGCGACGAAAGCGAGCGCATTGCCCGGGTGGCGTTAAAAAGTTTCAATAAAGAGCAAGAGCATTTATTAGTCAGTTTAGAGAACTTAGGCCAGCATGTACTAACTATGCTACGCCAAGTGCTCGACGCTTTTGCCCGCATGGACGAAGACGCGGCATTTGAAGTGCACCAACAAGACGCAACGGCTGATCGTCAATACGAAGCACTAACGCGGTTGTTAATGACCTACATGATGGAAGACTCGCGCAGCATTCCGAAAATAATGGACGTGATGTGGTCGGCACGTTCACTCGAGCGTATTGGCGACCGATGCCAGAATATTGCCGAATATATAATTTACTTTGTCCGCGGAAAAGACGTTCGTCACGCCTCTCCCGAGTTAATGAAAAGTACCGTGCAAGGCAGCTAAAGCCGACCTTGCACGGTGTTAATGAAAGTACGGTAAACGCAATACGGTTAATGTAACACGCGGCAGCGAATGGTACCGGGTACAGCTTTTAGCTCATCGAGTACGGCTTTTGCTTGGCCGTGCTCTACGTCCATCACCACGTAACCTAACTCGCTGTCGGTTTGTAAGTACTGACTGGCAATATTCACATTTAAGTTAGCAAAGGTTTGGTTAATTTGGTTTAACACGCCGGGTTTGTTTTGATGAATATGTAATAAACGGCTGAAACCATGCTGTGTAGGTAATGCTACCTCAGGGAAATTGACAGCCGACAGGGTTGAACCATTGTCAGAGTACTTAATCATTTTCAGTGCGACTTCAATACCAATATTTTCTTGCGCTTCTTGAGTCGACCCGCCCACATGTGGGGTAAGAATAACTTGGTCAATGCCCCGAAGTGGTGAAAGAAACTCTTCGGTGTTCGCTTTTGGTTCAGTGGGAAATACATCAATAGCGGCGCCATTCAGTAACCCCGCTTTTAAAGCGGCAGCAAGGGCTTCTAAATCAACCACGGTACCGCGCGATGCATTAATTAAAGAAGCACCTTTTTTCATTAATGCAATTTCAGCGGTACCAATCATTAACTGGGTTTGTGGTGTTTCAGGTACG
>SMEQ01000440.1_pt1 | contig 13697 bp, 17 predicted proteins | sample 2456281 | NCBI WGS metagenome assembly SMEQ01 (sample SAMN10132596, study PRJNA489261) | soil metagenome | isolation source: day1 antibiotic-loamy sand soil ammended with raw manure from dairy cow... | place: USA | collected 2015-04-01
GTCTAACCAATTGGTTGATTGTAGCCATTAAGCAACTCCAATTATCACTAACAAAAGCATCAGGGAATCTGACGCAATAAAAGGGGGCGGAAGGATAATGCTTATGCGGGCGTGAGTCAATAGCCATGACTCGCGACAGCAGGACGCATAAAACCCAACAACGCCAAGATTATATCATTCCTGCAATCGTAAATTACGAGTTGCATCATCTAACTGGTCAACATCCGAGTCAGACCCTAACTTAATCATCAAGCGTAAATCATTTGGTGAGTCAGCATGTGCAAGCGCATCTTCATAGGTTATCTCACCTTGGTCATATAAAGCATAGAGCGCCTGGTCATAGGTTTGCATACCCAACTCAGTTGATTTCATCATCAACGGCTTGAGCTCGTGCACTTCACCTTTACGTATTAAGTCGGCTACTAATGGTGTGTTAATCAACACTTCCACAACTGCACGCCTTGATTTGCCGTCAGGTGTTGGCACTAACTGCTGCGCCACAATTGCGCGCAGGTTTAATGACAAGTCCATCCAGATTTGGTTGTGGCGATCTGGCGGAAAGAAGTGAATTACCCGATCCAACGCTTGGTTAGCGTTGTTGGCGTGCAAGGTTGCTAAGCACAAATGCCCTGTTTCAGCGAAAGTTATTGCATGCTCCATGGTATCAGCACTGCGCACTTCACCAATCATAATCACGTCAGGCGCTTGCCTTAAACAGTTTTTCAAAGCGATATCAAAGCTTTCGGTGTCAATGCCCACTTCGCGCTGAGTAACTATACAACCAGCATGCCTATGAACAAACTCGATAGGGTCTTCAATACTTAAAATATGGCCATGACTGTTTTTATTTCGATGGTTTATCATCGCTGCCAATGATGTCGACTTACCGGCACCAGTAGCCCCAACAAACAATATCAAGCCGCGTTTACTAAGAGATAACTCTTTAATAACGTCTGGTAAACCGAGCTGATCTGTCGTCGGTATATTGGTTTCAATGCGTCGTAACACTAGACCACAGACGTTTCTCTGAAAAAAAGCACTGGCGCGAAAACGGCCAATACCGCTGGCATTAATGGCAAAATTAAGCTCTTTAGTGTCGTCAAATTCTTGCTGCTGCTTCTCATTCATCAAACCATAAACAATTTCCCTTACCTGCTCTGGCGGTAAGGGATTTTTATTTAACGGAAAAATCTTTCCATTTACTTTCATCGATGGTGGCACGCCAGCGGTTATAAACAAGTCTGAACCGCCTTTCTCTACCATTAGGCGTAAAAACTTTTCCATAGACATAATGATGTACCTTAAAAGTTTTCAGGGATCTTGGCTTGCTCTCGAGCTGTCTCTCGAGTGATCACGCCTTTTTTCAACAAATTAGCTAAGCTTTGATCCAGTGTTTGCATACCGTAAGCTGAGCCCGTTTGAATAGCCGAGTACATCTGTGCAATCTTATCTTCACGAATAAGATTTCGTATTGCCGGAGTACCCACCATAATTTCATGAGCAGCAACCCGCCCGCCACCTTTTTTCTTTAACAGTGTTTGCGAAATAACACCCTGTAAAGATTCTGATAACATGGAACGCACCATCGACTTCTCTTCTGCAGGGAACACGTCAACAATACGGTCAATAGTCTTAGCCGCTGAACTGGTATGCAGGGTGCCAAATACTAAGTGACCCGTCTCTGCCGCAGTTAAAGCCAAGCGAATTGTCTCTAAGTCACGCAACTCACCAACAAGAATAACATCGGGGTCTTCTCGTAAGGCTGAACGCAAAGCTTCGTTAAAGCCCAAGGTATCACGATGAACTTCTCGCTGGTTAATCAGCGATTTCTTTGATTCGTGCACAAATTCAATAGGGTCTTCAACGGTAAGAATATGGTTGTACTTACTCTCATTAACATAGTCGACCATTGCCGCTAGTGTGGTTGATTTACCCGAACCGGTTGGACCCGTCACCAAAACCAAACCACGACTTAGATTGGCCAAGTCTTTAAAGACCTGCCCCAAACCTAACTGATCCATGGTTAACACGGTGGAAGGAATGGTACGAAAAACACCACCAGCACCACGATTATGATTAAAAGCGTTAACACGGAAGCGCGCTACACCTGGCACTTCAAATGAAAAGTCTGTTTCTAGGTACTCTTCAAAATCTTTGCGCTGTTTGTCATTCATAATATCGTACACAAGACGGTGTACTTCTTTATGACTCAAAGACGGCAAGTTAATTCGACGAATATCGCCATCCACGCGGATCATTGGGGGCAAACCAGCTGACAAGTGCAAATCTGAAGCGCCTTGCTTTGCGCTAAACGCCAATAACTCAGTAATATCCATCAAGCTCTCCAAAGGTATTTATTTCTGTGCGAGATACAGCCTGCAACAGTTTTTATTTTATTAAGCCGAGGCTTCACTTTTAAGAATTTATTGTTGACGACATCTTAGAAGCAAGCAAAAACAATATCTAGCATTGAACACAAGTATCGCATTAATCTCAATCCTGCGATACTAAGCTGCTGATGCACAGCCTTGTTTGCAGCACTTATTAACTTACCCTTAAATCTGATATTGTAGGTTCGTTAGTAGAGGCGCAAACTGACCAGCTGAATACAGCTCTAAAATATAGGAAATTGACCTGCAATGACCCAAATAGCTTTTATCGGCGGCGGTAATATGGCCACCAGCATTATTGGCGGTTTAATCAAACAGGGTGATATTAACCCACAACTTATTCATGTTGCAGACCCTAACAAAGAACAACGCTTACACCTGCACAATACTTTTGCAGTTAATACTCATGAAGACGGCTTAAGTGCCATTATCAATGCTGATATTGTTGTGTTAGCGGTCAAGCCTCAGGTCATGAAATCCGTACTAGCACCGTTAGCAATCACTCTTAAAAAACAAAATAGCTTACTGGTTTCTATTGCTGCAGGTATTAACACATCAAGCTTACAAAAATGGAGTGCTTGCGACACCGTTGTTCGTTGCATGCCCAACACACCCGCCCTCATAGGGTTAAGTGCCACTGGGTTGTACGCTACCGATGCCGTTAGTATAGAACAACGCCAAGCAACCGACTCTTTACTAAGAGCTGTTGGCACTACTGTCTGGCTAAAAGATGAAGCCGACATTGACACCGTTACGGCAGTCTCTGGTAGTGGTCCAGCATACTTTTTCTTACTCATTGAAGCTATGATCGAAGCTGGTAAGCAAATGGGCTTAAGCGAAGAAGCAGCGCGCCTGCTTACTCTGCAGACTGCAACAGGGGCTAGTCAGCTAGCGCAAGCAGCGGATGTTGATGCCGCCGAATTGCGTCGCCGCGTCACCTCGCCGGGCGGCACTACCGAACAAGCTATTCTTTCTTTTGAGAGCTCAGGCTTTCGCGCTATGGTAAGCACGGCTTTAAATGCCGCGAAGAATAGAGCACAAGAACTCAGCAAAGAATTAGCAGACTAACTATAGTATTTTTCCTTTTAAACCCTTATATAATTAAATAGTTTTAATTAAGTGTGGAGAGCTTATGTCCCCCCTAAACAATGTTGGCATGTTACTTATTAGCAGCCTAGGCAGCATAGTATTATTGGTTATTGTGTTACGCTTTTTATTACAACTGGTGCGGGCTGATTTCTACAACCCTATTTCTCAGTTTATCGTGAAGTTTACCAGTCCTATTTTGGTGCCTTTGCGCCGTATTATTCCTGGCTATGCTGGCTTTGACCTAGCCTCTTTATTACTGGCTTACGTCGTCCAGGTAATCATTGTAGCGCTCATCTTCTTAGTGACATCACAGCCCGTTATGCCATGGGCTAGCTTTTTTCTCTGGGCTCCTATTGGATTGCTTTCCCTAGTACTAAACATCTATTTCTGGGGTCTGATTATTATTGTTGTATCCTCTTGGATTGCACCTAACTCATACAACCCTGCACTAATATTGGTTAATCAAATAATGGAGCCTGCCATACGCCCCATTCGTCGCATTATGCCTGACTTGGGCGGCATTGATTTATCACCCATTATTATGTTTCTAACAATTCGCATGGTAGAAATACTGGTAGTGACGCCCATTGCTTCATCCATGGGCGTACCACGCGGCATATTCTTTGGACTGTGAGTGAGTTTATACAGTGGCAAGAAGATAGCTTAATTATTACTTGCCACTTGCAACCTAAAGCTTCTAAAACCGAGGTGGTTGGCTTGCATGGTGACGCCCTCAAAATTCGCATTAAAGCGCCCCCTGTTGACGGCAAAGCTAATCTTGAGCTTATACGGTTTCTGGCTAAAGAATTTGACGTTAGCAAAAGAGACGTCACCACTTATAAGTGGTGAGCTTTCACGCCATAAGCGTGTACGTATAAACACTCCAAAAGTCATACCTGACTACATTAACACCTAGCCTTTATTCATCGTTCTGTATTTTAGAGTAGAATAACGCCTACAAACCTTAAGCATTGGTAATATCATGCCCCGCTCACAGTTATTTTCGTTACGTATCGGTCACGCCATTAGAGAGTCATTTGCAGAAAAACCTTACTCATGGAAGCGCTTTGCGGGTGATTTAAGCGGCGGTATCACTGTTGGTGTGATTGCCATCCCTTTATCAATGGCACTGGCTATTGCCAGTGGTGTGGCACCTCAATACGGGCTATACACGGCTATTATTGCTGGTTTTATTATTGCCTTAACAGGTGGCTCGCGCTTTAGTGTTTCTGGGCCCACAGCTGCTTTTGTTGTTATTCTCTATCCAGTTGCCGAAAAATTTGGTTTGGGCGGCTTACTTTTAGCCACCTTTATGTCGGGGGTTATTTTACTTATCCTTGCCTTTGCGCGGCTTGGGCGCTTAATCGAATACATACCCCAGTCGGTTACTTTTGGCTTTACTTCTGGTATCGCCATTGTTATTGCCACTTTACAGCTGAAAGACTTCTTCGGCTTAAGCATGTCTTACCCGGCCTCTTACATAGGTAAAATTGAGCAGTTAGCACTTAACTTACCCGGATTAGACTGGCCTAATTTTCTAGTCGGCGCTGGTACATTATTCACACTGGTTTTCTGGAAAAAAGTAAGCAGTCTACCGCCACATATTCCAGCGCTTTTATTAGGCGTTTTTGTGGCTTGGCTATTTAGCTCGCAAGGCTACTCGATAGACACCATAGGCAACAGATTTAGCTACTTAATGCCTGACGGCTCTACGGGTGCTGGTATTCCACCGTACTTACCGCAGTTTACTTGGCCTTGGCTACAACCCGGTGTCGATGGCACCCCCATAGGCTTTAGCTGGCATTTACTAGAAAACCTATTACCTGCAGCCTTTTCTATCGCCATGCTTGGTGCGATTGAGTCTCTTCTTTGCGCCGTTGTGCTGGATAATATGACCGGCACCCGCCATAGCGCTAACAGCGAGCTGCTCGGCCAAGGTTTAGGCAATATGGTGGTGCCTTTCTTCGGCGGCATTACCGCTACGGCGGCCATTGCACGCTCTGGAGCGAACTTGCGTGCCGGCGCACAAACACCTATTGCGGCAATAATTCATAGCTTTGTTGTTTTGGCAGGCTTGTTGATTTTGGCGTCTTGGCTCGCATACTTACCTATGGCCTCTATGGCGGCAATTTTATTACTGGTTGCTTGGAATATTGGCGATGCCGATAAAGTAAAACAGTTTATTAAAACCGCTCCTGTTAGCGACACCTTAGTATTAGTTACCTGCCTTAGCTTAACGGTGTTTTTTGATATGGTCATAGCCATAGGTGTAGGCGTAGTGTTAGCGGCTTTATTATTTATGCGTGAAATTTCAGAGCTAACTAAAGTCAGCGACATCAGCGACTTCCGTAGACTTATTCCAGACGCACTGCCTGAAGGCTGGGCGGTCTATAAAATTCAAGGACCGTTATTTTTTGCGGCAGCCGACCGTGTGTTTTCTGAGCTGGCAATGCACAGCAGAAAACACCAAGGCATGATTTTATATATGGACGGCGTTTCTTTACTGGATGCTGGCGGCCTAGCGGCTTTAAATAAGTTTATAGAAGCCTGCCGTAAAAACAGTACTGAGATTATTATTGCTGACTTGCAGTTTCAGCCGTTAAAGACAATTGCCCGCTCTGGCATTCAACCAATAGAAGGCGAGTTGCTCTTCACTGCCACCCTGCAAGATGCTCTTGAGGCTACCTGTAACCCAAGTTAGCTTGCTCGAATAAATTGCTTAAAGTGAAATATTCCAAACACTAAAATAGCCAGCATATCGTGCAAGGGTTGCTGGCTACGCTGCTTGAATCTGCCCCAAAAAAGAGCCGCCTCCAGTAGATGTAAAACCAGCACAATCAAACCAACTGTAGGCAACCAGCTTAATATACCTTCAAATTTAACGACTAAAGCGACCAACACCATCAACCAAAACAGTAGAGTCACAGCCTTATTAAAAGCATTCATTACGCTCTCCTACAATTAAAGTAGCTAAGCATGCTGACATACCTATTTATTGCCAAGTGATAATTTTTGCATTTCCTCACACTGACTCGACCTCATCGCCCCTAAGACTTGCTGCTGCTTAATTCTTTTCTGTAGTAGTGGCTGTAATCGCTGCATCCTTGCGTTATTGGCTAAACGTATTTTCAAAGGCGCGCAGCCAACCAGCACCAAACTTTGCTGCAATAAGTGACTGCTAGGAACTCGCTGCTGATACCATTGCCAAACATTTTTATCCATTACCATGAAGCGTTCACTGCCTTGCGGCGCCGCAACCAGCGTATCAATCATTTCCTCACCCGTATAACGCTCTAATCGAACGATCTTTTTTTGTTCTATCAACGGATCTAGGCTGGGATAAACATAACCCATATGTGTTATTAATTCGGCATTTTTAAGGCTTTGTAGGTCTTGTGGTGGGCTGGTTATATCAGTTTTGAAGTACAAGAAATCTTCTATCCAAAGTCCCAAATCTAACCATAACACTTGCGAGTTATCTTTAACCCAGCCGGGCGAGTGCATGACACCATCCATTTTATCGCTTTTTAACATTAAGCGGGAACGTGCAAGCGGGACGGTGTGTATCTCTAACTCGATACCCAGCGCTGTTAATGCATCCTTAAGGCTGTCTATCAGTAACCCACCACCGAGCCCTTGCTGCTCATTCATTATTATATAAGGTGGATAAGCATCTTCGGGAACGGCAAGTTTAAAAGCTTCAGCGGCAAAGACATTACTAATAGTTAACAGGAACATTAAAACCATCAACTTCCATAGCTTCTTCATATTTCATCCTTTAAAAACCGAACAGCGCTTGCTTCATTCTACCCCTAAAGGCTTAGATTGCCATTATCTATTCAAGTCAATACTGTTTCAATACAAGACAATTTGTGTAGCCATCGTTAAACTGTGTTAATAAATCACGTTACGCATGGAGAAACCCTTATGCCTGGGGATAAGACCACTCACTTTGGCTACAAAACTGTTGCCGAAAAAGACAAACAAGCGCTAGTCGCCGATGTATTCCATTCAGTAGCAAGCAAGTACGATGTTATGAATGACTTTATGTCGTTTGGTATCCATCGTTTATGGAAACGCATCACCATCGACATGTCTGGTGTACGCCCGGGCGATCAGGTATTAGACCTTGCAGGCGGCACCGGCGATCTAACTCGCAAGTTTTCGAAGATAGTGGGCAATACTGGCAAGGTTATCCTCGCTGACATCAACTCTTCTATGCTTAGCGTTGGTCGCGATCGCTTAACTGATCAAGGTTATGTTAATAATATTGAGTATGTGCAAGCTAATGCTGAATGCTTGCCTTTTGCCGACAACAGTTTTGATGTCATCACCATTGCTTTTGGCCTGCGTAACGTAACTGACAAAGACTCCGCCCTACGCTCTATGGCTCGTTGCTTAAAACCTGGTGGCCGCTTACTCGTCTTAGAGTTTTCCAAGCCGACCAATCCATTTATGAGCAAGGCATATGATCTGTATTCATTCGCTGCCCTACCATTAATGGGTAAATTGGTCGCTAACGATGCTGAAAGCTATAAGTACTTAGCCGAATCCATCCGTATGCACCCAGACCAAGAAACCTTAAAAGGTATGATGGAAGATGCAGGCTTAGTACGTGTCTCGTATAACAACCTAACTCAGGGTGTAGTTGCACTGCATCGCGGGATTAAACCTTAATGCTCAATCGCTTACCTTTCGAACTGCAACAAAGCATGGTATTGCCGGTTGAGCTGAGCATTAACAAAATGCTTAGTTTTGACCCTGCTACTCAAGCTAAGCTCAGTCGCTATCAAGGCAAAGTATTGGCACTGAGCATAGTTGCACCAGCCGCCACCGAGGCAACCACTCTGTATGTGCGGGTGTTAGACGGTGAGGTTAGTTTTAGTTTATCTGAACATATGCACTTTGACGCTTGCTTAACAGGCAGCTTGCCTGACTTTATCGCGTTGGCTTTAAGCAGCAACAAGTCCGACCGTTTAATTAACTCAGACATAGACTTAAGCGGCGACAGCGAGTTCGCCATTGCTGTTACGGGCATAATCGAACATTTAGATATAGACTGGGAAGCTTTAATTTCTCCGATAACAGGCGGCATACTTGCCCACCAAGTTGGCAGCAGTGTGCGCTCTATCTTAAGTTGGGGGAAAACAGTACTTGGTACGCAAAAAATCGCTGCAAAAGACTATTTAGAAACCGAAGCGGGCTTGATTGCCTCGGCTGAACAGGTGAGTCGTTTTGCTAACCAAGTAGATGAAATAAGATTGGCTGCTGACCGCTTAGCCGCCAGAATTGAGTTATTACAAAAAAAGCAGTCTAGCGAGAAGGAAACCTAACTCCATGGCCAGTATTAAGCGCTTGTGGAAAATTTTATTTGTTTTTACCCGCTATCGGTTAGACGCCTTAATACCCTTGCAGCAACTACCGCTGCCGGCGCGTATTTTGTTTTGGCTGGCTCCTTGGCGCTTAAACCCTATCCCAACAAAATTAAATCGTGGTGAGCGCTTACGGTTAGCACTGGAAGCATTGGGTCCAATTTTTATTAAATTTGGGCAAATTCTTTCTACCCGCCCAGATTTGCTGCCTGCAGACATTGCGCTTGAACTAAAGCAACTGCAAGACAATGTGCCGCCCTTTCCAAGCAAACAAGCCATTGCCCTCATTGAGAAACAATTAGGGCAAACCATCAGCGAGCTCTTTTTCGAGTTTGAGGCGCAACCTTTAGCATCCGCCTCAATTGCTCAAGTACACACTGCTCGCTTATTTGATGCCGAAGGCAATGCTGGCGCCAATGTTGTTGTTAAAGTAGTACGCCCTGGTATTGAGCATACTATTGAGCGTGACTTACAACTGTTAGAAGCCATGGCGCGCTTATTGGTTAAATACTCCAGCGAAGGCCGACGTTTACGCCCTTTGGAAGTAGTCGAAGATTACCGCAATACCATTTACGCTGAACTCAACTTACAAATTGAAGCCTCGAACACTACTCAGATTCGTCGCAACTTTGCTAACTCAGAGTTAATTTACTTGCCCGAAGTTTATTGGGAATATACCCGCTCTAAGATCATGGTCAGCGAACGTATTTACGGCATTCCTGTGGCCGACATTGATGCCATTAAAGCGCAAGGCACTGATATCAAATTACTGGCCGAGCGTGGCGTCGAAATCTTCTTCACTCAAGTATTCCGCGACAGTTTTTTTCATGCTGATATGCACCCCGGCAATATCTTTGTCTCCCGCGAACACCCTGAAAACCCTATGTACATTGCCATCGATTGTGGCATTGTTGGTTCACTCACCAAAGACGATCAAAACTACCTAGCCATGAACATGATGGCTTTTTTCAATCAAGATTATTACCAAGTGGCGCAACTGCACGTAGATTCTGGCTGGGTGCCTGCAACCACCAAAGTGCATGAGCTGGCATCTGCTATTCGAGCCGTACTAGAACCTATTTTTGAAAAACCTTTGTCTGAAATTTCTTTTGGCCAAGTATTGATTCAATTATTTACCACTGCACGCCGCTTTAATATGGAAGTGCAACCGCAACTGGTATTGCTGCAGAAAACTCTATTAAATATCGAAGGCTTAGGCCGTCAGCTTTATCCTGATCTAGACTTGTGGACGACCGCCAAACCCTTCTTAGAACGCTGGTTACGTGAGCGCTTCGGCCCAAAAGCAGCCTTTAAAGAATTGAAACGCCAACTGCCTAGCTGGATAGAAAAGGCACCACAGCTGCCCAACTTAATGCACGGCGCTTTAACCCGCTTAAACCATTTGGATGACAGCCAAGCAATGCTACGCCAAGAGCTAAATGACTTGCGCCACGAACTGGTAAAAGCTCGTCAACAAAGAGACACCCACATCAGTGCCGTAGCTATTACCACCGCTGGCTATTTTTTATGGCACCAAGCATTTATATTTGGCATTCCTGAAAATGTTGGTTTAGGGGTAATCTCTGCTGGCATCCTGTTATTGCTTTGGCGTCGTTAATACAGAGGTAACTATATGAGCTGGCTTGATAAGATAAAATGGAACGATGATGGTTTAGTTGCCGCCATTGCTCAGGATCATAAAACAGGGCGTATATTGATGATGGCTTGGATGAACGCAGAAGCGTTATCATTAAGCCTAGAAGAACAACGTGCGATATACTATTCACGCTCTAGAAAGAAATTATGGCGCAAAGGCGAGGAGTCTGGCCATATTCAGAAGCTGCATGAAGTGCGCGTAGACTGCGATGCCGATGCAGTGTTATTACAAGTAGAACAAGTGGGTAACATTGCCTGCCATACTGGTCGTGAAAGCTGTTTTTACCGTGTTTGGCAAAATGGTGAATGGGTAAGCACAGACCCAGTATTAAAAGACCCAAAAGAGATTTATTAAGCTATGAGCGATATAATAACCCAACTGGGTGATATTTTAGAAGAACGGAAAGGCGCAAGCGCAGAGTCCTCTTATGTAGCCAGTTTGTATCACAAAGGCTTAAATAAAATATTAGAGAAAGTGGGCGAAGAAGCAGTTGAAACCATACTTGCGGCTAAAGACGCTGAGCTAAGTCATGATACCTCCGATGTGGTATACGAAACTGCGGACTTATGGTTCCATTCTTTGGTAGCATTAGCCAAGCTTGGAGTTCGTCCTGAAGCGGTTGTTGACGAACTTGCACGACGTTTTAACATGTCTGGTTTAGATGAAAAAGCAGCCAGACCAAAAGATTAAATTTACTTTACGAGGGTGACCCTATGTTAGGCGGTATTAGTATTTGGCAATTATTGATCATCTTACTGATTGTTGTAATGATTTTTGGCACAAAAAAATTACGCAACATGGGTGGTGACTTAGGTGGCGCTGTTCGCAGCTTTAAAAAAGCAATGGGTGAAGATGGCAAACTTGACGACACTGACGAGTCTAAGCCATTAGAGCACAAGCAGGCTGAAGAGAAAGACGCTAATTTCACGCAAACTTCTGAGCACGACAAGCGTTAATGTTTGATATTGGCTTTTTTGAATTATTAGTCACTGGCGTCATTGCACTGCTAGTGCTTGGCCCTGAGCGCTTACCTAAAGCAGCTCGCTCCGTAGGTCTCGCTATTGGCAAGGTAAAACGCTCTTTTAGCAATGTACAAGAAGAGTTTGAGCGGCAGATGCGTACTGAAGAGCTAAAAGAAAAGCTTAAAGACCCATACGCTACTTTTATGGACGACATTGAAAAAGAAGTTAATAGCGATAACAAAGTAATAGATGCACAAACACCAAACGATGCATACTCTGATCCTATTCTTGATGCGGATAGTAAAGATAAATGAGCGACGAACAGCAACAACCCTTAATTTCTCATTTAATTGAGCTGCGTAACCGCTTATTAAAAGCGGTTTGTGCCATATTAATTATTTTTCTGGGTTTGTTTTATTTCGCCAATGACCTGTATCTAATTTTGGTAAGGCCTTTATCCGTTTTATTGCCTGATACCGGCCAAATGATTGCTACCGGCGTTATTGCGCCTTTCTTAGTGCCTTTTAAACTGACTTTTGTGCTGGCTGTGTTATTTACCGTGCCCTATTTACTGCATCAGGTGTGGGCATTTATATCACCGGGCTTGTATCAGCACGAAAAAAAGTTCGCCGTACCATTACTGCTTTCAAGTATTGTCTTGTTTTATACCGGCATCGCATTTGCGTATTACGTTGTCTTACCACTGGCCTTTGCGTTTTTTACTTCTGCCGGGCCAACCGGTATTGCCTACATGCCCGACATTGGCAACATTCTAAACTTCATTCTTACTATTTTCTTTGCTTTTGGCATCGCTTTTGAAATCCCTATTGCCACTTTCCTACTGGTGCTTAGCGGCATTACTACTGTCGACTCATTAACCGCTAAACGGCCTTACATCTTCCTAGGTTGCTTTGTGGTTGGTATGTTGGCTACCCCACCTGATATCTTCTCACAAGCGATCTTAGCAATACCTATGTGGCTACTGTTTGAAGTAGGGGTAGTAGCCGCCCGCTTCATCCCCAAGAAAGCCTCAAGCGACGATATCAATTCTGAAGATGGTAACGAAGTTATTTAACCTCGTTACCTTGTTTATCTAACTCAGTCGCAAACCTATCTAACTGGCCAATATCCAATACCGGAGAAGCATCTATATGCTGCGCATCCATCATATAGGCCACCTTTGCTCCCAGTCATGCAGGTCTTGAAACTGTCTAATAAAGTTTTCTTGCAAAGGCTTAGGCGCATCTACCAGCACAACCTCGCCCTCTTCGGTTAAGTGTAAATACACTTTACGCCTATCAATTTCGCCGCGCTCTCGACGCACCAAACCTCTTTTCTCCAAGCGATCGACAATAGTGGTGACCGTCGCTTGTGACAAACTGACTCGCTTAGCTACTTCCCCCGTCGTTAAGTCTTCATGTTGGCGCAACAACTGCAGTATTAACAACTGTGGCGCCGTCAACCCAACCACCTTATTTAACTGGCGAGAATGCAAATCGGTTGCACGAATAATACGGCGCAACGATACCAGCACTTCTTCATAAAGAGTCATAAGTATTCCTTTATGCAAATAATCATCAAAATAATTTTCTTATATTAGCATTTATCGTTTGGCATTGCGGCCTAGTACTGAGCTATGTTTTCAGTATGTAAGTACGTATTTATCTGCGCCTCGCCCCATACTTTTCGACATACTTAGAGTTGTAAGTACTTTTATATTCTGATAAAGTGTTTAGTTATCTAAGCAATTAAAGAAGTCGTAACCTTAGGCTTAATCGGATATTCCGGCTAAAACCTTATGATACGCGCGCTTCTTACTATATATGACACCTGATACAAAAAAGTTAGACCAAGAAACACTTACAAATCAAAGTATTATCTCTCTTCGCAAACCTATCGTAACGGATGGTTCTGCAGTTCACGCGCTCATTGCTCGCTGCGCACCTTTAGATACCAATTCAATGTATTGCAACCTGCTGCAATGTTTTCATTTTGCCGATACCGCTGTTTTGGCTGAAATGAACGGGCAAACGGTCGGCTTTATATCTGGCTATCGCCTACCCCAAAAAACAGACACATTATTTGTTTGGCAAGTTGCTGTAGACAAAAGCGCTCGTGGTCAAGGTTTAGCCAGTCGCATGTTGCAAGCACTCATCGAACAACAAGGTGGTGAGGTTCAACATTTACACACCACCATTACCAAGGGCAACGAAGCTTCTTGGAACAC
>SMEQ01000381.1_pt1 | contig 13670 bp, 9 predicted proteins | sample 2456281 | NCBI WGS metagenome assembly SMEQ01 (sample SAMN10132596, study PRJNA489261) | soil metagenome | isolation source: day1 antibiotic-loamy sand soil ammended with raw manure from dairy cow... | place: USA | collected 2015-04-01
GGAGAATGTGTCAGGCGAAAGATGCGCCAATTCAAGATTGGATTAAATTGGCATTGAACCGCGCAAAAGCAAGCGGACTTCCAGCAGTTTTCTGGTTGGACGAAAGCCGTGCGCATGACCGTGAATTGATCAAGAAAGTGAATGCTTATTTAAAAGAAGCGGATACCAGTGGGTTGGACATTCAAATCATGTCGCCATTTGACGCTACGATTTATTCATTGAAACGCACCAAAGCAGGTGAAGACACCATTTCTGTAACAGGAAACGTATTGCGAGATTACTTAACAGATTTATTCCCGATTTTAGAATTGGGAACGAGCGCGAAAATGTTATCCATCGTTCCATTGATGAACGGCGGTGGACTTTTTGAAACAGGAGCTGGTGGTTCTGCACCAAAACACGTGGAGCAACTCGTTGAAGAAAACCATTTGAGATGGGATTCTTTGGGTGAATTCTTAGCATTAGCAGTTTCTTTAGAGCATTATGCGGAAGTAACTGATAATCCAAAAGCGAAAGTGCTTGCAAATGCATTAGATAATGCAACCGTAACCTTGTTGATGTCTGGAAAATCTCCTTCACGGAATGTCAATGAATTAGACAACCGCGGAAGTCACTTTTACTTGGCCATGTATTGGGCGCAAGAATTAGCAAAACAAACTGCTGATCCTGGATTGCAATCTAAATTTACGTTGATCGCTTCAATGTTGACTGAAAACGAAGATAAAGTAGTGGCTGAATTGAATGGAGTTCAAGGAAAACCAGCGCCAATTGGAGGTTACTACAATGCTTCGGAAGCAAACATCGACCAAGTGATGCGTCCAAGTGCAACTTTCAATGAGTTAATTGAATTTATTTTAACAAAATAGTTCAAGATATAGATTAATAATTGGCCTTGCGGATTGAGTTCTGCAAGGCTTTTTTGTTGGGTTTAATTTTGTTTTTTTTCGGTATTTTTTATGTGGAAAAATGATTATTTGAATAATAAAAACTAGATTTATTCGTCATCCAAAGAAACAACACCAACGCCATGAAATCGATCTTAAAAACTTCCTTTCCAACTTTACTTTTCATCTTGCTGATTTCCGCTTGCGGGAAAGAGAAAAAAACGACGAAAGCCGGTGTGAAAATGCAAAAATTCATTCAGGAAATATCGCACTATACCAGAAGCTATCATTCTAATTTTATCTTGATTCCACAAAATGGGGAAGAGTTGATTTATACCGATTTGGAAGAAGAAAAAGGATTGAACCTAGCCTTTCTAAACAGTGTAAATGGTTGGGCGGTTGAAGAGTTGTTTTACAACGGTGATGCTGGTGTTGACGATTACCGTTTGGCCATGTGCCAAAAGATGGTGCCGATCAAAGTGGTGATGGTAGCTGATTATCTAAACAACGATTCCTACGAATCGGATGCACGACAACAATGCATCAACAACGGTTTTCTTAGTTTTCCCAGGTTGACCAACAATTACGATTACAAAGAAATTCCAAGCACACCGCACGATCAAAATCAAAACGATGTGAATGTGCTGTCCGATGCCAAAAACTATTTATACTTGTTGAGTAGTTTCAATTACACCGATAAACAAAGTTATCTAAATGCCATTCGCAACACCAATTTTGATGTGCTTATTCTGGATGCTTTTTTCGAGGAGGAATTACTCTCAGCTGCGGAAGTAAATAGTTTAAAAACGAAAGTGGATGGTGGAAAACGCCTCGTGATTGCATACGTCAGCATTGGTTCGGCTGAGAAATACCGGTATTATTGGAAGAAAAATTGGGGATTGCATCGTCCAGCTTGGCTGAAGAAAAAGTACGACGGTTACAAAGATGAAATTTGGGTTAAATTTTGGCACAAGGACTGGAAAGAAATCATGTATGGAAACGAAGACTCTTACTTTAAGAAGATTGTCAATTCCAATTTTGACGGTGCGTTTTTGGACAATGTGGAAGCGTTTTATACCTTGTACCACAAAGATTAATGACCAGCGATAGTCTGCTAAGTTATCAGACAAAAAAAAGACCAAACGGATGATCGCTTGGTCTTTTCAAGGTGTAAAGAATAATCTTTTATTTACTGATCAATTCGAACAATGCATTCAAATTCGGTGAAATAATCACTTCAATTCTTCTGTTTTTCGCTTTGTCTTTCGGGTCTACTGGGTGAAATTCGGAACGACCAGCAGCCATCAATAAGGCTGGATTTACTTTGGAATTGGCGACCATGATTTCAACCACTGCGGTTGCTCTCAAAACCGAAAGTTCCCAGTTGGATTTTGGGTGAATACTGGAAGTGATTTTGTCAACATCGGTATGACCTTCCACAATGATTTCCAAGTCGGTTTCTTTTTCCAACACTTTCGCCAATTCAATCAATGCTTTCTTTCCTTCTGGCTCAACATAGGTACTTCCTGAATTGAACAATAACTTTGCTTCTAAACTGACGTACACTTTTCCATTTTTCTCAACCACGGTCAAGCCTTTGTTTGCAAAACCAAGTAAGGCATTCCCTACTTTGTCCTTCAAGGCTTTTACCGCTTCGTCTTTACGCTGAATCATTTCCTCCAATTCGTTGACGCGTTTTTCACGTTCTTCCAGCAGATTTTGTTTGGCTTTTAATTCATTTTCAAGTTCGTTTAAAACGCCTTGTTTTCGTTGTAGCTCCATGTTGGATGCTTCTAGGTCAGACTGAAGTGCAGAAGTGGTTTGAGTGCCCGTTTTGCGCTCTTGCTCCAACCGTTTCTCATAGGCCAAACTTTGCATCACGATTTTATCATATTGCGCTTGCAACATGCGGTACTTGCTGCTGATGTTGCTGGTGTCTTTTCGCAAAGCGGCAACTTCATCTTGTAAAACGGAGTATTTTGCTTGGATATCTTTGGCTTTCCCTTCGTTTTCGATGGAGTTATTTTTGTACTGAAGCAATTCGTCTGCACATATTTTCTCTTTTTCCACCAAATCGTTGTATTTCTTTGCTGGAACACAAGCGGATAACAATCCAATTAATAGAATAGAATAAAGTGATGATTTTTTCATGTGACTCATTTTTAAATGTTTAACTGAGTTTAAAGCTTAAATCAGTTTGTGCGATTTAATTCTATTCAAATATCGACATATTCAGACTAGCCTTGATTCAGAAGACAGATAGTTTTAAACAACAAAAGTTTAATTGTTTTTTTAACTCTGGTGTTTGTTCAACGATAGCAACGCAATGCCACGGTTGAACAAACAGGTTTTCATAATTAAAAAAGGATGCCACAGTGAAAGAAGATAAAAACCTCACCTGCAAAGAAAGTCCTAAAAGGTGTAAATGTACTGAATCGAAGTTGTTCTTGGCGATTCGACTTTCATTGGTCTGAGAGAATAATTGACATTGAACAAGTTGTTGCAAATCAATGAAATTCGGTGTTTTTCCAACAATTTATAGCTGAAACGAGCATCTACAATGTGGTAGCCATCGTTGACTTTCCAGTAGTTCAAGATTTTAATTTTCTCGAAATAGGGATAGGCATTTTCTGTTAATTCTTCGATGTCACCCAAGGAGCGATCTACGTTTTCCATGCGGCTGTAATAACGGTACGAAAAGCCCAACACATACTTGGTGTACGTGAATTCTAAATCCGCTTTTACCAAGTGTTTGAAACGGTATTTTAAAATGTTTCCATCGGTGTTATACGAAGTGCTGTTGTAGCTTAAGTCTTCGCCTACATCGTTGCTCTGCAATGCGCCAGTGACTCCATAAATCAAGTCTGGTTCCAAACTGATTGGATCTACAAAGGTGTACCCAAACATTCCCATCATGCTGAATTTTTTCTTTTCGTCTGTTTTTCCAACAACACTGATATCAATTCCGCGTACGCGAGATTCTCCCGTATTCATGAATTTAAACCCAACGATGGTAAAACTTGGATCCCAAACACCAAACAGGTACTCGATGGTGTTCTCGTAATGTTGGTAAAAACCTGCGATGTCAATGTACCCCATGAAGCGACCAATTTTATATCCTTGTTTTACTCCCAATTCAAAACTTCTGCTTTTTTCTGCTTTTAAATCAGGATTGGCATACGAACCGAAAAGTCCCGCTTTGGTCATCATGTATCGCTCTGTAATGGTTGGGTAGCGATATCCTTGACCGAAAGAGGTGCGAACAAAGGTTCCCTTGGATAATTGCAAGTTGGCTCCTGCTCGTACAATTGGCGTGGCTTCACTTTGAAGTTGATTGGTTTTGTAATATTCATAGCGAATTCCACCACTTAGTTGCAAAATTTCCCACATCTTTTTATCTAGCTGAATGTATCCAGCAACATTTTTGTTTTCATTGCGAGATTGACCGCTGGATGCGTACAATTCCGCTTGCGATGTGGAAACACTTCCCACAATTCCACCGGCAAAATTTAAGTCGATGGTTTTAAAGTTTTTATTGTATTGGTATTCCCCGTAAAAAAGAGTTCCACTGTTGGATTGATTGTTTGAAATGTAATTGTCTGAGTGAAAAATGCGGGTGTTTAAGTTGTGGATCGCACCAGATTTTGAAATGTATTTAACAAAAGGATCCACGTTGAATAGTTTTTGTGTTTCCATAAACAAAGCACCTGGATACGAGCGGTACAAGCCAAGTGAATCATCCAGCCAAGCGAAAGGCAAGTTCGTTTTGTTGTACATCGCATTTCCATTGATGCCGTATAAGAGTCCTTTGATTTTTTCGGAACGGTAGCGCAAATTAAAATTCATTCGGGCGCGAACTTTAATCATATCGCGGTTCGTGTAGGTTGGAATAGAATCGGTCATTTTAAATGCTTCTTTCAAATCATCTGGCATGTAAGGTTGATCTGGAGCTGGACCGATATATCCTTGATCGATGTTTACATTTCCTCCGATCACAAAGTCCAAACGCTTTTTGATGATTCGGGAGTGCATGAAATTGAGATTCGTATAACCTGGAATAGAATTGCCATACCAGTTTTCTCCTCTGCTCGGCGCGGAATACATTCCTGCTGAGTAATTAATCACTGTTTTGGGTTTGCTTCGCGGATAGGCTGAACGGATGTGAATAACGCCATTCATGGCAGAAGAGCCGTACAACACAGAGGATGCTCCTTTGATGATTTCAATTTGTTCGATGTTTTCCACCGGAATGTATGCCCATTCTGGTTTACCGGCATCACCACTCAACAAAGGGATGCCATCTACGACAATCGCAACACGTGAACCAACTCCAAAGGTAAATCCACTACCACCTCTAATTTGCGGATCTCCATCGATGATGGATACACCGGGAACGGATTCCAAAGCAGCATCAACGGAAGTTGCGTTTTTATTGGTGATGGCAGAAGGTTTTAATACTTCAAGTGAAATAACTTGTTCTTCTAGTTTCTGTTCATACCTGCTGGAAGAAACAACAACGGTTTCCATCATTTTGGTAATCTCGTCCAAGGTAATGTTTCGAACCAAGGTTTCTCCTGGTAAAATTTCTACGTGAATGGTGTCACTTGCCAAGATAGGAAATCCACATACGAATTGATAGCTTCCCGCATCCAATTCGATTTGATAATTCCCATTGATATCGGTACGTGTGCCTTGTGATAGATCGGATACATTTCGAATGGTAGCACCAAAGAGTGTTTCTTTCGTGGATAATTCTGTGATGGTGCCTTTTAAAATTCCTTTTTCTTGTGACCATGATGTGCTGACAGATAACAAGGTGAAAAAGACGATAAAGTATTTCATAGTGACTTCAATAAATGAGAAAACCTTGCAAAATTAATAGGGTTTTCTGATATAGGGTAATAATTTGAGGTTTTAGTGGATGGTGGGTGGTGAGTGGTCGGTAGTTGGTGGTGGATGGTGGGTGGTGAAAACCCCCTTGAGTGGTACTCAAGGGGGATATTTTTAGCTGATATTATAATGCAATTTTACCTGTTTTTTGGATGCTTGATCCTGAGATTTGGTAAAAGTAAGTTCCTGTTTGAATGGTACTTGGAATTGCGATGGTGTTTTTCTCATTTCCGTTTAATTTTACCTTTAAAACTTCTTTACCAGTGAGGTCTAAAATCGCAACAAATGCATTGTTTTCTGAAACATCAGATAGATCTACGTACAACTGTTTGTTGAATGCATATACTTGAAATTGGTTGAAAGCTGTTTCGTTTACTCCAACTCCGCCATTAAACACAAAGGATTGAATCAAAGTGCTAGATGTTAGTGTGATAGATGGGTCTGTTGATGAAGGGCCACACAAAGAAGTTACATATACGTTGTAAGTTTTTCCTGCTTCAAAAAGTTCGGAAAATTGAGCAGTTGTTCCAGTGATTCCATTTTTAAAAGTGTCTGTTGTTGAAAGCATTGGAATCGTACTTTGAGAAGAATCTGCAGAAAGAATTCCATATCCGTATCCTTCTGCCGGAACGGTTGCAGCAGCGGTCCAGGATAAATCGATGGTAGTTGCTTGTTGCGTTATCAATAGATTAGACGGTGCATCACAGGTAGCCGTTCCAAATATTATAGAAGCGGATACTTCACTTGAAACATCGGCTGTCGCTATATCACATACGGAAATTAAATGGATGACATATTGATTGCCATCGACCATAGCTGATGAAGAGGCTCCAGTTGTTGCCGTAATACCAGTTACAGAAGTACTTGCAGATTGTACAAAATCAGTTGGACCTGGTGTAGCGCCAAATGGAAGAACCGCATACGCGTACCCTTGAGCTGGAGCAACTGTTGGAGCAGTCCAAGAGAAATCAATGGAAGTGTTGTTATTAACTACCGTTAAATTAGTAGGCTCATCACACGCTGTTGGAGTGCTTGGATTGTAAATTACCTCCAAATCATCCAACCACAATTTACTTCCTACAACGTTCGTTGTTTGATTGTCGGAAGATGTGATGCTGATCATGATGTACTCTGGCGTTGCTCCAGAAGCGTAATCAAATGGAACAGAGAAACGTGTCCAAGCGGTTACATTGGTTGTTGGGGTGTTAAAAAGTGCTTTACCTACGCGGTTTGCTGAAAGATCTGAATAAACAGAAGCATTCGCTGCTACCGGAACTTCTGGGTCGTTGTAATGACCTGTATGCAAAACAGCTACAATTTTTCCTTTTTCTGCAATGCCATTAGAGGTACCGCCTGAAGTGTATTTGTACCAACCAACCAAACTGTCTGGACGACCAACGAAAGGAGTGCGACGAACATCGGTGGCGGTTGTGTAGTTTTTTGTACCAACATATCCTCTGCTCTTATCTGTATCTGGAGCATTAATTACACCAGTTGTTAAACTTCCATTTACCTTAGCGACAAATAGATAACTAATCGTTTCAACGCGAAGAGAAGAAGTACCACTGTGTGGGTTGGACGTTTCTTGAAAAGCGGTATGTGGTCCTAATTGAGCAGTAGAACTTCCTGATTTGTTTGAATACCAACCCGTTGGTTCTGCTGTGATTCCTGGTGATGCGTTCCCTCCCCAGTTCTCAAAATCGCCATTTGGAATGGTCGTTTGTGCTGAAACTGAAAGGGCCATTGCCGTAAAAGCAATGAATAAACTATTTTTTTTCATATTTATATTTTTGTTTGCAGCGGCAAAGATACAGTAAACTTTAAAGCGACTACTAATTTAGATGGATTTTTAACAACTGAAACAGGGAATTAAAGAGCTAGGTGGTTGTTTGTTAGTGTTTTGATGTAAGCGCTCGCTATGTAGTGGATAGCAATGTGTGTGCCGATTGAAAGTGTGACCTGAAGATTAACTTCGTTGCTGCCTTCGGCGATGCAGCTGATCACGAGTGCAAATCCTTTGAGGTTGTTTTTGTTTCTTCTTCTGATTAAGCAACCATGCGCTAGCGAAATCTTAAATTCACTTAAAATCATACTCGTACGGAATTATTCGTCCTAGTGATTGGACGGTTTTTGAGACGCACTGCAAAGTGTGAACGATTGAGATAGCGATAGCTCATCGACATGAGTCACTTTTCAGAAGTCGATAAAACGCTGTAGTTTACGAAAGCGAGTTCAATGACTAAGACTTGATTTTTTTGTTTCTTTTTTGATCAAGCAAAAAAGAAAGTGAGATAATCTTAATATTTGAAACCCAATCTTTCTCGAAGCGTAAACTTCAAGATTTAATTCAACCTAAGACTTGATTATCTGCGATGCTGCTGCGCGGTGTTTTTTGTTTCTTTTTTTTGATCAAGCAACTAAGCGATAGCGGACTCTTGGATTCAAATAAAAACATACACAACATCCAAAATAAAAAGAAAGTGAGAAAATCTTAATATTTGAAACCCAAGCTTTATCGAAGCGTAAACTTCAAATTTCATTTCACCTCAAAACAATTATATCCAAACACGATCTAATAGGCAACGGCAAAAACTAATAGCCAACGTCAAAAAAAAACGTATTTTTGCATGCAACTAATTGATTTTAATAAATGAAGTTTTTCATCGGTGAAAAAATAGGGTTTTTGTACGAAAAAGGGGGCGGTGTGATTTTGCGCTTTGACCAATCGAATCGCGTGATTGTTGAAGACGAAACGGGCTTTGAGCGACCTTTTTTGTTGACTGAAATCGTGAAAATTCACGGAACGGAATACAACATGGATCATTATTCGGATAAACTCAACGACGATGAAATGCCGAGTGAAGCCAAGTTTGCGGTCTGGAAAGAAAAACTGGATGGCAATAAAAAAGCGACGGACCTGTGGGAAATCGATTTGCATATTGAGTCATTGCTCGACACGCATCGCGGGTTGACCAATACCGAGATCCTGATGAAACAAATGACTGAATTTCGTTCGTTTTTTAAACGGGCACAAGAGAAAAATATTCAAAAACTGATCGTCATTCACGGAGTAGGCGAAGGAGTCTTGAAAAATGAAATTCGAATGTTTCTCGCCAAAAAAGACAACATCGAATTTTACGACGCTTCATACATGGAATACGGTAAGGGCGCAACTGAAATTCGATTGTACGTTTCTAAGAATCAATTTAAACGCTAAATTTACATCATGAAAATACTGCTTTCTCCTGCCAAATCCATGGATTTTGATTTTTCCATGCCAGCGTTCCAACCTTCCATTCCCGTATTTGTAGATGAAGCGGAAGCCTTGGCCAAGAAGTTGAAGAAAATGTCGGCGGCTAAAATTGGTGAGATGATGAAAATCTCAACTGCTTTGGCAGACTTGAACTACCAACGATACCAAAATTGGGAAAAACCAACGGCTCCTTCAGAAGTAAATTATCCGTGTGGCTTGGCTTTTTCAGGAGAAGTGTACAAAGGAATGGATTTGCAATCGTTGTCGAATGAAGAATTGAAAACTGCGCAGCAAAAGATTCGAATTTTATCCGGCCTGTACGGTTTGCTCAAACCCATGGATGTCATTTATCCATACCGTTTGGAAATGGGAACCAAATGGGAAATTACTTCCAAAAATAAAAACGTATACAGTTTCTGGAAAGAGAAAATCACGCCGCAGTTAAATCAAGAAATGAAAGTGGATGCCGATGAGGTAATTGTCAACTTGGCATCGACGGAATACTTTAAATCCATCGACACCAAAAAAATAAATGTACCCATCATCACACCTGTTTTCAAGGATTTAAAAAATGGACAACTCAAAATTATCATGATGTATGCCAAGCATGCTCGCGGTGCCATGGCGCGTTACCTGATTCAAAACGATCTAAAGGATGTAGAACAATTGAAACTGTACAACGTAGATGGTTACCAGTATTCAGAAAATGACTCAACTGAAAAGGAATGGGTTTTTGTTCGTTAACGAGATATTTAAAATAGATGAAAAAATATACATTTAAAGAAATTGTCAAATGTGAAATGTGTGGAGATTTAAATCAAAAACACAAAATTTTAGGACAAAGAATGAACAGTTCTCAAGGGTTTAAGCCAAAAAGCAAAGTTGGAATATCTGTTTCGATTCAACAATGTACAAACTGCAACTTAATATACTCCAATCCTCAACCAATACCTTTTGATATACAAGATCACTATGGCACACCACCTGAAGAATATTGGAAGTCTGAATATTTTAATTGGTCAAAAGATTACTTCTCACATCAAATAAACCAGGCAAAATCTCTTCTTAGCTTTAAAGAAGGTATGACTGCTTTAGATATAGGTGCTGGCTTAGGGAAAGCAATGCTAACACTTGAAACTTTAGGCTTTGATGCTTATGGTTTTGAGCCATCTATCCCTTTTTATGAGCGAGCAATAAGCAAAATGAAGATAAGTCCAGATAAGTTAAAGTTAGGTGCAATCGAAGAATTGGATTATGAGAAAAATTCTTTTGATTTTATTACTTTCGGAGCTGTGTTTGAACATATTTATGAACCTGCTAAAAGTTTAGAAAAAGCATTGGAATGGTTAAAGCCAAACGGAATTATTCACATTGAGGTTCCTTCCTCTAAGTGGTTGATGCCAAAGTTTATGAATTTGTATTTTAAATTATCGGGTACGAATTATGTTACAAACTTGAGTCCAATGCACGTACCTTTTCATTTGCATGAATTTGATGTCAACTCTTTTCAAGAGCTTTCAAAACGATTGAATTTTTCAATTGCTAAAAAGAAATATGACGTATGTGAAATTTATTATGTCCCTAAATTTATTCATCCTTTGCTGAAATGGTACATGAATAAAACGGATAAAGGAATGCAATTAACGGTATATCTGAAAAAAAATAGCACATTACAATAGAGGACAAATTCTATTTCGAATGATTCAAAAGTTCTTTGTCAAACGATATAGAAGGATAATTTTTAAACTTGCTAACATTGAATTTATTTCATAATTGCTAAACTGAAACATGATAGATTGGCCCTATTTCGTTGAAAATTACCTTTCGTTTATCGACGTTACGATGGCGGTGATTTGGTTGTTGCTGATCGGAATGGTGACTTTCTTCATTCATTTCAACATCCGGGAAAGACATCTTGCCAAATATTACACATGGAGTGTCTTGTTTAAAACGGTTTTTGCCTTGGCGTTTGGTTTCTATTACAGCGCAGTCTTGAAAGGCGGAGATACTAATTCCTATTGGAAGACAGCATCTCTTCTGGCGGACATGTTTTATGATTCTCCATCCAAGTATTTTAGCCACCTTTTGAGCGAAAATACGATCCAAAATCGCTACTTGTATTTCGACAGCCAAACGGGCTATCCTTCCAGTGATATTTATTTCAACCACGATAATTACTTCACTTCTAAGGTGTTATCCATCTTGGCAATCATCACCTACAAAGGATATTTGGCTGGGACGTTCATTATGGCGTTTTTAACAGCGGATGTGCATTGGCGGTTTTTTAAAATGATTCATAACTCCAGGTTAAAAACCAACAAATGGATGCCGCTGATGGTGTTGTTTGTTCCTTCGGTTGCTTTCTGGACTTCTGGAATTTCCAAAGATACCTTGGTGATGCTCTCCATTTTTCACATGGTGTATATTGCGCATAGTATGTTGTGGAAACAAAAAGCATTTAGTTGGATTTCCATCTTGCTGATTTTGTTTCATGTCTATCTGATTTTTCAGATTCGTTCCATGATTTTAACCATCGTGTTGTTGCCCTTTCTCTTTACGGCCATGCGCCAAGTTTACAAACTCTTGGATGATTATTCCTTTTTCAAAAGGGTGACGCAGTTTACTTTTAACTTCATCATTGGAGTGGGTTTAATTTCTTTTTTGCTTTCCAGCGTGAAGGATACGGTGCTTATGGAAAGCGCTACTTTCAGCGAGGCGATGATCAAGCAACAAGATTTTGCGAATAATCAAACCTATGGAGATAACAAGTACGATTTAAACTTGAAAGATGCCAACTTTTTTGGTGTTCTGGCCAAGACGCCACTCATTATCAGTACGGGTATTTATCGTCCTTTTTTGTGGGAAGCTTTGTCTATTTCTCTAATCATTAACGGTTTTGAAAGTGTCTTGTTGCTGGTTTTTTCTGGACGCTTTATTGTTCGAGATTTCCGCAAGCGAATTGCTATGATACAAAAAGAAAGTTTCTTGAATTACGCTTTTGTATTTACATTATTGACGGCTTTTATCGCTGGATTTATTTCAATACTCTTCGGAGTTCTGGTTCGTTTTCGAGCGCCTTTACTGCCATTCTTCGGCTTGCTCTTAACAGTCGAACCTCCAAAAGAGGTGGATGGAACGCTTACAGATAACGAAGATGCGGGTTAATTTAAACGCAAAAAACCGTAAAAAACCGCAAAAAAAACGCGATTCACTTCCTCTTAAACACGTCAAAAGTTCTCTGCCTAAAACCGAGCACCCTTTTGCGTTTAGAAAAAAAACACACACATCAATTTTCACCCCCATCCAAACACCAACGAGCTTCCAACCTGTCACCTGCACCGCCGAAGGCAGTACCGCAGTTAATTTGCCAACTGCAATTTGCCATCTGTAATCTACACCATCTGTAACTTATTTACCTTTCATAAAACAAATTTTTCGGTACTTTAGCGTTTTAAATTGATTCTGCTAAATAACATGGTACGCATGTGAACAGCTGAAACATCTAAATAAACGACTTACATGAAAAAAATACAACTGCACTGGAAAATCTTAATCGCCATGGGATTTGGGATTATTTGGGCGATTTTTTCGGGGTATTTTGGTTTGAATTCTTTCACAATTGATTGGATTGATCCATTTGGAACCATTTTTATTAATTTTCTGAAGTTTTTGGCAATTCCATTGGTGTTGTTTTCAATCATTTCAGGTGTTGGAAGTTTGGGAGACATCAGTCAGCTTGGACGCATGGGCGCTAAAACGCTGGTTCTCTATCTGATTACTACCGTCATTGCTGTTTCGATTGGCTTGGGACTTGTTAATTTTTTCCAGCCTGGAAAACAGAGTAATGAGCTAACAAAGGTAGAAAACAGGTTGAAATATGAATTGTGGGCCGACGAAACGCAAACTCCGCGGGTGGATACTGAAAATTGGCTCTTGAAAGCAGATGCTGAAACGGTTGAGCGGGTAAGAGAAAAATACAAAGCAGAACAAAGTAGTGCCGATTATCAAGCGATGTCTGCGAAAAATTCCAAGGTGGTCGAAATTTCCAGTGGTGGTCCGTTGAAACCCTTGGTGGACATTGTTCCAGACAACATTTTAAAAGCAATGATGGATCCTGCGCTCATGTTGCAAGTCATCTTTTTTGCAATTTTTTTCGGCATTGCCTTGGCCTTATTGCCGCAAGAACAAGTAGGAACGGTCAAGTTGTTTTTTAACGGAATGAATGAAGTTTTTGTAAAAATGGTGCACATCGTCATGTTGGCAGCGCCTTTCTTTGTATTCTGTTTGATGGCTGGGATTTTAGCCAAAAGTGCCGATAACTTAGCACAAATGCTCGATATTTTCGTTTCTCTTGGCAAATACGGTTTGGTGGTGTTATCGGGCTTGAACTTGGTTCTGTCTGGTCACGTCTTGGCACAAAAGTTACCGTTGTCGAATATTTGGACAAAGTGCTTGGTGGCATGGATGGCGAGGTTTCCAGAAACTTCCAGCGCCTCATGCAGAAGCAGGGCATTGATTTCAAGCTTAGTGCAAAAGTAACCGCTGTTGAAAAATCCGGTGATGGCGCGAAAGTCACATTTGAGCCTGTTAAGGGTGGTGACGCTGTTGTTCTTGATGCCGATGTTGTACTCATCGCAACTGGC
>SMEQ01000382.1_pt1 | contig 13656 bp, 16 predicted proteins | sample 2456281 | NCBI WGS metagenome assembly SMEQ01 (sample SAMN10132596, study PRJNA489261) | soil metagenome | isolation source: day1 antibiotic-loamy sand soil ammended with raw manure from dairy cow... | place: USA | collected 2015-04-01
CATCGAGCGGCGTTCAACACCCTCAAGGCTTAAATCAACAGGCTGGGTCATGCATGGCCTCTATCAAATGGGTTGGCAGTCAAAACACAATAGATCAGGTGAGCGGGATGCATCACACTTGCACCTCAGCTAAATCACCTTTGCTTTCCAGCCAGGCTTTACGATCACTGGCGCGTTTTTTCGCCAACAACATATCCATCAACTCTTGCGTGCCACTGTAATCATCGAGCGTCAGCTGCACCAAGCGGCGGGTGTTGGGGTCCATGGTGGTTTCACGCAGTTGCGGTGGGTTCATTTCACCCAGACCTTTAAAGCGTGTGACTTGCGGTTTACCGCGTTTTTTCTCTGTTTGTAAACGGCTGAGAATGCTCTCCAACTCCTCATCATCCAGCGCGTAATGCACCTCTTTACCCATATCCACACGGTACAAAGGCGGCATGGCTACATAGATATGTCCCGCTTCCACCAAAGGTCTAAAGTGGCGCATAAAGAGCGCACACAAGAGTGTGGCAATGTGCAAACCATCGGAGTCAGCATCAGCCAAAATACAGACCTTGCCGTAACGCAGTTGACTGATATCTGCAGCGCCCGGATCCACTCCAATCGCCACGGCAATATCATGTACTTCTTGCGAACCCAACACCACGCTGCCATCCACTTCCCAAGTGTTTAGGATCTTACCGCGCAGCGGCATAATGGCTTGAAATTCTTTGTCGCGGGCTTGTTTCGCACTGCCACCGGCGGAGTCCCCTTCCACTAAAAACAACTCGCCGCGCATTGGGTCTTGTCCGGCGCAGTCAGCTAACTTACCCGGTAATGCGGGACCTTGAGTAATACGTTTGCGCTCAACTTTACGCCCAGCTTTTAAACGTCGACCGGCATGGCTAATGGCCAATTCCGCCAGCGCCAAACCCAGCTCCGAGTTGGCATTGAGCCACAAACTAAAGGCGTCTTTAACCACGCCCGCGACAAAGCCTGCCGCCGTACGCGAGGATAAGCGCTCTTTGGTTTGTCCAGAAAACTGCGGCTCTTGCATCTTCATCGACAGCACAAAACTGATGCGCTCCCAAATATCATCCGGCGCCAGCTTAACCCCGCGTGGGAGCAAATTGCGGAACTCACAAAACTCACGCAGCGCATCCAACAAGCCTTGGCGAAAGCCATTGACGTGGGTGCCGCCTTGCGCCGTTGGGATCAAGTTCACATAGCTTTCTTGCACCAAATCGCCGCCTTCTGGCAGCCAGAGTACCGCCCAGTCCACCCGCTCGGTTTCGGCAGCAAATTGCCCACAAAACGGCTCTTCAGGCAGGCTAATAAACTCAGAGACGGCATCGGTTAAGTAGGAGCGCAAACCATCTTCATAAAACCAAGTGATCAGCTCTTTGCTGTTTTTATCTTCAAATTTCACCGTTAAGCCCGGGCATAACACCGCTTTAGCTTTTAAAATATGCTTTAAGCGGCTGACCGAAAACTTACCCGTATCAAAATATTGTGGGTCGGGCCAAAAACGAATGCTGGTGCCGGTATTGCGCTTACCGACAGTGCCAATCACTTCTAAATCGGTGGCTTTAAAGCCATCACGGAACGTCATTTGGTGTTCTTCACCGCCACGACGCACGCGCACATCCACTAAGGTGGACAAGGCATTCACCACAGAAATACCAACGCCATGTAAGCCGCCAGAAAACTCATAGTTTTTACTGGAGAACTTACCGCCCGCATGCAGGCGGGTAAAAATCAGTTCAACCCCAGGGATACCTTCTTCAGGGTGAATATCCACCGGCATGCCGCGTCCATCATCAATCACTTCCAGCGATTGATCAGCATGTAAAATGACCTGCACATGACGTGCATGGCCAGCCAGCGCTTCATCGACGCTGTTATCAATCACTTCTTGGGCTAGATGATTGGGGCGCGTGGTGTCGGTGTACATCCCTGGGCGCTTACGCACCGGATCTAACCCAGATAGAACCTCAATGGCACCAGCGGTATAGGTTGAATTAGTCATGGGTAATGTGGTTACTCAAAAGCAGAAAAATCGAGCTTTTGTAGAGCTGAAGACTCAAGACCTACAAAAGCAAATAATGCGGGGAAATGTTCAGCAAAGCGCTGAAAGCCGTGATCACCGCCCTGTTCAATCACAACAGAGCAGCCGCTATAGTACTGTTCAGCCAACCAGTAGTCTAGTGTTTCATCGCCCGTTTGCAGCCATACGCTAAAGCGCTCAGCATCTGCCGGCGGCGGGACTTCCAGTGCGGCAAGCGCCTGTACGTGGGCTTGCGTCAACAACCAACGCTCACCACTGTAGAGGTTTTCTTGCTCAGTGGTAAAGTTGGCAAACAAAGTGTGTGGACGCACTGCGGGGTTAATCAATAATGCTTTTAATTGATGCTGCTGCGCTAAATAGGTGGCGTAATAGCCGCCCAATGAACTGCCAATTAATACCGGCTGCTCAAGTTGGGCAATCGCCGCGTGCAACTGTGCCATGGCACGCTCGGGATGGTGATGTAAATCCGGGATCAGCAAATGCTGTTCGGGTAACCCTAATTGTCGCCAAGCCGCACGCAATTGTTGCGCTTTAAAGGACTGGGGCGAGCTATTAAAACCATGAATATAAACCACACTCGGACTTTTACACATACATCACTACACAGCTAAGACAGAGGGCTAGAATACCATTATGCAGCACAGCCTGCGCAGTCGATCCAGCCCTGTGGCACAGGCTATGCTTAAACGCGTAGCCTGCTTAGGCTCAATAACCACCGCTATGGATATCAAAGGTAAACTCCACACCCTCAACCCGCGAGACTCCCGTTTCCAATTGCCCATCATCATATAAACGCAACCAGCGATAGCCAGGCGCTTGGTCTTCCACGGCAAAATCATCACTCTTGGGTGTGAACTGGATGCAAGTTGACGGCGCAGCCAACCAGCGTACACCATCTTTTTGCACATCAAACTCTTGATGCACATGCCCCCACACCACAGCCTTCACGGCGCTATAACGCTGAATCAATGCGTGTAAATCGTGCGCATCATGCAAGCCAATTTGATCAATCCAACGGCTGCCCACAGGTACGGGATGATGATGTAAAGCCACTAAAACATGACGTTCACCCGCACTACGCAGTGCCTGCTCTAAAACATGCAACTGATCTGCTGCCAACTTGCCATGCACTTGGCCGGCCACAGACGAGTCGAGCATCACAATACGCCATGCACCTAAATCGGTGACAGACTGCAAGCGGTCCGTACCCGCACAGGCGTTCTGCAACGCTAAGCGCTCATCATGATTACCCGCAAACCAACGCATCGGTGCACCTAAAGTGGCGACCTGCTGCGCAAAACGCTGATAGGCCGCCGCCGATGCATCTTGTGAAATATCCCCCGTACACAGCACCATATCAATGTTGGGTTGCTCAGTACGAATGCACTCCAGCACATGCTCTAAGCTGTACTGCGTGGGCATCCCTAATAAACAGGTTTGTGTACTGGCAAACAAATGGCTGTCTGAGACCTGTACTGCAGTGACATAGGGTGTTGCTGTGACGGCGACCATTGTTGCAACCTCATTGGAAACACTGAAAATAACTGTAAAAATACACTCTGAGACGGCAGTTTGCTTACCTCGCCTCTAACTCACGCAACCGGGCGCGACTGGCGCGCTCTTTTTCATAACGCTCAGTAATATCTCGCGCAAAAGCCACTGTACCCACAACCTCGTGCTCAGTATTGACGATCAGCGCAAAACTCATTTCAACATAAAACTCATGACCATCGGCATGCACAGCCTTAGTGGCCATGGGTTTGCCGCTGTATTTTGTCAGACCTGCAGCAATTGCTGCATCAAAACCGCGCCAATGCGCTGCGCGGAGTTTTTCCGGAATAATAATATCCAAACTCTGCCCTAGCGCTTGCTCAGCTGAGAAGCCAAACATCTGTTCAGCACTGGCATTCCATAATTCAATCAGACCCTGCTTATCGGAATAAATCACTGCATCGGGGGATTGTGCGATCAACCACTGAGCCAGCTGCTCGGAGTGTATTGTTGTTGTCATGGCCTGCTCCTTTCAAAGAATGAGTTCACTTAAGTTAGCAGAACACAGGCTGGCGTTGCAGCTTTAGAGTGCATCGCACGATTAAAGGTATGCTTTTTTTAGCAGACTGATTATCTTAATGCAGCGCAGCACTCGATGACTGCATACCAACTTCATAACAATAAGGAACACAGATGCACAAGCTCAAAAACCGCGTCGCAATAGTCACAGGTGCCGGCTCTGGTATCGGCCAAGGCATTGCACGACGACTCGCTGCAGAAGGTGCTGGCGTATTGGTGGCTGATATCAATACGCAATCCAGCCAAGCGGTTGCACAAGGCATACACGAAGATTTTGCGACCCCCGTCTTAGCCTATTCAGTGGACGTATGCGATAAAGAACAAATCAACGCCATGGTAGCTGCAGCGCAGCACACGTTTGGCTCGGTGGATATTCTCGTCAATAACGCTTGGGGACGGCGCCGCGGTGGCAATTCATTTGCACCATTGGAAGGTAAAACCGATGAAGATTTTGAGCATGCTTTTCGCATGGGTTATATGGCTGCAGTGTGGTCGATGCAAGCCGTATTTCCACTGATGCGCGAACAAAACTGGGGCCGTATTATTAACCTTGCTTCGCTCAACGGTGTTAATGCACACCCCTATACCGTGGACTACAACTCCAGCAAAGAAGCCCTACGGACACTCACGCGTACAGCCGCCCGCGAATGGGCGCAGTATCAGATTTGCTGCAACATTGTTTGCCCCGCCGCGCGCACTGAAGCCTATGAGCAATTCGCTGCAGCTCAGCCCGAAAACGCTGCACAACTGCTGCAATTAAACCCCATGGGACGCATGGGAGATCCAGAAGCGGATATTGGCGGTGTTGTGGCTTTTTTAGCCAGTGAAGATGCCCGCTACCTCACAGGCAACACCCTATTTGCCGATGGCGGCAGCCATATCAACGGTGTGCCGTGGATGGCTGGCAGTTAAGTTTGTAGCGTTTTTAACTGCACGTTTACAAAGGCATTGAGCTGTACAGCCAAACGCCTTTGTAAAGCCTAAAGCTATAGCCTAAACACAGAAACACTCACACAACACTATGGCTTGGCACAGGCTTCTAATAACGCTTGCAACTTAGGCGTGCCTAGCTCATTCATCAGCGCGATATTGCGCTCTGGGATATCGTCCACATCCGGATAATCGGCGATGACCTGCTCAAGACTGTCTTCACGCAGCAGGTGCAAAACAGGATAAGGCGAGCGATTCGTATAGTTTTCTGCGTCATCAGCCTGCGTGCCACCAAACTGATAATCAGGATGAAAGCTGGCGATTTGATAGACACCATCCAGCTCCATCTCGACTAATACAGCATCCGCCACATCTAAAAAATCATTGTAATCGTAAAAATCCTGTAGAACTTCAGGATGGATTAACACAGTGGTTTCAATACTTGGATCGTTATTGAGCAAAGTCAATTCGGCTTGCAGCGCCAGCACCAATTGCTCTTCATTATTCGCCGTTGTAGTGACAAAGCGCACACGGTTTTTAACCAATTCGCGCTTAGCAAAAGGACATAAATTGAGCCCCACCACTAAGTTTTCCACCCAATTGCGCACAGCTAAAATAATCTTCTCATCACTCATGGCAGCACCTTGCGTTGTTATAGGCTTTTTTATGACACGTCATGCCAGCAGTGCAGAGCCTTAATAGGCCTCGTTTTCATCACGTAGTGACACCGACAGATGACCCATGGCATCTTCATGCACGGTAAAAGTGATGGGCTTGCAGCACACCTGACAATCTTCAATATAGCTTTGCCCTGCTTCTTCAGGATCCAGTAGCACTTCTAGCAGCTCACCGCAGTAAGGGCAGCTGACTGTTTCTTCGGTTAAACCACTCATACTCTAGCGCTCCTCAATGTATTCAATATCTAGGGTTGCACCCACTCACAGCCTATGAACAGCACGCATCTTAACCACTCTCGGTGCTGGACGATACCGGTTCTTGGCGATAAAACTGACACAACAGTCGATAGACATGCGGCATGTGCTCACGCATATGTTGCGGCGCTTCAAAGAAGGTCTCACTGCACACCGCAAAAAACTCAGCTGGACTGGTCAAGCCATACTCATGAATGGGTATGACACGCTGCTGTTGCATATCACGATGCAAGCGATCCCAAGCCGCAGTGAAAATACGGTGCCACTCCCCTGCCCGCATATCCGGATGCATCGGTGGCGCACCATTGGCACCGTCGCGCAGCATATCGAGCTTATGCGCCACTTCGTGAATCACTACATTACTGGCGTGCCCATAACGGCTATGGGCACCGCTGTCGCATACGGCTTGCCAAGACAAGATCACCGGCCCACGAAACCACGCCTCACCACTTAAACCTGGGCCGCTGCCATGCACTACCCCGTCACTGGTACGGTGCGGTCGGTTGGGCACAAAGCCTGCTTCATAGATAATCACCGTATACCAACGCTGATACCAATCTAAACCTAAATGCAAAATAGGCACACAGGCCATGGTGGCCACCTTTAAACACATCGCTTGCGTCAGCTCAAATCCGCCGCCGGAGACAAAGGTTTTGCGCGCCATAAAACGCAGCGTCATATCACATAGCGCAGCACGCTCAACGCCTTGATAACGCTGCAGCACCGGCCAATCGGCTATAGCTGCTTCCCACTGCGCAGCGGTTAAGCCCAGCTGCACAATTCGGCGCTGGTCACGCCAGTTGCGCCAACGTTTAAATAGATTAAATCGCACTCAACACACCTCAATAATCAACACCAACCCAGTAGCCATGCCTTGAGCATACTCTAGCCAGCGCACCTGCAGTGCCTAACCCTAACGTCATTCAGACCCAAACCTACAAAACAATTCACTTCTTAGGTAGTCTGCTACCTCTGATTCAGCGCAGCGGCCTCAACCTTGCGCCCACACACTCTTTATATTGAAGGCCCAGTCACATGACCGATTTATATCAACAAGGTATCAACAAAATTCAAGAGCTGACGGCATCACCTGATGATAACCCCACCGGTGCTATGGATATTGGCGAAGCGTTTAAAGATATTGCTCCCGATCTCACCCAGTATGTAGTCGAGTTTGCCTTTGGCTCAATTTACTCACGCCCAGGCCTGGATAATAAACAAAAAGTATTAACCACCATCACGGCACTGGTCGCCCAAGGCAAGCCACAAATTGGCATGCATATTAAAACGGGTTTAACTGTAGGCTTAACCCCCGAGGAGATCGTAGGCTGCATTATGCACTTGATTCCTTATGTGGGTTTCCCCAGCGTATTAAACGCGCTGACCGTGGCCAAAGATATATTCAAAGAACAAGGTGTGACCGTGGATACATCAGCCTTTGCTTGATAGAAACAGAGCACCTACACTGCAAGATTAACTTTACTTTACGCCCCAAAAATAGGATAAAAACAATATGGAAAGTGCATTAATTGTTGCGGGTATTTTAGCCCTTCTGGTTATTATTACCCTTGCAAAAACCATTCGCATCGTTCCACAAGCGGAAGTACAGGTGATCGAACGCTTAGGCCGTTTTCATCGGGTGCTCAGTGGTGGTCTGAATATTCTGGTTCCTTTTATCGATCAGGTCCGCACGCGTTACAACACCCAAGAGCAATTGATTGATATCCCCTCCCAGCAAGTGATCACCTCGGACAACGTGCAGATCACCATTGATGGTGTGGTGTTTATGCGTATTAATGACGCGCAAAAAGCCACCTATGAAATTAAAGATCTGCATCTATCGATTTCACAGTTAGCGCAAACAACCTTGCGTTCAGAAATCGGTAAAATGGAACTCGACAGCACCTTATCCAGCCGTGATGAAATGAACCAAGCCTTGCTCAGCGCCTTGGATGCGGCGTCTGGTGGTTGGGGCGCTAAAGTAACGCGAGTTGAAATCAGTGATATTTCGGTATCAGCTAATGTGCAACAAGCGATGGAACTGCAACTGCAAGCCACCCGCGAACGTCGTGCCATTGAAACCAAAGCTGAGGCCGATAAAAACGCCACCATCTATAAAGCCGAAGGTGATCGTGCCCAAGCCTTTATGCAGGCTGAAGCCATGGAGCGGATGGCTGAAGCGAAGAAAAAAGAGGCTGTACTCTTAGCCGAAGCAGCGCAACAAGAAGAAGTCTTACTGGCTTCTGGTCAAAAACAAGCCTTAGAATTAATCACTGAAGGTCTGCGTGATAATCCGCAAACAGGTGAGTTTATTCTTGCTAGAGAACGTATTGCGGCGTGGGAAGGCATTGCCGCCAGCGACAGTCAAAATAAAATTGTGGTGCCTTATGAAGCAGCCCACTTAATTGGCAGCCTGACGTTGCTTAAAGATATGGTCAGCCAGAAAAAAGACACATAACTAACAGGTCGTCGACTGGATCTGCGGTCCAGTCGACTGAGGGAGAAAAGCATGCTGGATCAATCTGTAATCTGGTGGGTGCTGGTATCGATCGGCGTTGTGCTGATCATTACCGAGCTGTTTATCGGGGCTTTTATCGTTATGTGGTTTGGCATTGGCGCCATTGTGACTGGGCTGCTGACGTTGCTAATACCGGACATCAATGTCGGCCTGCAAGCTTTGCTATCCGCGCTGATTGGTGGTGTGCTGATGTTTGCCTTACGCAGGCGCTACACCACACCGCGCAATGCCCAGCCAGAAACCATGCATACTTTCTCAGCCACCCAAGGGCGCTTGCATATCAGTAGCCAAGGGGCCATTTCAGTATTCGCCAATGGCACCTTTTGGAGCATCCACAATATCAGCAGCCTGCCAATCGAAGAACGTATTGACGGTGCTATGGTCGCCATTGCTGAGTTTAAAAATAATCAGGCTGTACTCGCTACAACCGTCACAACTGCAACAACACCCACATAAGTCCGTGAGCGAGCAGCACCAGCCCTGTGACCTGTAGGCGCAGGGCCAGGTAGTAGCTCGGCTGGCTCAGTCTAGATGTATCAAAATAAAAACCTCATATTGACTATAGACTTTAGTCGTAGATGATTTTTGCTCATTGCTCTGTTGAGCCAAAGGGCAATGCAACATAGCCAGCCAGAGTGGCGTACGGATGGATTGAACACCTGAATGATTGATCAATGGCTCACTGCTGCTCACAGCAAGCCTTGGCTGGGTTTAGCCGCAGCTTTGTGATCGTGCAAAACCATGCGCATAGATCACCTAAAAATCCAACCTGTTGTACTTCAAAAAAACTCAAGTGTTAGAATACAAAAAACCCATATGAGCAGAACTCTGAATGAATAGTATTATTTTAGTTGTTGTTATTATTTTAGTTGTTTTTTATCTAATAAAAAGTGCTAAAAATAAAAAAATAGCACAGGGTCATATTGCAGCAGGCCATGCTTTTTTAATGACCAATAAAACACAGGCAGATATCACCGAAACCACATCAGGCTTACAGTATCAAGTACTTAAAAAAGGCACGGGAAGTCGTCACCCGAGCGCCAGCTCTACAGTCCAAGTGCATTATCACGGTACTCTTCTAGATGGCACTGTGTTTGATAGTTCTGTAGAGCGTAAGCAGCCCATTAGTTTCCCTTTAAATCAAGTTATTAAAGGCTGGACTGAAGGAGTACAACTGATGAATGAAGGTGATCAGTTTAAGTTTTTTATTCCATCTCACTTAGCCTATGGCAATAGTGCCGCAGGTAAAATACCACCAGGCTCAGTGCTGATATTTGAAGTTAAACTACTAGCTATTCAATAACTGCTAGCACTCGCAAAATGTGAGTTAAGGCTATATAGCATTGCGCTGACACAGCCTTAACTTGCACTTCAGACGAGCTCCATACATGTATCTCTATCACCATAAAGATTCAGCACAGTAGAGATTTAAGCATATATCTCTATTCAAATATCATAAAGAAAAATACGGCTGTTAAAATAAATATAATTAAATAAGCATATTTAAAAAATACTGGCAAACCTGCTTCACGATCTAAAAAATGCATTCGAATTCGATAAATTTTTTGTTTGAGGTTAAGCGCACCACGCTCAGTGAGTTTCCCGTGGAAACACGACCCGTTCATCACCCTCTTGCCAAGGTTTAAACTTATACATCACTTGGGTAAACGCAGGATGCTCCAACCAACGGGTCAGCCATTGCTGCAGGTACGGATACGGCAAGCTGAAAAACACCTCCCGATCCACATGCGCAAACTGGCGCACAAAAGGCATGATCGCAATATCAGCTACGCTGATGCGGTCACCCAGCAGATAGCTGTGTTCTGTAAGCAACAGTTCTAACTGCTGCAAGAACACTTCACCTTGCTGGCGGTATTCAAGCTGCGTCTGCTGTGGATGACGGTCGGCGTATTTATAGCGATCAAGCCAATGCTTAAACTCATCATCATTGTGCTGAATCAAAGCCTGCGCACGGCTTAAGTCAGTATCGAGCAAGCCCTGCGGATCATGCCGCTCGAGCGCCCACATCAGGATATCCTGACTTTCCTCCAGCACACGCCCGCTTGTACCATCGCTAGCACTCAGCTGCAGAACCGGCACTGTGCCCTTAGGGCTGATGGCCAACATAGGCGCAGGTTTGTTTTTTAATTCAATCTCACGTAATTCAACGCTGAGCTCAGCAAACACAATACCCAGACGCGCGCGCATGGCGTACGGACAACGCCGGAAGGAATATAAACGATCAAGTGAAACGGACATGCACACTCCTAATTCAAGAATCACATTGCAGACTATCGCTTGCACTCGATGGGGGTCAAGATTGGGTAAGATGAGATAAACTCAATGGATTATTATTAATAAACAGTTTTACTCATGTTTTTATTTAAGGATTTCTTATGCTGGATATTCGTCACCTCAAAACACTGAGCGCTTTGCGCGATGCCGGCAGCTTAGTCGAGGCAGCAGAGCGCTTGCATCTAACTCAATCCGCACTCTCGCATCAGTTTAAAGAAATGGAAGAGCGTCTCGATATGCAGCTCTTTGTGCGCAAAACTAAACCCGTACGCTTCACCAGCGCCGGCTTACGCTTACTCAGACTGGCCGATGAAGTGCTGCCACTGATGCGCAGCGCCGCCCGTGATATCACCCGCTTACAAGGTGGCTCGGCGGGACGCTTGCATATGGCCATTGAGTGCCACAGTTGCTTTCAGTGGCTGATGCCCACCATTGATCAGTTTCGCGATGCATGGCCCGAAGTCGAGCTGGATTTAGCCTCAGGCTTTTCCTTTGCGCCCCTGCCCGCTCTGGCGCGCGGGGATTTAGATTTAGTCGTGACGTCAGACCCTGTTGAGATGACGGGTATCAGCTATATTCCACTCTTTGCCTACGAAGCCTTATTGGCAGTGGCTAAACAGCATCCACTGGCACACAAAGCCTATGTTGAGCCCGAAGATTTACGCGACGAAACACTGATCATCTACCCTGTCGAACACGACCGTTTAGATATTTTCAATCACTTCTTAGAACCCGCCGATATTGAACCGGCCCAAGTGCGCACCTCGGAATTGACGGTGATGATGATGCAACTCGTCGCCAGTGGCCGTGGTGTGTGCTGTCTGCCCAATTGGGCTTTGCATGAGTACAATTCCAAAGGCTATGTCAGCGCTCGGCGTTTAGGTGAGAAGGGGTTGTTTTCTACGCTCTATGCGGCCGTACGCACCGATATGCTCGACGCAGCCTTTATGCAAGATTTTTTACTGACCGCCAAAGATACATCCTTTACCACCTTGGCAGGGGTTAGCGCAGTTAAGGATTAACCACGCTAGACGACATTCAGCCGAGCAAAATAATGGCCCAGACCGCTGCAATTGCGGTCATGCCAACCATTTGCGCAGCACTGCCCATATCTTTAGCATTTTTTGAGAGCGGATGGTGCTCTAGAGAAATACGGTCAATCGCCGCTTCAATCGCTGAATTAAATAACTCGATAATCAGCGATAGTAAACACACGGCGACCATTAAAGCGCGTTCGCCGCGCGACACCTCAAGCATAAAGCTTATAGGTATCAAAATAGCATTGAGCAATAACAACTGACGAAACGCTGCTTCACCCACAAATGCAGCGCGCAAGCCTGCAACAGAATAACCTGCAGCATTAACGATACGACGCACACCCGCTTGACCTTTAAATGGAGACATACTGACCTTAGGCGTAACCGTTAAAATACATCGCATGCAGTCCAGCCTGGCATTGCCACATGCACTGCACATGCGGATGATTATTCGCTCTGTGGAATGGATTCCATCTGCTGCAGTAATAAAGCAGCTTGGGTGCGAGTGCGTACATTGAGCTTACGAAAAATAGCTGTAACGTGCGCTTTTACCGTCGCTTCCGAAACATTTAAATCATAGGCAATTTGCTTATTGAGCAAGCCATCACACACCATCGTCAGCACGCGAAACTGTTGTGGCGTCAGGCTGGCTAACCCTGCACTGGCGGCTTTTTCATCTGCGGTGACTGCTGCCGATGCTGCAGTTTGTGCAGGCCACCACACATCACCATCCAAAACGATTTGCACCGCTTGCTGAATGTCTTCTAGTGCGCTGGATTTTGGAATAAAACCACTGGCGCCAAACTCGCGTGCGCGCGCCATAATGGTAGATTCTTCTTGCGCTGAAATCATCACCACCGGCACCTGTGGATACTGCCCCCGCAGCAACACAAGCCCAGAAAAACCGTGCGCACCTGGCATATTTAAATCCAATAACACCAAGTCCCAGTCTGATTTTTCCTGCAAGCAACTTTCAAGTTCAGCAATGTTCTCTGCTTCAACTAAACGTACTGTGCTACCCAAGCTTAATGTGAGTGCTTGGCGTAAAGCACTGCGAAACAATGGGTGGTCATCTGCAATCAGTATTTCATAGGCAGCCATTATTTAAGGTCCCGTCTCTTTATTATAGTCGCGCTGTGCATCTTGCTCTTTGGTGGTGTTATGGGTCTCGGATTTTAGTTACGGGACCACATTCACTCACACACAAGTACCCACTAGCATATGTGCTGATGTCTTTTGTCTTACAAATTAGGCTACATACTACAGTTTTATTAGCCAAAGGTCTTATGCGCCGACAAAAAGATGCACTTTTTCTCAAGCGCATCTTCCAAATGAGGGTTTAGCCTCGAATAAAGTGTTTACGGTAATACTGCAGCTCAGCAATAGAGTCTTGGATATCGGCCAAAGCTAAATGCGCTTCACCTTTTTTAAAGCCATCACGAATCTCTGGTGCCCAGCGCGCGGCCAGCTCTTTGACTGTGGATACATCCAAGTTACGGTAATGGAAGTAGGCTTCTAATTGCGGCATATGACGGTGTAAAAAACGACGATCCTGACAAATACTATTACCACAGATGGGTGAGCTGCCCGCTGGCACCCACTTCTCTAGAAAGGCAATGGTTTGTGCTTCGGCTTGCGCTTCGCTCACACGACTCTCGCGCACACGCTGTGTTAAACCGCTGCCGCCATGCTGACGCGTGTTCCACTCATCCATGCCCGCCAGAACCTCATCGCTCTGATGAATAGCCAACACCGGGCCTTCGGCCAGCGTATTGAGTTGGCTATCGGTAACGATGGTGGCCATTTCAATGATCAGGTCATTGTCGG
>SMEQ01000383.1_pt1 | contig 13655 bp, 9 predicted proteins | sample 2456281 | NCBI WGS metagenome assembly SMEQ01 (sample SAMN10132596, study PRJNA489261) | soil metagenome | isolation source: day1 antibiotic-loamy sand soil ammended with raw manure from dairy cow... | place: USA | collected 2015-04-01
GAGAAAGGTTTTGGTTTTATCACTCCAGAAGACGGTAGTAAAGATTTGTTTGTTCATCACTCAGAAATTCAAGCAGGTGGCGGTTACGCTACTTTGAATGATGGTCAAGCAGTAGAGTTCGAAGTTGGCCAAGGCCAGAAAGGTCCTTGCGCGAATAAAGTTGTTGCTATCTAATTAGCAACTTCTAGCAAGACGTTTGAGGGTGTTAACTCACCCTTGATCAGCTCCAGTAGACGCGTGCTATGCACATTTCGCTATTGGAGCTACCTCTCTTCTTAGTCCGGTTTTTCTTTAACCGACTATTGTGTAGTACAATCCTCCATTATCGTATTTCTTCGGTGATTCCTAGCTTCGCTAATGGCGTAGATGTGTCGATCTTTTATCAGCTTTTTTTTACTATCAAGTCCAAAAACTATGTTCAATACTTCGTTAACACGCCTGAATAAATACATTAGCGAAAGTGGTATTTGCTCGCGTAGGGATGCCGATCGCTATATTGAGCAAGGCAATGTTTTCTTGAATGGTAAGCGTGCAAAAATCGGCGATCAGGTGGCAGCGGGTGATGTGGTTAAAGTCAACGGCCAGCTAATCGAGCCTAGAGAGCTAGAAGACATGATATTTATCGCGCTGAATAAGCCGGTGGGTATTGTCAGCACCACAGAAAGCAGTGAACGGGACAATATTGTTGATTTTGTTAGGCATAGCGTCAGAATTTTCCCGATTGGCCGCTTAGATAAAGATTCGCAAGGCTTAATATTTTTAACCAATAATGGTGATTTGGTTAATAAAATACTGCGTGCTGGCAACAATCATGAGAAAGAATACTTAGTCACTGTTGATAAGCCAATTACCGCTGAATTTATTGAAGGTATGAGTCAAGGTGTGCCCATACTCGGCACGATGACGAAAAAGTGCAAGGTCAGTCAAGAGACGCCCACTGTGTTGAGAATTACCTTGGTGCAGGGGCTTAATCGCCAGATACGTCGTATGTGTGACTTTTTTGGCTACGATGTGGTAAGGCTTGAACGTGTTAGGATTATGAATGTTGATCTTAAAGGTTTAGCTGTCGGCGATTGGCGAGATCTTACTGAGAAGGAATTAAAAGTTTTATTGGCGGCGGTCGAAGAATCACCCACCAACCTGCCTGCAGAGCGTAAGAGCTCACAGAAGAAACCGCAAAAAAAATCCCCCCACAGTGGCGCTAAACCCAAAACCAAAGGCGCGCCTAAATCGGCAAGAAAAGCGCCAGCGGCGGGCAAAAAAGCTGCTTCAAAACCAGCGCGCCATAAGGCTAGTGATCAGGCGAGAGGCGGTGCAAAAAATAAACCCGCAGCTAGAGCAGCGAAAAGATCCGATAGCGGTGGCCGTAATAAACCTGCGCGCTCTACACCCAGAACACGCCAACGCTAGTTAGCGCTGGTTACAGGCTTACGTCGCTTCAGCTGGCGATGCGGATAAAGACACAGGTTCAGAAGAGGGTGAAAGGATTACCGTCGTAATGCGGCTGCCCATGGTGTCGGCCACTTGAAGCTCAGCATCATTAAGCATAATACTGGCCCCAATGTCGAAATTATCGGCCAGCTCTTTTTTAATGAGCTGCTCTAGCGTTTGTGTCTTTTCTTCACCCAAAGAAATACCGTAAGAATTCCAAATATCCTCAACTTTTGTGCTGCCTTTCAAACGAAAAGCCCTTTGTGGGATTTCGGTTCGGCTAGCCTCTAGGGCCTGCGAAAATACAGAATCCACAAAAGGTCGTAGTTCAGGGTGGGTGACAACAAACAAGTAATCATTCGCGCGCAAGCGGGTGGACCCTCTAGGAGCTATTACCGTGGAGCCGCGAGTAATCATAGCGACAACCGTACTATCAGGTAAGGCCATTTGCGACAATAACCGGCCTGCAGCGCGTGAATTTTCGTCTAAGGTGTACTTGATGATTTCTGTATTCACATCGCCCAGCGATGTGATTTCTAAGGTTGCTGCGGGTGCGGCCGGCGGTTTTTCTGTTAGTTTAAGCTTTCGTGCAATAAAAGGCATAGCTGAGCCTTGTATCGTTGCAGAAATCAACACCACGAAAAACACGACGTTAAAGATCAGCTCAGCACCGGGCAGACCAAAAACCAAGGGGAAAATCGCCAGAATGATGGGTACAGAACCACGTAAACCCACCCATGAAACCAGTGTGATCTCTCTAAAATTAAAGCCAAACATGGCTAAAAAGGGTGCAACGGCAAGAGGTCGCGCTATCAATACCAGTACGCTAGCGATTAATAAGCCTTCCAACCAAACGTGTAGCAGGGAGTCTACATTGACCAATAGGCCTAGCATAACGAACATGGTTATCTGGCTAAGCCAAGCTAAGCCATCATGGAAAATAAAGGTGCTTCGTTGGAAAACAAAGCGGGTATTACCAATAATCACGCCAGCAACGAAAATTGCTAAAAACCCACTGCCACCGAGTGTGGCAGCAGTGCCAAAAGCCAGCAAACCTAAGGCTGTTACCATCACAGGATAGAGGCCAGAAGCGGTTAGCTGCACCTTGTTGATAACTTTTATTGAAAGCCAGCCGACCGATAAGCCAATAATAGCGCCAAGGCCCATTTGCATAACAAATAGTTGCAGCAAGCCAATGCCTGGCTCCATATCATTCACGAGAATTTCAAGTAAACCTACGGTGAGAAAAATCGCCATGGGATCGTTAGAGGCGCTTTCTATCTCAAGAACCGATTTTAGCCGTGAGTTAATATGAATACCGGCATTACGTAGCAATGAAAAAACCGCAGCGGCATCGGTAGAACCAACGATGGCGCCCAGCAGCAAGCCTTCCAATAGCGGTAAATCTAGAATGTAGGCAGCAGCAAGCCCAGTGACAGCGGCAGTAAGAAATACCCCCACAGTCGCTAAGACAGAGGCCGGTTTCCATACTTTTTTGATGGAGCTAATCGGTGTTTGTAAGCCCCCATCAAAGAGAATCATGGCCAGAGCGAGTGTACCTAAAGCATGTGCTATGGCAGGCGTATTAAAGCTGATTGCGCCAATACCGCCTTCACCGGCCAACATGCCAATCAGTAGAAAGAGCACCAATACCGGTAGGCCAAGCCGTGCAGACAGCTTGCTAGATGCAATACCAAATAAAACCAAAATGGCGGCCAGAAGAATGATTTGCTCAATAGAAAACATCAATGTGTACTCTTTAGTTGCGTTGAATATTTTTTTGTTTTTGCGCCCAAACAAAGATGGCTAAACCAATAATGACCATGGGTATACACAGAAGTTGTCCGCGCGTTAAGCCTAGCCATTCAAAGCCGATTTGTACGTCGGGTTCGCGAAAAAACTCTAAAAAGAATCGAATAAAACCATAGGATAATACAAACAAAGCGCCGATGGACCATCCCGGCCTAGGTTTTCGGCTATAGGCAAAGACAATAATAAAGATCAGTAAACCTTCGCCTAAGGCCTCATAAATTTGTGAAGGGTGGCGTGCTAAGCGTGTAGGATCGAGCGGGAAAACCATCGCCCACGGTACATCACTGACACGGCCCCAAAGCTCTTGGTTGATAAAGTTACCAATGCGGCCAAAAAAGATACCAATAGGCGCGGCCAAGGCAACAATATTGACGATTTCACCCATAGGCACTTTGTTGCGGCGGGAAAACAGCAAAGCGGCAATCGTAATGCCAAGAAAAGCACCGTGAAACGACATGCCGCCTGAGGACAAGCGTAATAGGTGCATAGGGTCGCTAAATAATACGCTAGGGTTATAAAACAAAAAATAGCCTAAGCGACCGCCGATTAACAAACCCATAGCGGTGTAGATAATGGCATCTTCCGCTTTTTCTTTCTTTATCCGTGTTTTACCTGTCTTGATTAAATACTGCAGCAAAATATAACCAGCAAAAAGGCCTGCTAAGTACATCAAGCTATACCAGTATATTTGCATAAAGCCTAAGTCAACGGCTATAGGACTGATATTAGGATGAACAAGCATAAGGCCTTCTAGGGTTAGGTGTTAATTACGGCTGCAGTAAAGTATCAGCGACATGATAAAAACGTGTGGCATAGCTTGAGTAATCGTCTACGCCAGTGCTAGCTAACGCTGCCCATTGTAGATACATATCTGCTAAACGTTGAGCGGATTGATCTTTAGCACCATTGCCAAAATGCGCAGCCAGCTGCTTAATTTGCAGTTGCATGCGCAAGCTATTGTCGCTTTCGGGCGAGGCTTGTTCAGCGAGTATTTCTAACTGAATGCATAGTGTGCGTATTTCGTCGGTGAGTGCATGTTCTGTTTTTATTAAGCGTGGCTGAACAATGGCTTGCCAGTCGCTTGGCCAAGTATCAGGTATTGCTTGGCTGGCGGTTTCTCCGAGTTGCTCTTGGGCGGTGCACTGTTCATCCCAGTGCTTTATTTCAGCAAGTTGCTGATAAAACGCCTGTTGCTTTTGCTGCTCTTGTTTTTTGCTGAGCTGTTGTAAAGCCGCTTGGTAGTCACTACGAATTTTGTTTACGGCGTTTTTCGGCAGGCTGCCGATTTGTTCGAACTGTTGTTTTAAGTCGTTAATTTCACTGGTTTGTGTGCTTTGTTGTATCTGCGCGATGATTGCTTGGGCTTTTTCTAGGTTTTCTTGCAGCACTTCATCGGCTTCGTGGCGTTGCTGATTGCGCTTTTGGTAGAGAGCATCGCCGGCATCACGCAATGCTTGCCATAGCGTTCTTTGTGTTTTGTGAAAGCTAATACCGACAGTTTTCCACTCCTCATGGATGGCTGTGTATTCATTTAATGCGGCGTTAATGTCTTCTGCATCGGCAAGCGCTTGGGCTTTATCGACTAAACTTTTCAAAGTTTCGGTATTTTTTTGTTTTTCTTGTTTTAGCTTGTCGCTAATTTTCTGCATCAGTTCATTGTAGCGTGGGAATAGTGCTTGGTAGTCTTTACGCTCTAAATGGGCGTATTTTTGCCATTCGCTTTCAATATTGCGATAGAGTTTATCAATCGCACGATAATCGCATTGCTGCCAATCGATGTTGGCTAAAAAGCTTTCTAGATGCTGGCAAATCGTCTGGCATTGCTCGGCATTAAAGGCTTTATTTTGCTTTTGCTGTTCAAAATGCAGCTTGCAAGGTGCATAGGCTTGTTCGGATAACGTCTGAAATTTGTTCCAGAGCTTTTGATCTTTACAAAAGCCTAGAGCTTTCCACTCTTGATGTATTTGCTTGATGGCCTTTGCTTTTTCAACGGCTGGCATATCATTAGCGATTAAGTTTTCCATTTTCTCGCAAAGGGCGTCACGTTTTGGGTCAGTGGCGAATTCTTGCCAGTCGTGTAAAGCCTGAGTGGTCGCTTGCATACGTTGTAAGCCAGCATGGTATTTATGCTGCTGCTCACGAGTGAGGCTTTTGCTCAGTTGTTGGGCTTGCTGATGCAGCTTTTTGACCAAAGAAAAGTCGCTGTTGGCAATGGCGTCATCGGCTTTTTTTACCAAGGCATCCATATTGTTAATAGCGGCATCTTGTTGTTTTTTCTGTTGTTGTAAGCCTTGTTTGAGCACGCTTTGTCGTTGTTGCAGTGCGGCAAAGTGCTGATTTTTAAGTGTGCTATGGCGCTGGCAAGTGGCTATGGCTTGCTCGACTTTTTCTAATTGCTCCGATAGTTGCTGCACATACATTTGCTGCGCATCATTGCTATGGATGGCGCTTAGCTGCTGGTTTAATTGCTGACTGAGCTGATGCAGATTTTCTATCTCTAGCAGTATGCGCAAGACGGCGGGCTGTTGTTTTGCTTGTTCTTTCTGCTCGGCTAGCCGGGTGAGTTCGTCATCGCTGAGTGTGAGTGTTTTATTCAGTGTGTCTAATTGCTGCTGTGCAGATTGCAGCAGGGCTTGTTCTGCTAATTGCGCTTGTTCTGCCTGCTGTTGTTCGGCCAGTTTGTCTTGGCAAGCTAGCAGGGCTTGTTGTATTTCAGGAAATAAAGCGTGTTGCTGATCCAAAGAAGGCAGCTGCTGTTCTATATTGAGCAGAATGCCCTCTAATAGCGGCGTGTGTTCGCTGCGTAAAATGCTTTGCAGCCTTTCTAAAGTGTACTCTAACTGTTGTAGCGCTTGTTGCTCTGTCTGTTGTTGTTCGGCTATTGCTTCTAAGCGTTGGCGAATATATTGCGAGGTTCTTTTATCGCGGCCTTTAATTAAGTTGGCTGCGTGCTTTAGGTTGTCTTCGCTTTCTAGTTGCTGTATTAACAAGGGCCAAATATGGTGGTTACGGCTGTCTTCCAATAGGCGATAGATGATTTTCTCATCATTTAAGCCGGTTAAGGCTAAGCGCTGTAGCGATGCTTCGTGACAGTGGGTAACAATGGCTGCTAGCCACTGAGGATCTTTACAGTCGAGTATGAAATTCTCGGCCTGAAGCGCAGGTGTTAAGTCGTTATTGCACAATATTGAGCAGTGGCATTGCTGAATAAAAGCTTTATCGCCACTATGCGGGCTGTCTTGATAGAGTTTGTGCAGGGCCTCTAATGATTCAATACCTGCAATAGCCGCATTACGCACACGCGGTTCGGCATCGTTAAGAGCAATAGCGTTTAATGTGGACAAATCTTTGCTAGGATGCAGTTGTTTTACTGCGAGTAAGCGAACTTGCCAGTCTTTATGCTGCCACTTAGGGCGAAATAGGGAGCTTAACATGATTTATATTCTTAACAGCCTGTTAGGGATAACAATGGTATCATACCGACTTTATTGTACCGCAACAAAGCTATAAAGCCCTATGTTAACGCAAGCACTCAAGCAGGAGATTCAGCAGGCTTATAGCCACTTTCTGCAAAGTAAAAACTTAAAGCCTCGTTACAGTCAAAAACTGATGATTGCAGAAATCGCCCGTTGTCTTGGCGCGATTGAAGCCGACGCTGAAGGTAATAGAAATAATCAGGCCGGTTTATGCGCGATAGAAGCGGGCACCGGTACGGGTAAAACCGTGGCTTATCTATTAGCTGTATTACCTATTGCTAAAGCCTTAGGTAAAAAAGTGGTGATATCAACAGCAACTATCACCCTGCAAGAGCAAATTGTACAGCGGGATTTACCCGATATTTTACGCCATAGCGGTTTAAGCTTTCGTTTTACCTTAGCGAAAGGCCGTGGTCGCTATGTGTGCTTGAGTAAACTCGATCAAAAACTGCAAGGCAGTGCCCTGCAAGATAATCTATTTGAACCAGCCGACCCCAGCACAGTAGCCCCCAGTGAAGAAGGGCAAGCGCTGTATAGTAATATGGCTAAAGGCCTGCTAACAAAAGAGTGGAATGGCGAGCGCGATAGCTGGCAAGAGCCGATTGATGACCAGCTCTGGCAGCCCTTAACTGCGGATAGAAACCAATGCATAGGGCGGCGTTGTCAGCATGTTACACAATGCAGTTTTATTAAGGCGCGTGAGAATATCAATGCGGTCGATTGTATTGTGGCAAACCACGATTTAGTCATGGCTGATTTAGCTTTGGGTGGCGGGGTGATTTTACCGGCACCTTCAGAAACCATTTATATTTTTGACGAGGGTCATCATTTACCTGAGATCGCGTTGCGCCATTTTACTGGCCAACTTCGCGTGAATGGCAGCCTGCATTGGGTTGATCAATGCATAAAAAGTTTACAAGAGATCAACAAATCCTACCCAAAATTTGGCGAATTATTGGATAAGCTGGCGGTTTTACCAGGTATTTTTTTAGAGATAAAACAATATTACAACCAGTTAAAGCCAATGGTGGAAAATCTCGTTGAAGACTTACACAGCAGTTTGCCGGGTCATCAAGGGCCATTGCCGCATTTTCGTTTTGAGCATGGGCAAATACCGGATGATTTAGCGCAACTGGCGCAAGCCTTGGTGAAAAGCTTTCAGCCTTTATTGGATGATTTATCTGCCGCTCACGATAAAGTGACAGGCGCTTTGGATGAAAACAAAACCGGTTACTCCTTGGCGCAACTAGAAAGCTTGTTTGCTGATTTAGGTAGCATGCTCAACAGTGCGGAACATCAATACGGCTTATGGCAGGCTTATAGTAAAGATTTTTCTGATTTGCCGGATTCACGTTGGATTCAGCTGGTAGAGTCCGGTAATTTTTTAGATTACGAGTTGGCAGCAAGCCCTTTACTGGCCTCAGAAACCTTAAACCGGTACTTATGGCATAGTTGTTACGCCTCGGTTTTAACCTCGGCAACGCTAACCGCCTTAGGTGAGTTTAACCGATTACGTATGCATTCGGGTTTGCCTAAATTTGCGCAAACCGCAGTATTGCCTAGCCCCTTTGATTACCCAAATATCGCCCGCTTTGTTGTGCCTGCCTTGCAGTACGAGCCGAATCACCCGCAGCATAGTGCGGAGGTGGTTTCTTTGCTGGATGATTTGGTTGAAGGGCATTTGGGTGTACTCACTTTATTTGCATCACGTAGGCAAATGGACGAAGTGTACGGCTTGCTGAGTAACGAATGGCAGAGCAAAGTTTTGTGCCAAACTCATATGAGCCGGCAAAAACTATTAGAGACGCATAAAGAACGTGTGGATGCTGGCGAGCAAAGTGTTTTGTTCGGTATGGCAAGTTTGGCTGAAGGTGTGGATTTGCCCGGCGCCTATTGCACCCACGTGATTATCGATAAACTGCCTTTTGCAGTGCCCAGTGATCCGGTTGGCGCAGCCTTGGATGAATGGTTAAAGTCCCAAGGACGTAATGCCTTTGCTGAGGTGAGCTTACCCGAAGTATCACAAAAGCTGGTACAGGCTTGTGGTCGTTTAATTCGTAACGAAAATGATAGTGGGCAAATCACCTTATTGGATAAACGCATACTCAGTAAACGCTATGGCCAGCAACTATTAAATACTTTACCCCCCTTTCAACAGATTTTGGCGACATCTTGATGGCAAAGACGACGATTATTCAAACTTTATTAACGGATCTAGAAAATCAGCTGCGGGCCGTGCAATGTTGGGATGCGCAAGCGCCTTCTGCAGAAGCCTTAGCCAGCACTACGCCCTTTGCCGCCGATAGCTTAGAGTTTTGTCAGTGGCTACAGTGGATTTTTATACCAAAGATACAAGCGATGTTAGAGCAGGGGCCATTGCCTGCCATGGCTTGCGGTATCGCGCCTATGGCAGAAGAATGGATCAAAGTGCGCGGTATTCGGGCGGCTGAATTAATAGCCTGTTTGGCAAAGCTCGACACGGCCTTAAGCCGATAAAATGATCGAGGCCTTAGAAGTGGAAATGTAGGTTTTGACTGACTTGGCCTAGCTGATCAAAGCTGCGCTCATAGACTTGCACCTTATGTTGTTTATCCACACAAATAATCGTGCTGCAGCGTGTGCCATACGCTTCGCTTTGAATAAACCGTGAGGACAATAAACGCTCGACGGCGCTATCCACGCCGGTATTAGGTAATACGCTATCGTCTGCTTGGTTTCTATCAGCCAATAAAGCAAACCAATCTTCTGCATGAAAAGACCGTTGCACTAACTGCGCCATAATCGGCTTGGCACTGGTGATTTTTGGCCATGGGCTATCCAATAAAGCATTGCTGAGGCCGTAGAATCCGCTATGAATCGCCTGTAAGTCTTTGCTGCGATTGCTGAGGTGATAAAGGTTTTGTTGCTTAATATTGCCAAATAATAAATTAAAACCCGCATAATCGGGTAGTGGCAGCTGTTGGTGAAAATGTTCGGCAGCGATGTCTTGATGTAACCACTCTAGCGCTAGCTTTCCACGGCTATAGCGGCCAACGGTGATTGGCATTTCACGGTAATTGGTTACCGTGGCAAATCGGCCGCTTTCTGTTAAGCCCAACCAAGTGCCGCCTTCCTGTAAATCTTTACCGGCTAATAGCGGGGTGTCACTTGGCCACCAGTGCATGCTTTTGCTAGGGCGCGGATAGAACTCATCACGATTAGCGGCAATAATGAGAGGATAATCTTTATGCTGATTGACGGCTAATAAGACTAAGCACATTTAACTGTCTTCCCTTAAAGGCTGTAAGCTACGATGCAAAGCTTGTAAATGCTGCGATATATGCGGCCCGATATTTTTAGCGACCCCCACAGCAAGCAAATCGATAACCACTAAATGGGCAATACGCGAGGATAACGGCGTGTAAATTTCCACCTCTTCTTCGGCATCGATACTAATAGCAATTTGGCTTTCGCGTGCTACGGGTGAGTGGCTAGGCGATAAGGTAATTGTGCAAGCACCGTTTTGATTCGCTAAGCGTAAAGCTTCGATTAAAGCTTTAGTTTGCCCCGATTGCGATATAGCCACAACGACATCGTCTGGGGTTAAAGACATCGCCGACATGGTTTGAATATGCGGGTCGGAATAGACGTTGGATGAAATTTGTAAGCGAAAAAACTTATGTTGCGCATCCGATGCGACAGCCGCAGAAGCCCCAAAACCATAAAACTCTACCCGTTTAGCGTTGGTTAATGCGGTAATCGCCGCCTCTATGGCCACAGGGTTTAAGGCATCACGCACTTGGCTTAAAGTGGCGAGTGTGGCGTCAAAGACTTTTTTGCCAAGGTCGCCAATTGAATCGCTATCATCAATCTGGAAGGCTTCAAACTCATGTTGCGTGGCTTGGTGCTGCGCTAAACGCAGTTTAAAATCTTGGAAACCTTGGCAGCCAATAGCCCGGCAAAAACGTACCACCGTAGGCTCGCTGACGTTGACTGCTGCGGCCACATCAACAATACGCATATGGATAACGCTGCTTAAATTCGCCAACACATAGTCGCAGACTTTACGTTCGGATTTGCGCAGGGTGTGCTTGTGTTGATGCAGTTGCTGTAAAACGTCTGAATTGCTCATAATGCCTACGGTTTTTTTGTTGATTGTGCCTATAGATTTACAGGGCTGCAACTTGCAATGAAAGTCGCATTCACGCAGTATGCCTTCATTTCAGTGTAATACTATTAGTCTAATGGATGTATCAACTCTTCTCGATGGTTTAAATAAAGCGCAACGTGATGCGGTGAGCGCGCCTGCCAGTAATCTCTTGGTTCTGGCCGGTGCAGGTAGCGGTAAAACGCGTGTTTTAGTACATAGAATTGCTTGGCTAGTGCAGGTGGAAAACTACTCCCCGCACAGCATTATGGCAGTAACGTTTACCAATCGCGCCGCTGCTGAAATGCGTGGTCGAATTGAAACCATGCTGAACCTACCTGCACGTAGTTTGTGGATAGGTACGTTTCATGGTTTAGCGCATCGCTTGCTGAAAACCCATTGGAAAGAAGCCAAGCTGCCGCAAAACTTTCAAATTATCGACAGTGATGATCAGCTGCGTTTAATCAAGCGGGTGATGAAAGAGCTGGCTATCGACGAGAAATCTTTTTTGCCTAAGCAGGTGCAGCATTTTATCAATGCTAGCAAAGATGAAGGCAAACGCGCCAATCATGTAGACGCCTTTGATTACTATCAAAAAACCATGCAGCGCATTTACTTAGCGTATGAGCAAATGTGCCAACGCGGCGGTTTGGTGGATTTTGCTGAGATCTTATTACGCTCACACGAAATCTGGCTAAATAATCCGGATATTTTACAGCACTACCAGCAGCGCTTTCAGCATATTTTAGTGGATGAGTTTCAAGATACCAACACCATTCAATATGCTTGGCTGCGTGTTTTAGCCGGTAATAGCAGTTATATGATGGCTGTCGGCGATGATGACCAATCCATTTATGGCTGGCGTGGTGCGCGCATAGAAAACATTCAGCGCTTTACCGAAGATTTTGCTAACACACAAACCGTGCGTTTAGAGCAAAACTACCGTTCTACCGGTGTTATTCTACAGGCCGCGAATGCGGTGATTGATAATAACCCCAGCCGTTTAGGTAAAAAATTATGGACCGATGGCGAGCAGGGTGAGCTTATTGATGTTTACGCCGCGTTTAATGAATACGATGAGGCGCGTTATGTGGTCGAGCGTATTCAAGAGTTGATCAGAAAAGAACACTGTAATAAGTCTGATGTGGCCATTTTATATCGCTCCAACGTGCAGTCACGCGTATTGGAAGAGGCCTTTATTCGTAGCGGTGTAGCCTATCGCATTTATGGTGGTCAGCGATTCTATGAGCGTTTGGAAATTAAACACGCTTTAGCGTATATGAAGTTAGTTGCCAATTATCATGACGATGCAGCATTCGATAGGGTGGTGAATGTCCCAACGCGCGGTATCGGTAACAAAACCATTGATGATTTACGCGAAATAGCCCGCGACCACGGTTGCAGCTTATGGAATGCGGTGGATACAGCGGTTGAGCACAGTTTATTAACGCCTAGAGCGCGCACGGCTTTACAAGCTTTTCAGCAGTTAATTGGCGAGATGCAAGAGCAAACTGCAGCGCTGACTTTAGATGAACTAAGCGATCAAATCATTAAGTTATCAGGCTTGAAAGCGCATTTCGCTAAAGAGAAAGGTGAAGTTGCTCGCAGCCGTTTAGAAAACTTGGATGAGTTAATAAATGCCACGGGTCAATATGTTAATGAAGAAGGAAGCGAAACGACGGTATTGCAGCAGTTTTTAAGCGATGTGGCGCTGGATGCGGGCGATAATCAGGCCGAAGAAGGCGATGATTGCGTGCAGTTGATGACCATGCACAGCGCTAAAGGCTTAGAGTTCCGTTTTGTCTTTATTGTGGGGGTTGAAGAGAATATTTTCCCTAGCCGCATGAGTAGCGATACGGTGGAAGGCTTAGAAGAAGAGCGCCGCCTGTGTTATGTGGGCATTACCCGAGCCATGCAGCAGTTGTTTTTAAGTTATGCAGAAGCCCGCCGACTGTATGGTGAAGAAGTGCATAATCCGCCTTCACGTTTTTTGGCGGAGTGTCCGCAGGAGTTGTTACGTGAAGTGCGTATACAAACGCAGATTAGCCGTCCAGTGAGCGCAAGGCCCATGCGTTCGTCTGTGCAGCATACGCAGATTCAAGGTTTTAACTTAGGCCAAAGGGTGCAACATAGTGTTTTTGGTGAAGGCATTATTTTGCATATTGAAGGCCAGGGTGATAATGGCCGTGTGCAGGTAAATTTTGATGGTGCAGGCAGTAAATGGCTGGTTTTACAGTACGCTAATTTGGAAGCTTTATGAAAAAAGCGATCGATAGCAAAGCACTGGTTATTCTGCTGTTGATGGTGCTGCTTGCTTTGCTCGCTGCAGCGTATGTTTTAAAAGGCGCTGCGCCGAAAAATACTGCAGGCTATGCTGTCACAAATCAAACCGCAGAAACTATCCATTGGCGTATGGTAACCGCATGGCCTAAAGGTTTTCCAGCCTTGGGCACGGGTTCTGAAAACTTTGCAAAAATGGTTGCTCGCATGAGCAGTGGTCGTTTGCAGATAAAAGTCTATGGTGCCAATGAAATCGTCCCTGCTATGGGCGTCTTTGATGTGGTTTCTTCCGGTAATATCGAAATGGGTCATGGTGCTTCCTATTACTGGAAAGGTAAATCGCCGGCGATGCAGTTTTTTACCACCGTACCTTTTGGTATGACCGCGCAAGAGATGAATGCGTGGCTGCAATACGGCGGTGGCATGGATTTATGGCGAGAGCTGTATTTGCCTTTTCAGGTGCTTCCCTTGGCGGGCGGTAATAGTGGCGTACAAATGGCTGGCTGGTTTAACCGTGAGATTCATTCTCT
>SMEQ01000387.1_pt1 | contig 13620 bp, 10 predicted proteins | sample 2456281 | NCBI WGS metagenome assembly SMEQ01 (sample SAMN10132596, study PRJNA489261) | soil metagenome | isolation source: day1 antibiotic-loamy sand soil ammended with raw manure from dairy cow... | place: USA | collected 2015-04-01
TATTGTTTTTTCCCAAAAAAGCCTTCAATCAAATTTGAAGTGGAAAAATCAAACCAATTAACTATTTGGGGGTAATCTTATCCCGAACTCACGTTAGTAATTGTTCTACTGCTCATCGTTCTTCCATAATGATGGTTTTTTATGCAAGTTTGTAGCTACTTGTTGCATGTTGCAAATATATACAAAATCTCTTATAGAATTGTGTTTTACTGTATATATAATTAGCGATTTGGCTATTCTGTATTCTAAGGCAGGTATTATTGTAGGATTATTACAGCCCTTTTTAGAAAAAAAGAACCCAAGAAGAATGTTTTTCTTGAGTTCTCTCTATTTCTTTGTTGTTTAAAAGCTTTAAGGTTTGTATTTAGAAGTAATACCCAATATTTATATTTATGCGTTTGTTCCAATCGGCATTTGCAATACCAGAGCCAAAACCTTTGCCAAAGTCATCGGTAAACCAAGGTTGATTTTTACCCATTACGTATTCTATATACGAATAGATTGGGCCAGCTGTAACCATAATGCCTGGAAGCAATTGTTGAGAATTGTAAAAGTGTTTGTTTGCCTTGTCTACATAAGAGTAGTCAATATAAGGTTGTATGTTTGATATAGGGCCCCATTTAACGGGTATGCTGTAGGCAAGACCTACTTCATAGATATTTGCTTTAGCAGCAACTCCGCCTGTATAACCATTACCACCAGGATAGTCTAGTCCATAAGCACCCATTTGTACTACATCAAGTATGTTTCCATTGTCATCTTTTGCTTTGTAGTTATAGTTTATAAATTGAGTCTTCAAACTAAAGTTATTAAACTTTCCTGTAAGGTGTGCTGCAAAAGCAGTTGCTGTTTCAGATTTATCAAGCTCTTTATTGTAAATACCACCTACTTGCCCCGAGAGGCCAACCTCCCAATTGGGTGTAAAACGCCAAGCCACACGGGCATTAAATTGGTCGAGCTCTGAGATAGTAGCTTGCGATTCTATAAAATCGCCATTGCTAGTTACATATGCTCCTTTGCCAGGAATAATGTTGTATGAGTAGCTTGCAGAGCCTTCAGGTGCACTTGACCGTGACGACCCAATAGGTTCGGAACTGCGAAAGTATGCAAGAGCAATATCAATATTATCGGTAGGGGTAATTTCAAAATTGATACCCATATCATAGTCGTCTTCTAGTCCTAAATAATAGGGAGCTTGAAAGAAAAAGCTGTGCGATGCTGATGGAAGAATACCAAATGGCACTTGAGTAACTCCTAGTTTAGTATATACTACATCAGAAAACTTATACCCAAAATAGCCATAGCGAACGAAGTGAACATTTGAAGAGGGGTAGAATCTATACTCAAAACTAATATCTATGCCTGCAAGAGACCCATCTGCGTTTAATCGCCAGGTGTCCCAAGTAAACTGAGGGTTAGAGTTATCCGACTTGCCTTCGTAATTGGTGGATATAATACTGTAGCGAAGAGCGCCACCCAATTTAACACCATCTTTCTTTTCGCTCTCTTCTGCTGTAGCAACAAATGAGCAAACTAGTAATACTAGAATAACAACAGATTGTTTTACTTTTTTAATCATGAATAAAAAATTGATGACTTTAATACTTTAGGTTTATATTGTGTAATTATATTCTTTGTTGCAAGTTGTACTGCAACTATTTAAGTTTTGCTTGAACAGTTAATACTATAAGGCTTAAATGTTTAATTGTTTAATTAGTAATAGACTTAAAGCATTTGCTTTTTAATACGACAAAGATAGCACTTTTAACATTAACATTACATCTAAAGTTAACTATAAGTTACACACCTTAAAAGAGAGTTATTTTCTGCATCTCTTCATTAACAACATATAGTATGATTCAGATTATCCACTCAATAAAAAAACCCGATAAATTTCTTTCTCGGGTTAATATTTATCTGTTATTAGATGTTTGGTTTAATTTATAAACCAACCGTCCACCATTTCTTTATTTGCGTCGTACCATATCTGTGCACCAGTTTCTCCACCTTTGTCATTCACCAAATCCATTAGTTCATATAGTTGGTCTTCTGTTAAGTTGAAGTTCTTAAAGAATCTTGCTGCTTTAGACATATCTTCTTCAAATCCTCTGCGTGATATAATTGCACATACATCCTTCGGATATACGCCTTTTGGGTCTTCAAGATATTTAAGGTCAAACTCCAACCATTTTAAATGAGGTTTCAACCCTGTTACTACAATCCAATCCTTGTCTCTTGTGGCTTTTCCTAAAGCAGCCACCATAGCAGGACCACTAGAAGTAATTTGTGCTAAATCTAGGTCGTATTCTTCTATGGCTTTAAAAGTGCTTGCATGAATACCCGCACCACTACCAATTCCTATAATCTTTTTCTTAAATGTGTCTTTGTGCGTATTCAACTCTTCAATAGAATTGATGGGTACATAAGAAGGTACTACCAATCCTGTGGTTCCTTCACTAAAAGACTCACCAAGTTTCACTAAATTATCTCCGTAATCATTCCAATAGGGTTTGTGAGTATTTGGCAGCCATGCATCCATAAATATATCTCCATTAGGATTATCTTTTGACAGCTCTCCATAAATAAGGCCAATTTGAAGATTAGTCAAAATTACTTCGTAGCCTTGTTTTTCAAGCGCTATTTTAGATAAATTTGAGTAAGCTACATCACTTAAATAATTGCCATATAAAATTCTAACTTGGTTTTTATCTGCTGCTTTATTTTTGTTTGTGCATGAGAGTAGGGTAAACCCTAATCCAATGATAAGTAATAAGATTGTAAAGTTTTTCAACTTTGTCATAACGTTTTGTTCTGTTTTTTTTATTCCACTTATTTTCTCTAGTTAAGTTTTTGCGTAGTGCGGTCAAAGAAAATTGTTGGAATTTCAATTTTGAGTTAATACTTTAATGTTGCACTACATTGATGTTTTAATTGAAAGAAATAATAAATCCCAAAAGAATTCTTTCGGGATTTATTTATAAAGTTAAAATGGTGATTAATTGTTACTCCAACTATCAACCATCTCTTTGTTCTCTTCGTACCAGATGCGTGCACCAGCTTCTTGGCCCAGATCTTCAATTGTACCCATCAAATCGTTTAATTGATCGTCTGTTAGGTTGAAGTTTTTGAAGAACACTGCCGCTTTGGGCATATCTTCTTCAAAACCCCTGCGTGATATAATAGCACATACATCCATAGGATATATTCCTTTTGGGTCTTTTAGGTATTTTAGGTCATATTGAATCCATTTGAGGTGAGGTTTCCAACCTGTAATTACAATCCAATCTTTGTTTCTTGCCGCTTTCTGTAGACTAGCAACCATGGCTGGTCCACTAGCTGTAACTTGCTCAAGCTCCAGTCCGTATGCTTCTATAGCTCTGTAAGTATCTGCATGGATACCTGCACCGCTACCAACTCCAATAATTTGACCACCAAACTTGTCTTTGTGTTCATTCAACTCTTCAATAGAATTAATGGTTACATAAGATGGCACTACCAGGCCAGTAGTACCCTCGCTAAACGATTCACCTATTCTTACTAGCTTGTCGCCATATTCTGCCCAATAGTCTGCATGGGTGTTTGGTAACCAAGCATCCATAAATACATCTCCTTTTGAGGTTTCTTTTGAAAGTTCGCCAAAAATAAGACCAGGCTCAAGATTTGTCAACTCCACTTCAAAACCTTGTTCTTCAAGTGCTACTTTCGATAAATAAGAGTAGGCAATATTCTCTACCCAATTGCCATATAAGATTCTCACTGTTTCTTTTTCGTCTGCTTTACTGCTGCTGTTTCCACATGCTGTAAAAGATACTACCAAGCCTATTATTAAAGCAAGGCTTATTAGTTTTTTAAAATTTGTCATAATTGTTTTTGAGTTTTAATTGCTACTTTATATTTGTGATACTTTACTCAACTTGTTCAAGAGTAGCTATTAATACAACACTATAAGTATAAATTTGTTGCACAATTTCTATCGTTACCTTGAGGGTAGCTATATATTATTTTTTTTAATGAAAGACAAAACCCGAAAAAGAAGTCTCTTTTTCGGGTTTTGTTTATAGTTTTAAAGTAAGATTAGTTTTCGTACCAACTATCTACCATTTCTTTGTTAGCTTCGTACCAGATGCGTGCACCTTCTTCGTTACCGTTTTCATCTATCGATGCCATTAGTCCATACAGTTCATCTTCTGTAAGATTAAACTTTTTAAAGAAATCTGCTACTTTTGGCATATCTTCTTCAAAACCTCTACGAGACAAAATGGCACATACGTCCATTGGGTAAATACCTTTTGGGTCTTCTAGATACTTAAGGTCATGGTTTGCCCACTTAAAGTGTGGTTTCCAACCTGTAATTACAATCCAGTCTTCGTTTCTTGCTGCTCTTTGCAGACTTGCAACCATAGCTGGACCACTAGATGTTATTTGATCCAATTCAAGACCGTAGGCTTCAATGGCTCTTTCGGTATCTCTATGAATACCTGCGCCACTACCAATACCAATAATTCCGCTGCTAAATTTGTCTTTATTAGCGTTCAACTCCTCAATAGAATTGATGGTTACGTAAGATGGCACAACTAGACCTGTAGTACCTTCGCTAAACGATTCGCCAAGTTTTACTAGCTTGTCGCCATATATTTCCCAATAGTCTGCGTGGGTGTTTGGCAACCATGCGTCAAGAAATACATCTCCCTTAGAGTTCTCTTTTGACAACTCTCCGTAGATTAATCCTGGCTCTAGGTTGGTCAACTCTACATTGTAACCTTTTTCTTCCAATACTACTTTCGATAAATAGGAGTAGGCCACAGCCTCCACCCAGTTTGGATATAAAATACTCACTTTTTCTTTTCCATCATCACTGTTTGTACATGCAGTTAATGATACAAATAAGCCTACTATTAAAGCAAAGCTTATTAAATTTTTAAATTTCATCATAATTGTTTTATATGTTTTGTTTATTACTCTCTATTATTTGCGATAGCTTGTGTAATGCGGTCAAGGATGATTGCTAATATAACAATTCCTAGTCCCGATTCAAAACCTTTTGCAATATCGTTTTGCTGAATTCCCTGATATACAATGCTTCCAAGTCCTCTAGCACCTACCATTGATGCAATAACCACCATCGATAGCGAAAGTAATATTACCTGATTTACGCCTGTCAATATTGTAGGCATAGCCAATGGTAATTGTATTTTAAATAGAATCTGATTTTTAGTTGCTCCAAAAGCATGTCCCGCTTCAATTACTTCTTTGTCTACATTTTTAATGCCAAGTGCAGTTAATCGTACTGCTGGAGGCACAGAAAAAATAACTGTTGCAATTACTCCAGGAGTATTACCCACACTAAAAAAGAAAATTGCTGGAATAAGGTATACAAAGGCAGGCATAGTCTGCATAAAGTCGAGTACTGGTCTTATTATAGCGTCGGCTATTTTACTTCTTCCAGCTAATATGCCAAATGGTATACCTATAATAAGGGTTATAAAGGTTGAGACCAGTACAAGAGTTGTTGTCTGTACAGCTTCTTTCCAATAACCCATTCCGTATATAAGAAAGAGTCCAATTAGTACAAATGATACTAAGCCTAATCCTTTTTTTAATCCTTCTAATTGTAGAGACTTCTTTCCTGCTTTTGCGTAGTAGGCAATAAGTGCCACTATTATTAAGAATACCACAAAAGGCACAGATAGTAGTAAGTCGTTCATACTAGACACTGTCCAAGATATTCCATCGTCCATAGCTCTCCATACAGGAGAGAGGCCCTCTTCTAGCGCATTAATTGCTATCTCTATATATGTTCCTAAATCTATAAATCTTTTCATATCAAATTTCGTTAGCTTTATCTATTAAATCACTTACCTCATCATCGCTATAGCTAGTAGCCTCTATTACAATAGATGTTTGAGAAACAAGTCCATGTAATCTTCGGTTTTTTCTATCAACTACTGCCACTGGATAAGAGTTGTCAGAAATTAAAGGAATCATCTCCTCTACCGTATACTCTCTGTGTACACTGGGCACGTCTACTCTTAGGGCTTTCTCAATAGTTCGTTCGCCTTCACGTGCTAGTTCTATCATATCTTTCAAATGAACGTAGCCTAAAAATTTACGCTTGTCATCATCAACAGGTAGCAGATAAACACCCGTAGAGCGCATTTTGCGGATAGCACCTTTTGGGCCATCTTTTCCGAAGCGAACTATTGTGGGTTTTCTAAACATTAATGTTTCGGCAGTGATAACTGTTTTGCGGTCTACTTTTTCAGTAAAAGCCTCAATGTAATCACTTGCAGGATTGGCCAGAATTTCTTCGGCAGTACCAATCTGCTCTATAACTCCATCTTTCATAATGGCTATTCGGTCGCCAATTTTAATGGCTTCATCCAAATCGTGCGTAATAAATACGATGGTTTTGTGCAGTTTATCTTGAATTAGAAGCAACTCGTCTTGCATGTCAGATTTAATTAATGGGTCGAGTGCCGAAAAGGCTTCGTCCATTAACAGTACATCTGTATCGTTGGCCAAAGCTCTAGCCAAACCAATACGTTGTTGCATACCACCCGACATTTGTCCAGGGTATTGCAGTTCATATCCTTTTAGTCCAACTGTTTCTAGTACTCTCATACCAACTTCTTCGCGCTTCTCTTTAGAGTCGCCCCTAAGTTCTAGTCCAAATGTTGCATTATCAAGTACTGTGCGGTGAGGTAGTAAACCAAAGCTTTGGAATACCATACTCATTTCGTTTCTGCGAGCATGCAACAATTCTGCATGGTTTGCACGAGTAATATCGTGATCTTTAAAGAATACTTTTCCTGCAGTGGGTTCAATCAGTCTATTCAAACATCTAAGAAGTGTTGACTTTCCGCTACCCGACAATCCCATCACTACAAACACCTCTCCTTCGTACACTTCAAAGTTTGCTTTGTTAACTCCAATGGTACATTCTGTTTCCTTAAGAATATCTTCTTTCGATGCCCCTTTATCAAGCATTGCAAGTGCCTCTTTTTTTCGTTTACCGAAAATAAGAGTCAAATCCTCTACTTTAAGTTTTATTTTATTGTTTTTTTCAATCATCTTATTTCTAATTAAAAGTAATAGCCTAAATTTACATTCAAGCGTTTGTTCCATCCAGCATCTTCTACTCCAGAGCCTAGCCCTTTCCCGAAATCATCGGTCAACCAAGGTTGGTTTTTACCCATTGCATAATCAAAGTATGCGTATATAGGGCCAGCAGTAACCATGAAACCAGGAATTAAATGCTGTGTATCGTAAAAGTGTTCGTTTGCTTTGTCAACAAAGGAGTAATCTACATATGGTTGAATGTTTGTGATTGGCCCCCAGTTAACTGGTATGTCGTAAGCAAGGCTTATTGCATAAATATTTGCCTTTGAAGCAATACCTCCTGTATAATCTAGGTTGCCTGCACTATTAATAGCACCTCCTGGGTAGTCACCACCATAAGCTCCCATTTGCAGCACATCTACTCTATTGCCCTCGTCGTCTTTAGCTCTATAGTTATAATGTATAAACTCTGTTTTCAACTTAAAGTTCTTGAAACCACCCACTAAATGAGCAGCAAAAGCACCCGAAGTTGTAGATTTATCTAACTCTTGGTTATATATACCACCCACTTGACCCGAAAGGCCAACTTCCCAAGTAGGTACAAAACGCCAAGCAACACGTGCATTAAACTGGTTTAACTCTGACAAGGAAGCTTGTGTTTGCTTTAAATTACCTTCACTATCAACAGTTGCTCCCATGCCAGGTACTATATCATAGGCATACCTGCTTGAGTTTGCTGGTCCCGAGCCATTAGGTTCGGCCTGACGAAAGTATGCCAGCGATATATCAATGTTGTCTGTTGGTGTAATGTCGAATTTAATACCCATATCGTAGTCATCTTCTAAACCCACATAGTAAGGTGCTTGAAAGAAATAACTGTGCGATGCATAACTAAGCACTCCAAATGGTACTTGTGTAACACCTAGTTTAGTATATACTACATCGGAAAACTTATATCCGAAATATCCATGTTTCAAAAAGTGAGTTTTAGAAGATGGGTAAAATCTATATTCGAAACTCATGTCAATGCCCGAATAAGAAGCATCCATGTTCAACCGCCATGTATCCCAAGTAAATTGAGGGTCTGATTTATCGGAACTACTCTCGTAGTCTGTAGAAATAATGTTGTAACGCAGTGCGCCACCAAATTTAACACCATCTTTTTTCTCGCTCTCTTGAGCTGTTGTCAAAAACGGAAAAGACAATAGTAATAGTATAAACAGCTTCTGTTTTACTTTTTGAATCATAACAAAATGTTGATTTTAACGTTCTAAATTATATTGTGTAATTATTTATTTTGTTTGCAGCTTATTTGCTGATTTTGGCTTTTGGCTGAAGACTAATTCCGTGAATATTCCCGTGCAATTGTGTATGAGCCACAGGGGAATTGAAAGCCTTAATTTTTTTTTCAAGACACAAAGATACGATATTTTGACCTACCATCAAAACATATATGAGATTGATTATAAAAACGATACATCGAAATTGGTGGTTGTATTTGTGTTGTCAGCTTTTTGTTACTCCCCTCTCAAGTAGCTCCATTTGTATAGTAACTAGATTGTTACATAGTATATAAATTGTTTGAAATTGGTGTATTACTTTCAGTTAAAAAAGAGTGATTTTACACCTGTTATAACTTTTATCTATACAGGGGGGTAAGAAATCTATAGAGAAGAGATTCTATGACTATAAGTATGTGTTAAATGGGCGTGGAGCAATTCTCTTAGATAGTATTGTGTGGATAGCTTTGTTATACTAACACTCTACCTATTGTATTAAAGGTATAGTTGACTTTTCATTGGGGAGTATGCGATACGTCCGATCAGTATTAACTGCTGTGCTATTTATCAAGTATAGGAAAGTTAGATGTTTAACCCCACACCAGAGAACTCGTGTGGGAGCAAATTAAATAAAAAAGATTTGATCTGGAAGACCAACGTTACCAAAGGGGAGGGGTGACTTCTTAAGCAGGCGTCACTACTTGCAACCCCACTAAAGAAACAATAAGTGTAGCCAAGAAAACCATGCGCCACATTGTAACAGGTTCTGAGAAGATAAATATACCAAGCACAACACTACATACAGCACCAAAGCCAGCCCATACTGCATAAGCAGTACCAACAGGAATTGGTCTGTCTCCACCCATCGATCTGTAGAGTAGAAACATGCTTAAGCTAACACAGACCAGAAAAGAGGCCAACCACATCCATTTCTCTTTGCCCATAGTTTCTTGTGCTTTGCCAAGGCTTATGGCAAAGCCAGCTTCGAAGAGTCCGCCAATAATTAAAAAAATCCAATTGATATTCATTTTTATAGTTGAGTTTTATAGGTTATGCTTTAGTTTATTCAAATTTGATAGATTTTGCAGGCGATATCTTGGCAATCAGATATGATGGACCAATCATCATAAGCAACGATACTATCAATGTACCCACATTTATAATTAATATATTCCACAAGTTAATGTCAACAGGCACATAGGCTGTGTAATAAACTTCTGGGTTGAGTTTTATAATATGTAAATACTTTTGTGCAAAGCAAACTATTAGTGCAATTATGTTTCCCCAAAATAGTCCTTTCAAGATAAGAAACGAAGAGAGGTAGAGAAATATCTTGCGTATATTATAGTCGCGTGTACCCACAGCTTTTAAGATACCAATCATATTGGTGCGTTCCAATATAATAATAAGAAGGCCCGATATCATGGTGAAACCAGATACGATGAGCATCAAGATTATAATAATCCAAACATTCATGTCTAGCAGATTGAGCCAATCGAATATTATGGGGTTGATATCTTTAATAGAGCGTGCATAGAGTGTATTGCCCAACTTATCGCGATGCGCTGCCATATCAAAGAAGAGGTTTTGTGTAGTCAAGTCGAGTTGGTTGTAGTCTTTTACCAATACCTCCAAACCGCTAGCATAATCATCTTCCCATTGGTTTAGCCTTGCCAGCAAACTCATATCAGTAAGGATATAGAGTTTATCGTAATCTTCAAAATTGGTTTGGTAGATACCTGTAATATCAAAGCGGCGAGCTCTCACAGGTTCTTGCACAAAGTAGGCCGTAAACTTGTCGCCAAGCTGTAGGTGAAGTTTGTTGGCAATATCTTTCGATATTATAGCTTGATTTATGCCAGAGGTGTCATGGGGATTGATGATATCGCCTTCGATCATGTTTTTCTTAAAGAAATCCCAATCGTAGTCGCTGTTTACCCCTTTAAGCACAACGCCCTGAAAGTTTTCATCAGTCTTTATTATTCCTGGCTTGATAATGTAGGGCTGCACATGCCTTATTTCGGGATTGGCAGTTATCTTGCTCATCAGTGTGTCTGATATGGCTATGGGATTGAGTTCGTACGAGCTGTTATCCTCGAACGAGGTAATTTGTATGTGCGACCCAAACCCGATAACCTTGCCACGAATCTCTTTTTTGAACCCTATAACAATACTAACAGACAGTATCATTACCACCAAGCCCAGCGCAATACCCGTTATGGCAATAGATACAGCAGGAGTAGAAACTCGTTTCTTGTCTTTCTGATTGCCTTTGTAAAGTCGTTTCGCTATAAAGAGTTCGGTGTTCATCTGTCAGTTTTTGAATTCAATAGGGCAAAGATACAGAAATATTTTTTGAGGGTCGATTGTTTTTAATAGAAAGCGAAAAAAAGCACTGTTTAGTTTTATCTAAATAGTGCTTTTTTTGTTTCTTAATTCACAATCACCTCGTCAATATATTCGGAGAGAATTTCCTTAGCTTTTATCAATTGCTCTGGGGTGTTTTGTGGAACATTCTCCAGTTCGTATTTCCAACCCATCGACTCATATTTATGTACTCCTAATTTATGATAAGGCTGTATCTCCAACTTTTCTATATTCTTCATTGGTTGCAGAAATCTTCCCAATGCATGTAGATGTTCTTCGCTATCTGTATAGCCTGGCACTAATACATAGCGTGCCCACACAGGTTTATTTATCTCGTTCAGATACTTTGTAAAGCGGAGTGTGGCTTTGTTTGATGCGCCTGCAATATTAATATGTGCTTGCTCATCAATCTCTTTTATATCTAGTAGTACAAGGTCGGTATATTCAAGTAGCTCTTTCACATCTTCTGTTATGTAGCTACCATTAGTATCAATACAGGTGTTGAAACCTTCTTCTTGCAACATTCTGAAAAATGGAGCAATGGCTTTTGCTTGCATCAATGGTTCGCCACCCGACATAGTGATGCCGCCACGCTTGCCAAAAAATGGACGTTGACTGCGTGCTAGATTCATCAACTCATCGTAATTAAAAAGACGCGATTCGCCTGTTTTGTCAATAGTGTCAGGGTTGGCACAATATTTACATTTAAAGTTGCATCCTTGTGTAAAAAATACAAGACGAACACCTGGTCCATCGTAAGTACCTAAAGATTCTACTGAGTGAAGTCTGATCATTATATAAGAGTTGTTACTTGTTTATATTGAAAAAGGAGAATGAAAATAAAAGAAGCGGCCCATGCATAATGCATTTAAAGGGCAGCTTCTTATTATTAGTTTGTTTTCTTCTAAAATGGAAAACTTGATATTTGCTTTTTTTGCAAAGAATCCTACATTGCTTCGAAGAAACTTCTCGAAATAACCTCCATCTGCTGTGCACGCGTCAATCTCACAAAGTTTACAGCATATCCCGATACACGAATTGTAAGTTGTGGATACTCCTCAGGACGCTCCATAGCATCAAGTAGCATCTCACGGTCCAAAACGTTTACGTTGAGGTGATGTGCATTCTTTGCAAAATATCCATCCATAATGCTCACTAGGTTTTCACGACGTTGCTCGTCAGTAGGCCCTAATGTTTTTGGCACAATAGAGAATGTGTTAGAAATACCATCAAGCGAATTTTCATAGTCAAGCTTAGCTACCGAACTCAATGATGCTAACGCTCCATGAGAGTCGCGTCCATGCATTGGGTTAGCACCTGGTGCAAACGGAACTCCAAGAGCACGACCATCAGGTGTAGCACCTGTTTTCAAACCATACACTACGTTTGATGTAATGGTAAGGATGCTCAATGTTGGCTCAGCATTTTTATAGGTAGGTAGTTCCTGTAGCAATGAGTTGAAATAGATAGGTATTTCGCGTGCAAAATTATCTACACGGTCATCATCGTTACCATAGTATGGAAACTCTCCATTAATATTAAAATCTTTTGTAATACCATCTTCATCGCGTACTGGGGTTACTTTAGCATGCTTAATGGCAGACAATGAGTCAGCAACAATGCTTAGTCCTGCCACACCATATGCCAAGTTGATTTGAGGATTAGTATCTATAAGCGCCATTTGACCTTTCTCGTAATAGTACTTATCGTGCATGTAGTGAATTATATTCATCGAGTCGGCATACACACGCGCCACTTCAGCCATAGCCAACTTAAAGTTAGTCATTACTTCATCGTAGTCTAGCACATCCGATTTTAATGCTGGAATTCCTTCAAGAACTTGCTTTCCAGATATCTCACAACGACCTTCATTTATAGCAAGGAGTAATGTCTTTGCCAAGTTGCATCGGGCACCAAAGAACTGTATTTGTTTACCAATTTCTTGATACGACACACAACAAGCAATACCATAGTCGTCGCTAAGACGGCTCTCTTGCATCAGGTTGTCGTTTTCATACTGAATAGATGAGGTGTCGATAGATACTTTTGCACAAAACTCTTTAAATCCTTCTGGAAGAGTTTCCGACCATAGTACCGTTAAGTTTGGCTCGGGAGATGGACCTAAGTTGTATAGTGTTTGCAAGAAACGGAACGAGGTTTTTGTTACCTTATGACGACCATCTGCCAGGTTTCCACCAATTGCTTCAGTTACCCATGTAGGATCGCCTGCAAAGATATCATTGTAAGCATCCATGCGTAGATGACGCACTACACGCAGTTTCATTACAAATTGGTCAATTAACTCTTGCGCATAATCTTCGGTTATCTTTCCTTCTTTGATATCTTTTTCTATGTAGATATCTAAAAACGAAGATACATTACCAAGAGACATAGCTGCACCATCTTGCTCTTTTACAGCTGCCAGGTAACCCATATATACCCACTGCACAGCCTCTTGTGCTGTTTCTGCTGGGCGAGATAGGTCTAAACCATAAGTTTGTCCAAGCGCTTCAATCTCTTTTAGTGCTCTTATTTGCTCAGCAACTTCTTCGCGAAGACGAATTTGGCTATCTGTCATAGGGCCTTTCAAGGTTTTCTTGTCAGCCATTTTTGCTTCAATCAAATAAGTAGTACCGTATAGCGCCAATCTGCGATAATCGCCAATAATTCTTCCACGTGCATAGTTGTCTGGCAATCCAGTAAGGATTCCCAACGAGCGAAATGTTCTTATTTCAGAAGTATACACATCAAATACACCATCGTTGTGCGTTTTGGCATATTTAGTAAAAGTTTCTTTTACGGCTGGATCCACTTCCAGGCCATGTTCTTTACATGCTCTTTCCACTACCGAGAAACCTCCATAAGGTTTCATGGCGCGTTTTAGCAACATGTCGGTTTGCAAACCTACAATTAG
>SMEQ01000389.1_pt1 | contig 13575 bp, 13 predicted proteins | sample 2456281 | NCBI WGS metagenome assembly SMEQ01 (sample SAMN10132596, study PRJNA489261) | soil metagenome | isolation source: day1 antibiotic-loamy sand soil ammended with raw manure from dairy cow... | place: USA | collected 2015-04-01
ATAGACCGATGGTTTCCATCCTCTAAGACCTGCTCAGGCTGCGATCATGTTCTTGGTAAGGGTGAACTCACTCTTGCCATGCGGCAGTGGCAATGCCCAAACTGTAACGCTGTTCTAGATCGTGACTATAACGCCAGTATCAACATCCTCAAGGAAGGATTGCGCTACTTGCTATCAAGTACAAAAACCCTCGGTGCGAGGGAGTTAGCCCAGTCAATTTGCATAACCTCTGATGAGGTGCAGCGCACCCCATCAAGTCTGTGTATTACCTAGGAAACCCCCACTTCTAAAGTGGCGGGTAGTTCATTTGCTTAAACAAATACATAGGTCTACAATTCCTTACTAATAAGGTAACCTTTTGTAGATCAATGGCCAGAGCAAATAAATTACTTACTGTATTTTCCCTCTCAGTTAAAGCTGGGGGCGGTATTCATACTGCCAATGAACTCGCCTTTATGCTTGGGGAAGATTACACCCCAGCATTCACAAAGTTTCTGTCTACTTGTGTTAAGAAAGGTATTCTAAGAAGAGTTTCTAATGGTATTTTTGAAAGTACTCTGACACCCTCTGAACCAACAACAGCGATCTATAAAATCATAAAGAAACTGCGTAGCAATGTACTGAACTACATTAGCTTAGAAAGCCAACTAAGCCATACTGGCGATATTTCACAAATTTTGATGGATCGAGTTACAGTAATTACAAAAGGGCGCAGTGGCATCTTTTCGACGCCTTATGGCGTTATTGAGCTCATTCACACAAAAAAACCAGTAAAAGAGCTCATGCCTAACCTGTATTTTGATCCTGATATAAAAATGTACAGAGCCAAAACTGTACAAGCAATTCAAGACTTAAAAGACTGCAAGCGTAATATTCATATGTTAGAGGGTTAAATGCTTAAAGAACAAATACAACAAATCATAAACTCAAACCCTGAATACACAGCAATCACACCAGTGATTGAAAAAGAAATACTCCATCACGATATTATGGATGTATTGGTTAAAGAAGGAGTAATGCAGTCTTTAACTTTTATTGGCGGCACATCACTACGTATGTGCTATAACAGCGCACGCCTTTCTGAAGACCTAGACTTTAATGGCGGCATGAATTTCAAACCATCACAGTTTGAGGGTCTCGAAGTTGAAATTCAGAAGTACATTCAAAATAAGTATGAAACTGAAGTCTGGGTAAACAAACCGACAGAAGTAGCGCAAGGGAACACTTCCTCTTGGAAAATCAGTATTATAAAAGAGGCAAACAGGCCAGACTTACCGCGTCAAAAAATGCATATAGACGTATGCGCAATTCCATCATTTGATATTGAAAAGCGTCCTCTTATAAATCATTACAATATTGTTGTGCCTACAGAAGGACTACTTGTTCCTGTTCAATCTCTAAAAGAAACATTTGCTGATAAGTTTATCGCTTTAGCCTACCGCTCTAGAAGAATTAAGCCACGGGATATCTGGGACATAGTTTGGATCAAGCAGCGAGGGATTTCCCTATCGCAGGAATTAATTAATAAAAAATTAGCAGCAAGAGACAAACAAAATGAAGATTTTATTCAGTCGCTCCAAGTTCAGATTGAAAGGCTAATGCACGATAGCGAAGTACATGATGACTTCAATATGGAAATGAGTCGTTTTATTCCCACTCAAATTAAAAATAGAACAATTGATAGTCCGGAATATTGGGCATACGTTCAAACAGAAATTAAAGAAACTGCCAACACCTTAATTTCAGGCCGAACAACACAAAATAAATTTGATATGGGTTTCTAAAATCGAACAAGGCGTTTTTAACGCCATGCCGGGCTGAAGCCTTGACCCGCATTTCAAAACCCACATTTCATTAATGCTTTTTTCCGTTACAATGCTGGCTAATTATTTTAATGGATTAGGGGTTGTATGGTGCATCAGTTGTTGAGTGCTTTTTATCAGTTAAAGCCACAGGTGGGTAAGTTAGAGCAAAAGGTTTCTTTTGGTACTTCTGGTCATCGCGGTAGTTCGTTGAAGTTGTCGTTTAATGAGTGGCATATTTTGGCTATTGCTCAAGCGGTTGCTGATTATCGTGCGCAGGCAGGTATTGTTGGGCCTTTGTTTTTAGGTTTGGATACGCATGCGCTTTCGCGTCCGGCTTGGAAGGTTTGTATTCAAGTGTTAGTGGCGAATGATGTTGATGTTCGTATCGCTTGTGATGATGAAATTACTGCTACGCCTTTAATTAGCCGTGCGATTTTGGTTTATAACGCGCAGCAAGCAGTGCTGGGCGGTGGCGATAAGCTGGCTGATGGTTTGGTGATTACGCCTTCGCATAATCCGCCTGAAGACGGTGGAATTAAATACAATACGCCCGACGGTGGCCCAGCTGCAGAAGGCGCTACCGGTTGGATTGAGCAACGTGCTAATGAGTATTTAGCCAATGGTTGCACCGATGTTAAGCGTGTCGATTTTGATGAGGCCTTAGAGCAAGTAGAAGAATACGATTACGTTGCTAACTACGTTGCTGAGCTTGGTAAGGTGGTTAACCTGCAAGCGATTAAAGAATCCGGCTTGCGCTTGGGTGCTGATCCTATGGGTGGCACGGCGTTACCTGTTTGGCAGGCGTTAGGCCAGCAAGGTTTAAATATAAAGGTGGTGAACACCAAAATAGATCACAGCTTTGCGTTTATGCCGTTAGACCATGATGGCCGTATTCGTATGGATTGTTCTAGCCCTGCGGCCATGGCTAATTTGTTAAATATTCGTGATCAGTTTGATTTGGCTTTTGGCAATGACCCAGACGCCGACCGTCACGGAATTGTTGATAGTGCTGGTTTGATGAACCCTAATCACTTTTTATGTGTGGCGGTTGATTATTTGTTAAAGCATCGCCCGCAGTGGTCTGAGGAGTTAGCCATTGGTAAAACTTTAGTGACTTCATCGTTAATGGATAGAGTAGTGGCCGACAACCAACGTACTTTGTACGAAGTGCCGGTGGGCTTTAAGTGGTTTGTGGAAGGTTTGCATAAAGGTCAGCTGGCTTTTGGTGGTGAAGAAAGCGCTGGTGCAAGTTTTTTAACCTTAGATGCTAAGCCTTGGAGTACTGATAAAGACGGTATTATCCTGTGTTTGTTAGCCGCTGAAATTACTGCGGTTACCGGCTTAAAACCTTCTGAGTATTATGCTCAATTAACTAAAAAACTGGGTGTGCCTTTTTATAAGCGTGTTGATGCGCCCGCCAGTAATGAACAAAAAGCGGCTTTCAAGAAGCTAGCTGCAGAAAGTATTACTACCAGTGAATTAGCCGGTGAAGCCATTACAGGGGTGTATACGCATGCGTCGGGTAATAACGCTGCTATTGGTGGTTTGAAGGTAACGACTAAGAACGGTTGGTTTGCCGCGCGCCCCAGTGGCACTGAAGCTATTTATAAGATTTATGCAGAAAGTTTTAATAGCGAGGAGCATTTGCAGTCTTTAATTGAAGAGGCGCAGAAGTTGTTAAGTTCGGTGTTGGTTTAGTTTTTATTAAAAACAAATATCGAAGACAAAAAAAATGCCACTGTTAAGTGGCATTTTTTATTAGGCTAACACTCTTAGTGTGCTAAAACCCATTCAGCAAGAATCGTAGATTCTTCTACAGTTACTGGGTTTGGCGGCATTGGGATTGGACCCCAGATACCACTGCTGCCTTCTTTGATGTGCTTAGCAACTAGTTCAACAGCGCCGTCTTGGCCTTTATATTTTGCAGCAACTTCTACTAAAGAAGGTCCAACAATTTTCACGTCTACTTTATGACAAGCAACACATGGCTTGCTTTTGAAAAGCTCTTCGCCGGTAGCAGCATTAGCGGTTTGGAAAGAAGCTAATGCAGCAACACCAACCAAAGGTAATAAAAGTTTTTTCATAGTCCATCCTCAAGTTTCACAGATAAGATTCAAAGAATCTGTTGTTATATATTTTGTGACTCTATTTAAATACATCTACTAGTAGATGTCTATTTAATAGTTTAACCAAACCAACTCGTTTATAGAGGCTTGCCAGCAACTTGTGCTTGTTGGCCCGCTAAATGTATCTGCGTTAAAAGATGCATTATTGGTTTTGGAATGCGTTTTGTTAGATCGATTGTATCAATCATATTTTTAATATAAAGACCCAATTCAGTGTCGCCGGTAATTAATAGCTTACGGCGAAAAAATAAAGTGTCTGGGTCTATTTCACCATGCAATATTTTAAGCATGGATTCTTGGTCACTTCTTAAGGTGGCATCGCCAGCTTCTGCAGGTACTTTGATAACCAGTTTCTGATTAACCAGTGTGAAGCTAAAATTAAAATCTAAATCCGTAATTTCGACACGTGCTACTTGGCCTTTAAGAAAGTTCAACTCGTTCTTTTGGCGTTCGTTCTTTAACAGGTGATTAACTCCTGTATTTAAGAATAGTTCCATAACTGGCGCTGGTGTAAAGCGTGTAAGTTTGGCTGGAACTTGCGGCAGCTTTTCATTTAACCGGTTGTGCAAGTATGAGAAAACAGACATAAAAGTTACCATTGAGCGTATACGATGTAAGAATATAGCGAACATTTTCTTACCGCAAATCTCTTTATGGGTACATGGTTGTTACTCATTACGTGGCTTATCATTTTATAGTCAGATTTTATAGCATGATTGCACACTATAAATACGATACTAGATAAGCTTATGGAACTCTTATGCCCTGCGGGAAGCATCCCCGCATTAAAGGCCGCCATAGATAACGGAGCTGATGCCGTTTATGTGGGGCTGAAAGATGATACTAATGCCCGCCATTTTGCCGGCTTAAACTTAGCCGATGACAGTTTAAAAGAAGCTATTAATTACGTGCATCGTAATAAGCGTAAAATACACGTCGCTATTAATACTTTTGCTCACCCAGATGGATGGGAACGTTGGAAGAGTGCAGTAGATACCGCCGTGCAAAGCGGGGTAGATGTATTAATTATTGCCGATATCTCTTTATTGGCTTATGCCCAAGATCGTTACCCGCATGTAGAAAAACACCTGTCTGTACAAGCCTCTGCCACCAATCCTGCTGCCATTGATTACTACCGTCAATTTGGTGTTTCGCGCGTGGTATTACCGCGAGTGCTGTCTATGTCGCAAGTTCGTGCGCTAGCGCGTTTATGCGATATGCCCTTAGAGGTATTTGCCTTTGGCAGTCTCTGTATTATGGCTGAAGGTCGTTGTTATTTAAGTTCTTATATGACGGGCGAGTCGCCAAATACCGCCGGTGCCTGTTCACCTGCCGCTTATGTCCGTTGGGAAGAAAAAGACGACGGTGTGCTGGAGTCACGCTTAAATGGTGTGGTCATCGACCGTTTCGCTAAAGATGAAAACGCCGGTTATCCAACGCTTTGTAAAGGTCGTTTTCATGTGGGAGATGATTTATTCCACGTGTTAGAAGAGCCCACCAGTTTGAATACTCTTGAGCTTTTACCCGAGCTGCACAAAGAGGGTATCGTTTCTTTAAAAATTGAAGGTCGCCAACGCAGTCCGGCTTATGTAGCCAGTATTACTAAGGTATGGCGTCAGGCCATAGACACCGTTATGGAAAATCCTAACGATTTCTTAGTGAAAGATGAATGGAATAGGGTGTTGGATTCTTTATCAGAAGGCAGTCAAACGACTTTGGGTGCCTATCATCGTAAGTGGAAATAGTTATGAAATACTCATTAGGCGCAATTCAATATTATTGGCCGAAAGATGTGGTGCAAAATTTTTATCAAGAAGTCGCTGAATCGAATGTCGATATTGTTTATTTAGGTGAAACCGTTTGCAGTAAGCGTACTGAATTAAGTTTGAAAGATTATATGGAAATTGCTCACCAGCTGCGCGAAGCGGGCAAGCAGGTGTGTTTGTCGACCATGACTTTGTTGGAAGCACCTGCCTTAGTACGCGACATGGTGCGTTATGTTGATAATGGCGAGTTTATGATTGAAGCCAATGAGATTGGCGCTATTCAATTAGCTCATGAAAAAAACTTACCCTTTGTCGTTGGTTCGCCCATCAACTGTTATAACCAACATACGCTTAAACTGTTTATTAAGCAGGGTATGCAGCGCTGGGTAATGCCCGTCGAGTTATCGCGTGAGTGGCTGGGCAACCTGTTAGAGCACGATACTGTACAAGACGTGCGCGATTTATTTGAAGTGGAAGTATTTGCTTTCGGTCATATGCCTTTGGCTTGGTCTGCGCGTTGTTTTACTGCGCGTGCTGAAGACAGACACAAAGACGACTGCCAGTTATGTTGTATCAAGTACCCTAAAGGGCGCGAAGTGAAAAGCCAAGATGGCGTGCAAATTTTTGTTTTGAACGGTGTTCAAACTCAGTCAGGACATCGTTATAACCTAGTCAACGACTTACCATCCATGAATGGCTTGGTTGACGTGGTGCGTTTAAGCCCTGAACCAGAGGGTACGTTAAAGTGGCTAAAATCCTTTCAAGCCAATATTAATGGCGAGCAACCGCAGCCACTAGCAGCGACTGATAGTAATGGTTATTGGCGTAATTTAGCTGGCATGGTGCAAGCTATTTAAGAGAAGGGTACACCTTTTTAGGTAGCCGTCTATCCACGCTTTTTCGTTGTTTAGGCGCTGGAATATGGCAAGGTATTACTTTAGCTGTATCTATTACGCTTATAGGGATATCTATGCCATCTAACGGCAATTGGAAACCAGACGACGAACAGTTTTGGAAACAACTTGGACATCAACAAACAGGCTCTTTACCCGGCCTGAATTTGCTGTTGTTGCTGCTTGGCGCCAGTATTTGGATGATCTGGGCGGTGCTCAGCGTCTTGATGGTTAACCTTGGCTATCCATTCAAAATTGATGATTTCTTTAGCTTAATCGCTACGGCAGGCTTAAGCGCTGTTTGTATGCGTATGGCTTCTGGGTTTGTTCTTCATCACTGTGGTACTCGTGTCGCTATTTTATTAAACAGTTACCTGCTGTTTATTCCCTTATATCTTCTGTGGTGCGCCTTAGGCGATTTAAAAACCAGTCTGTTAACCTTTCATGTCGTTGCTATTACTACGGGTTTAGGTGCTGGTCTTTTAAGTCAGGTAGTGGGCAGCAGTTATTATTTATTCCCTAAAAAAATGCGGCCCATGGTGCAAGAAGTGCCGTTAGCGTTATCCAATATTGGCTTGGTGCTGGTATTGGTAGCTGTGCCTTTATTAGTGCAATGGCCGGCGTTGCAACATATTAGCGCTGAAGCGCAAACGCTGATGTATGACAGCAGTAATTTTAGTGGCAGGGTAAATGCTGGTAAGCCTATTTGGTTAACGGCAGTGGTGTGGTTGCCGCTGTTGTTATTGGTACCTGTGCTGTGGAAGGCTCATAGAATGCCAGCGGTGGCGGTATACGATTTAAAACAGCAAGTGCAGATTGATTGGTCGGGCTTGCTGCGATCTGTGGTTTTAATAGCATTGATCATGGTGCTTTGTTTTGCCTTGATATTGCCTGAGCTTTATTTGTCAGATTATCTACCGGCTGCGCGTGAGATAACTATTTTCTTGGCGGTGGCGTTGGTGCTGGTGTTTATGCATTGGCTCAGTTCTAAAAAAACAAAAATAGCGCAGCTGCAGTTGCAGGTGTTTTCTAACCGTGAAGTCCATATTATGGCGCTTTTGTATTTAATGGGGATGGGCTCATTGCTGGGCTTCGCCGTGAGCTTTCCGTTACTGATTAAAGCGATCTTTGGCTTGGTGTTAACCGCAGACAACAGTATTCAGGTCAATCCGGTATCGCCGGCTGTATTGGTTTATGGTTGGTTGCCTGTGGTGCTAGGGTTGGTAGTTCGGGCGTTAGGAAGCTGGTTAGCCTATCGCACCAAGCCCGAGAAGATAAACCAATACGCACTGGCGGTATTGTTTGTTAGTGCCTTGGCGATGGCGTTTTACGCGGCACAAGCCATGAGTGGAGATCATCCAGAACGTTTGTTCTTTCATTTCTTTAGTTGGTCGCTGGTGTTCTTTATCGCCGCCGGTATTTCTGCTGGCAGTGTGATGACTCTGGCTTTTAAAGTCATCCCTGGGGTACAAATGGAATACGCCATTAATTGGATTATTGCATTAGCAACGGCGGGAGCGTTTTATATTCCGCGTATGTTTGCCGACCACTGGCAAAGTTCGGGGCCAGCGGCAGTGATTATCGGCTTTGCGTTGTTTTATATGCTGGGAATGATGATTAACTGGTACTTTTATTTACGTCAAAAACTATCCGTACACGGCGGTTAAAGTAACCGCGCTGGTGGTGACTAATAACCAGCCAAAGACCATACGACGCAGTATTGCGGGTGCTTGTCTTAGCTCCATAAAGTCTTGAATGATAATCCAACCTTTAATCAGCGTAACGCCCCAGACCACAAAGTATAAGTAAGGAAAGCCTTGGCTATTGCCCGGACTAAAAGCGACCAACACCGTTAAGGCTAATAGCAGTAGCCAGCGGAAGGTTAAACCAGAAACGGAAACATGCATGCTCATCCCCTTATTTGAGTAAATATAACGTCGGTAATAAGACAATCCATACAATGTCTACCATGTGCCAATAGGACGCGATGCTCTCGGCGGCGCGGTTTCTTTCTTCTGCGTCTTCGTTGGTTTTTCTAAGCCAATTAGCCACTAACAGCAAAATAATAATGCCGGCCAATACGTGCAGGTAATGAAAGAAGGTAGCAAAAAAATAAAAGCTAAAAAAAGTGTTGGTGTGTAATGAAAAGCCAAGGCTATAGAGGTCTATGTATTCACTCATTTTAACGAATAAATAGACTGAACCTGCGGCAGCAGCAGCAACAAAGTACAGGTGACTTTTACTATATTGCTGGCGTACTTTAAGTACGCCAATGGCGGCAAAGTAACTGCCGGTGAGTAACGCTAATGTATTAATTATAGCGCCGCTTAAATGCAGTTCATTAAGGCCGTCGAAGAACATTTCTGGCTGGGTAATACGTACCATGGCAAAACCCAGAATCATCACCGCAAAGGCGGCCAGTTCGGCCATTAGAAAGAACCATAAGGCGATGTCACCCGGGACTTCTTTAGCCGTGGGCTGGTTGGCTGTCACTTCTTCCTTTAGGTTAGGGCTTAGCTCGCTGGTACTCATAGCATGCGTCCGGTTAGGTTAAGGTATAAGCGTGGCAGTAACTTAGGCAGTTGGTCGGCACGGGTTAGGTGGAAAAACTTTTGCTGGCCAAATACATAAGGTACGTAATCAGCGGTGCTCTGGTCGATGGTGACGCAGTAGGTATCTATGCCTTCACGATGGGCTTCAATAATCGCCATGCGCGTGTCTTCAACGCCATAGCGGCCTTCATACAGGTCTAAGTCGTTCGGCTTACCATCGGTTAAGATCAGCAGTAAGCGCTTTTCTGATGGGTTATCTTTCATAATATCAACGGACTGGCGAATAGCCGCGCCCATGCGGGTGTAGTAGCCAGGCTCTAAAGCACGAATACGGCCATGAATGTTATCACCCCATGACTCTTTAAAGTTTTTGATAAGGTTAAAACGCACGTGGTTACGTTTGCGTGAAGAAAACCCGTACATAGCAAAGGCATCGTCACTGGCGTTTAGAGATTCACCCAATAAATGCAGGCTGTCTTTAATAACGTCTATTACTTGTTTTTCGTTGTTGGCCCAAGCATCGGTTGATAAAGACAAGTCAGCCAAAACTAAACAAGATAAATCCCGTTGTTGAATATCACGCTGTCTCCATACCGGCGCAATGCTGCTGGCTTGGCCTTGGATCTGTTGTACTTGGTGTTCGATACAGGCACCAATATCCAAACTTTGTCCTTGTATTTGACGACGACGAATCATCGGTGAGGTATTAAAGTTTGAGAACATACGGCGCAGTTGGTTAGCGCTGGCTTTCAATGAATTCGGGATGGGTGCTGGTTCTGAGTTTTTCGGCAGCATAGGAATAAGGCGGCAGTGGTCTTTTAACAGAACCTGTTTGCGGTAATCCCATTCTGGGTAAAGCATGCCTTCAGACAGCTGCAGGTCATCTTCGGCGGCGCTGGGTAAGTCTAAGTCTAGGCGAATGCGTGATGCCTGAGTGCTGCGGTTTTTTGACAGTGAAATTTTGTCTAAGTCTTCAGCAATATTGTCGGCATCGTCTTCTTCGCTGTCGTCAACGGTACGGTCTAGTGGAATAAATTCTGACCATGAAAATAGGCTTTCTAAACGAAACAGCATTAGGCCGTCACGACCATCGGGGTCGTCAACGTATTCTGCTTGGCGACGTACTTTTGAATCTTTAGTGGGTGCCTTGCTCGGCGCTCTTTTGTTGCCAATGTTATCATCGTCGTTGGGACGCACTGCATTTTTGGTGTTGCGCCCAGGGTAAAGCCATAAGGGTACGGGGTTTACTTCACCGACGCCTTTGGGCAGTTTTTCAACTGAGCCTGGCTTTAGGATAGCTTGGCGAATGCTGTTTTCGCGGGCCAAGTTATCGTTGGTAATGTGTAAACGTAATTTACGTTCTTCAACTTCAATTTTAGCTAAACGCTGATACACAGGCACTAGGCCCGGAAATACTTCTAAGCAGTTTAGTACTTGTTGTTGGTTGGTAAGGTGCCAGTTCCTTCTACTCATTAGTATTTCGTTTTGGCAAGAAGCCAGAGCGGTTAACCACAGGTATAGGTCTTGGTTTAGGGCTTTGCTTGGGTAAAACGCTAATGAATCAGGTAAATATAAAGTGTCTTCATCGCGCCATGCTAGGGCAAAACGTAAGCCGGAGCCGGCGATTTTTTGTAAGAAAGTGCGTGAGGTCTTAATCGGCTGTTCTGCCGCTGCCCGAATGCTTAAGCCAGCGTCTGCGCCTAAAGCACGAAAAACCACAGACAGTTTGGTTTGTTCGCTTTCTAAAGTGATTTTATGAGCAGGGTGGCTACGTTCAGCCATCTTGGTGATGAAATGGTGCCAGCGAATACCAACAGCTTCTTCCATAACAATAACCTCCAATGACTAATATGCGTTGTGCATATTAAGAGTAAAACTAAAAGTATGGATGTAAACCGCCACAGTTAAGTGGCGGCTACAAAGCGATGGTTAGTCTTTAACCGGAGTAAGAGGTGCTTCAGCAATGGTTTTGCTGGCCACTACAAAGCTGTAGAGGTACATGAACACACCTAATAAGAAGGTAAAACCAGCCACTAGACGTACCCAGTAGTATGGCATTAGTAGGTCTTGGGTAGCCATATAACCTAAAGCAACGCCAGATTCAGGCATACGCTGGAAGTATATTTGTACTGCGCCGGCTACGGTTAAGGCCAAAGTAATGATTAACATACTTAAGGACATCATCCAGATAGAAGCGATCTCTACTTTTTGCGCCTGTGGGCTGCTGCTTTGACGACCATTTAATAGAGGCCAAGCGTAAGAGATAATAGCCATTACGATCATGGCGTACGCGCCAAAGAACGCTAAGTGACCATGCGCCGCAGTTAACTGGGTAGCGTGGGTGTAGTAGTTTACTGGCGCTAAGGTATGTAAGAAGCCCCATACACCGGCACCTAGGAAGGCCATAATGGTACAACCTAATGCCCAAGCCATAGCGGCTTTGTTTGGGTGTTCACGACGACGTTGTTTAATCATGCTGAAAGCAAAGAACATCATCATAATGAACGGTAGTGGTTCTACAGCAGAGAACACTGAGCCAATCCATAACCAGTAATCAGGCGCACCAATAAAGAAGTAATGGTGACCGGTACCTAAAATACCACTGATCAATGCCATAGCAACAATCAGGTACAACCACTTTTCTGCTACTTCACGGTCGACACCGGTAGTTTTAATTAAGATGAACGCAAGAATAGAAGCTAAAATCAGTTCCCAAACGCCTTCAACCCATAGATGCACAACCCACCACCAGAAGTACTTATCGGTTACTAGTGAAGTAGGGTTGTAGAATGAGAATAAGAAGAACACAGCCAGACCGATCAAACCTGTCATAAGAATTAGGTTAATTACGGTTTTACGGCCGCGCAGAATGGTCATACCAATGTTAAACAAGAAGCCTAAGCAGACAACAACGATACCTATTTTGGTAATAGTCGGTTGTTCTAAGAACTCTCGTCCCATGGTCGGTAAGAGGTCGTTTCGAGTAATTTCTGCAAGTTTTGCGTAAGGCACGGCTAAGTAACCAACAACGGTTAATGTACCGGCAATAGCAAATACCCAGAATAGAATCCACGCCAACTTAGTGCTGTATAGCTCGGTTTGAGCTTCTTCAGGAACTAAGTAGTAAGCAGCACCCATAAAGCCGAATAATAGCCAGACAATTAACAAGTTGGTGTGCACCATACGGGCAACGTTAAATGGTATTTCTGGGAAGAGGAAGTCGCCAATTATGTACTGTGTGCCAAGAATCAAGCCGAAAACAACTTGGCCCACAAACAGTATCATGGCGAAAACAAAGTACGGTTTAGCAACCGCTTGGCTTTGATATTTCATGATAAAGAATCCTAAAAATTAACTAAATTTATAAATAAAACGGGTGGTTAGCCTTCGATATTTGGCGGCCAATCCATTGCTGTTTTAATTTTCGAGGCCCACATTAAGAATTCAGAAAGGTCATTGACCTCTTCATCACTTAAATTAAATTGTGGCATTTGACGACGACCAGGAACGTTGGTTGGCATCGCACCCATCCACGCTTTCATATAGCCTTTAAAGGCTAATTCGTTTTCAATACCACGACGCTGGAAAACGTTAATCAGTTCTGGAGCAAAGTACGCACCTTCACCTAACAGTGAGTGACAACCCACGCAGTTATTGTTTTCCCAGATTTCTTTACCATGAGCCACTTGTTCAGTGATACCTGCACTGTTCTCGCGCTCAGGAATGACACTAACGGTATCCACCGTTAGGCCAATAAACAGTAAGAAGAAAAATATCCCCCCACCGTAGTAGATGTTACGGGCCATGCCCTTAGTAAAACGTTCTGACATAGAACTACCTCATCAAGGTTTTTTGGTTAAAGTTAAAGCGACGTGCTCGGGGTGATAGCGTTAATAACTTGGCGAATTGCCTCCTGCGTGGTGGCATCGTCAGTTAAAGTTTGTACTAGTGCGGCTTCGGTGGCGGTGGCCATGTCTAATCCACTTTTCATTAATTGCGCGCACAGTATTAGTAAGCGGGTAGAAGGTGCTTCTTCTAAATCAGCATCACGTAACTGACGTAAAGAGGCAGCAATATTACTTAGTAAAGTAGCTAGCTCCAATGACACTGAAGCTTCAGTGGCAACGATGGTGGCTTCTGCTTCTACACTTGGGTAATCAAAGCCAACGCTTACGAAACGCTGGCGAGTACTTGGCTTTAAACCTTTCATTAGGTTTTTATAGCCAGGGTTGTAAGACATAACCAACATGAAGCCAGGTGCGGCTTGTAAAATTTCGCCAGTACCGTCTAACGGTAAAATACGGCGATCATCCGTCAGTGGGTGAATTACCACGGTGGTGTCTTTACGGGCTTCGATCACCTCGTCTAAATAGCAAATAGCGCCTTCGCGTACGGCACGAGTTAATGGGCCGTCTTGCCAGAAGGTGCCTTCT
>SMEQ01000397.1_pt1 | contig 13572 bp, 8 predicted proteins | sample 2456281 | NCBI WGS metagenome assembly SMEQ01 (sample SAMN10132596, study PRJNA489261) | soil metagenome | isolation source: day1 antibiotic-loamy sand soil ammended with raw manure from dairy cow... | place: USA | collected 2015-04-01
GAAACTTTCAAATCTTCCATTTCAGCACCCGCTGCTTTTTGTTCGTCAAATACGACTTGACACGCTTTCGGTCTAGGACCCCAAACGAACAAATCTTTTCCAGCCTCGTCGCGAACGATTAAAACTGGAACAGATTTAGAACCATTTGTTAAATAGGAATCAATTTCAGAATCGGTGTCTCTCAATTGAATTTCCAATTCAACCTGATGAGTCAATTCAATCATCATTTGAAGGAACGGCACAATGTGCGCGGCGTCACCACACCAATGCTCGGTAATTAATACCCACTTTTGTTTCTTTTGCAAACCTTTTAGATACTCTTTCATTTCCGGTAGAATGACACCTTGTTTCAACCAACGATTCACGCGTTTGGAATTCATTTTGGTATACTCTAAAAAGTGCGGATCATCATATGGCGCTGTTGGATTTGGATTGTTTAAAATCTCATCGAATCCATTTTTGTACTGTTCAAATGTCATTTCTATAACGTTTAATTTGTAAACTTACAGGGTAAAATTAAACAACATTTTCTGAGAAGATAATGACTTGAATCAGGTTTCTACTTTATTTTAGAAAGAAAGAATTTAAATGTTCGTTTCCTTTAATTTTGTGGACTCATTAATTGCAGCTCTTGATGAAGACTCATAATTACAAAGCTATTCGAACGCCGTTGAATCCTGTTAATTGTTGAAACTAAAACCCAAAAGCAATTCGTAGATTTTAAAATTGATCATTTTACAAGTCCCCCATTTCACATCCTGAAACAAATTAAAAAAGATTAACAATTATGATTTATTACTGCGATGTTTATTGTAACTTTGCGCCCCGTAGTTACAAATTATAGAAGTATGTCCAATTCAACAAAATATATCTTTGTAACCGGGGGAGTTACTTCCTCATTGGGTAAAGGAATTATTTCAGCATCATTAGCGAAATTATTGCAAGCCCGCGGTTATTCAGCAACAATTCAAAAGCTTGACCCTTACATCAATATAGATCCAGGAACTTTGAATCCTTACGAGCACGGTGAGTGTTATGTAACAGACGACGGCGCTGAAACTGATTTAGACTTGGGACATTACGAACGTTTTTTGAACGTGCGAACTTCACAAGCCAACAGTGTAACCACTGGAAAAATTTATCAATCTGTCATCAACAAAGAACGCAGAGGTGAATATTTAGGAAAAACTGTTCAGGTAATTCCTCACATCACCGATGAAATCAAAGACAGAATTCAAATTTTAGGAAAAAAAGGTGAATACGACTTCGTAATCAATGAAATCGGTGGAACGGTTGGTGATATTGAGTCTTTACCTTATGTGGAGGCCGTTCGCCAAATGAAATGGGAGTTTGAAAACGATTGTTTGGTCATTCACCTGACGCTTATCCCCTATTTGGCTGCTGCGGGCGAATTAAAAACAAAACCTACCCAACACTCTGTCAAACAATTGTTAGAGTTTGGAGTTCAACCAGATATTTTATGTTGCAGAACAGAACATCACTTGGATTTAACCATTCGAAAAAAGATTGCTAATTTCTGTAATGTCGGAATCAATGCCGTTATCGAATCGATGGATGCGCAAACCATCTACGATGTACCTTTGTTGATGCAGGAAGAGGGATTGGATAAAGTAGTTTTAGAAAAATTAAATCTTTCGTCTAAAAATATTCCTAATTTAGACTCTTGGAATGCATTTTTAACCACTTTAAAAAACCCAAAATCAGAAGTGAACATCGGATTGATTGGAAAGTATGTTGAATTAAAAGATTCATATAAATCCATCAGTGAATCTTTCATTCACGCAGGCGTTTCAAATGAATGTCAGGTAAATGTGAAGTGGATTCACTCTGAAAAACTAACCAAAGCTAACATCCAAGAAGAGTTAGAGAATTTAGATGGAATTTTAGTTGCTCCTGGCTTTGGATCAAGAGGAATATCTGGAAAGATTGAAGCAGTTCGCTTTGCGAGAGAAAACAACATTCCATTTTTAGGAATCTGTTTAGGAATGCAGTGTGCCGTTATCGAGTTTGCACGAAACGTCTTGCACATGGAAGACGCTCACACCATGGAGATTTCGGAAGACTCTAACTTCCCTGTAATCAGCATGATGGAAGAACAGAAAAACATTGCCAACTTGGGTGGAACGATGCGTTTAGGAGCGTACAAATGTGAATTGAAACCCAATTCTCATACCGCAAAAGCATACAACACCGAAATTATTTCTGAACGTCACCGCCACAGATACGAGTTTAACAACAAATATTTAAAACAGTTCGAAGAGGCTGGAATGGTTGCCGCTGGTAAAAATCCAGTAACAAGTTTGGTTGAAGTTATGGAGCTCCAATCACATCCTTGGTTTGTTGGAGTTCAGTTTCATCCAGAGTACAAAAGTACCGTTGCCAACCCACACCCACTTTTCGTAGCATTTGTTAACGCAGCAAAAGAATTCAAACAAAAATAAAAAATGGATAAAAACACACTTATAGGTCTTGGACTTATCGGAGCACTTTTGGTTACTTTCACCATCATCAACAAGCCGAAAGAATTAACCGAAGCCATTAACAACAAGCAGAAAACAGAAGCAGCAGTAGTTTCAAACAACAAAGCAGAAAAGACAGAAAGTTCTGCAACTGAATCCAACACCCCAGCTGAAAGCACAGCAACTGTTGCCAAGAAACCCGTGAAAAACACAACGGACGCATCTCAAAAAGAAGAGATTATTCGCTTGGAAACAGATAAAATAATTTATGATTTTTCTACCAAAGGTGGAATTTTATCAGCGGTTTATTTAAAAGAATATCAATCGTACTCTAATTTCGCTAAAAAGAAAGATGAAATCGTTCCATTGAAGCTTTTCGGAGCAGATGACAACCTGAATGAGTTGAGTTTTCCTTTGAACGGTAAGAAATTCACTACCGGTAACAAAATATTCCAAGTTGTTGATTCTTCGTCCAACCACATCGTATTTGAATACAAAACCTCTGAAAAAGAATCCATTCAGTTTGTTTACAACTTAAAAGATCATGCGTACGACATGGATTTTGAAGTAAAAATGAAAGGATATGCTGGTGCAGTAACTCCCGGAAACGTGATGTTAAATTGGAAAACAAACCTGAGAAAATCAGAACGTTTGTTGAGTGCACAACGCATGGTTTCAACGATTTGTTTTAAAAATAAAGGAAAAGATCACGATTGGTTAAGTGAAACAGGAGAAGCCGACGAGAAAATGAAAGCTCCGGTTGAATGGGTAGCCTTTAAACAGAGTTATTTCAGCACCATCATGAAACCAGTTGCTGGTTTTGGTCAAGAAGGTTCTGTATTGAAAGTTCGAAACTATGTAGAAGGCGACAAAGAATACAGCACGCACATTCGAAAATACACCTCCGTGATGAATTTAGGTTTGACAAGCACAGGCGACGCTTCAGCAAAAATCAATTGGTTCTTCGGTCCGAACGATTTTGATGTTCTAAAATCATACGATGCAGGTTACGAAGACATCATCAACTTCGGTTGGGGAATCTTTAGATGGATGAACGTATATGCAATTCAGCCTTTGTTCAACATGTTAGAAAGTACTGGTTTGGCAGTTGGAATTGTGATCTTATTGTTGACCGCAATCATCAAGCTTCTTTTGATGCCGATCCAATGGAAAATGTATGTTTCTTCCGCAAAGATGCGTATTTTGAAACCGGAAGTCGACGAGCTAAATGCCAAATTCCCGAACAAGGAAGATGCCATGAAAAAACAAGTCGAAATGATGTCGCTGTATCGAACCAGTGGTGCATCTCCGCTTGCGGGATGTATTCCGATGTTGATTCAGATGCCCATTTTACTAGCGATTTTCCGCTTCTTTCCAGCGGTATTTGAACTGAGACAAAAATCATTCTTATGGGCAGAAGACTTGTCTTCATACGATTCTATTTACGACTTCGGATTTTACATTCCAATGTATGGAGACCACATTTCATTGTTCACGCTTTTGATGGCCGGAACGACATTGATTTATACGTGGTTGAATAGTGGAAACATGCAACAACCACAACAGCCAGGAATGCCAAATATGAAAGTGATTATGTATATCTTCCCATTCATGATGATTTTCTTCTTTAACAACTACTCCTCTGGATTGAGTTACTATTACTTTATCTCTACCTTAAGCTCCATCATTATTATGGTTGCAATCAAACAGTTCTTCGTTGACGAAGATAAACTGAAAGCGAAAATGGCTGCTAAAAAAGAAGCCGCAGTAGCGAAAGGTCCGAAAGCAAAATCTAAGTTCCAAGAGCGTCTTGAGCAAATGCAGAAAGCGCAAATCGAAGCTCAGAAAAATAAGAAGAAATAAATTACATTGCTGATATTTAAGAAAAGGTTTGTCTGTTTAGGCAAACCTTTTCTATCTTTGGAACTACTAATAGTTGAAAACAATGCGGTATTTACCATTTATCTTCATCGTACTAATGGCTTCTTGTACTACCAAAAAAGAACCCGTGGTGCAGGAAAAAAAAGTCGTAGTAAAATACGAGGGCAACATCTTCAACCCCTTATATCTCGGAAAGTTGATAGAAACTCCCATCTCCATGGGTCCAATTCTGAACCTGGAAACTTGTCAGTCTTTGCATCTTTCAAAAATAACCTTGTATGTCAAAGGCGGAAGATACCACGACAAGTATTCAGAAAAAATGGTTTACTTGTTCAACAAACACAGTTTACCTACATCCTATTTCCATTACTTGCACCGCATGAAAGAATATCCCTATTCCGAATTGGAGTTCATGTACAATACCTCTAATGAAGTGTCAAAGATAAATGTCAATAAGTACATGGGATTCTCAAACCTCCCGCCGGTCTTATTTTCAAGCGATTCGAGTCATACACTCGTTTTGACATCCAAAGGAAATGATCGAAGTGATTCGTTGTTGTTTTTTCCGTCTAGCTCTCATCCCAAAATGATTGCGTCCATCGTCAACAACTTAGTGAGCACGCTCGAAATCGTTGCAGATAAAGGGACCAATTCAGAAGACTGGAAGTTTATTGCAACAAGTTTAGATTCCAGCTTGAACAACTTTACATTGACCTCAAAAACGATTACATTGACAGAAAATGGCCTTCCGATAGCAAGTTATGACCTCGATTCCAATTGGAATCAGAAAGAGCGCATACGCAGCTGGGAATACAATGCAGAAAGTCAGCCTGTTTATTACAAAGAATGGCTTCACGGCTCCTTGGTTAAGTTGATGGAAATTAGCTATGCTTCCAATAATTTGCCTAAACTATTCGTCATCGACCGAAAGAAATATCATTTTTATTCCGAATTTCATGCTAAATAAAGGAGAACTAAGAGAGCGCAACATTCAGTTTTGGAGCGAATTCAAACAATACATGCGGCCAGCTATTTCTTCCAATGGAAGACGAATCAATTGGTTGAGTTATCCTACGGGTATTAAATTTCTATACTTGCGCATGGAATGCGACAAGACCGGTGCACGTTTGAATTTTGACATTCAAGCCAAAGATCCAGCCATCCGAGAAATCGTTTGGGAACAAATGGAAGAATTGAAAAAAGTACTCACCGATTCCATGGGAGACGGTGGTGAATGGATATTTGATTGCTCCACACCCGATGTGGATTCATTTTGCAGGATTACTTGGGAACTGAAAGGAGTTAATTTTTTCGTTGAATCTGATCATCCCGAGATTCATCGGTTTTTGAAAGAAAAAATCCTAGCTTTTGATGTATTTTATCAGAATTACAAGGAAATTTTGATCAACTTAATTAAATAAGTTTATTGAGTCACAACTGGAACCTCAACTTTCGGTTTCCAAATTTCACATTGTATCGCCCGGTGATCGGATTGTGCATCTTCTTGTATGGTGAAGTTTGCTGATTTTAATTTCTTAGAATGGAAAATATAATCTATTCTTCCCGCGGGAACCTTTCCGGCGTAAGTAGCTCCAATACCACTCGATGAATTTCGAAATGCATCCACATAACGGCTGTAAAAAATGTTGTAACAATAAGAAATTGGAGTGTCATTAAAATCACCACAAATGATGACTTCATAAGGGCTTTGTTCAATGTGCTCCACCACTTTCCGAGCCTGATCTGCTCGCTTTGGGAAAGCGATACGCAATTTGTCGAGCATCAACTTCAGAGAAGACTGAGAAACTTTCATCTGTCCTTGGTTCTCACCAAAGATAGCATATTCATCTTTTTGAAATTTAATGGATTGAAAGTGTGCGTTGTAAATTCGAAACGTATCCAATCCTTTTACAATATCCGCATAAATACAATAGTTATTATCTACATTCTCAGGATCGTCAAACATTACATCCCCTCGTGCAATCATCGGATACTTTGAAAACATGGCGATACCAAAGTTCTGTCTTCCCGACAATTTATGACTGTACCGTTCGTGAGAAAATTTCGTTCCTAATAAATTCATTAAAGTATCCTTGGTCGGAAAAACCGTGGGTTTGTCTTGCTGATAGAACTCTTGAAAGCAAATGATATCCGCATCCTGTTCTTCCAAGTATTTAAAAATCGCGTTGCGCTTCTCGTATTTGTTGTTGACGTAGTTATACAAGTCAAACAACCGAACATTGTAGCTCAAAACCTTCAAGGTCTCTTGACTTTCGGTTACCTCTTGATTGTCGTATGAAAAAGAAAAACTTCTAAAGTGGAGCTTCCCTCCGATTAATAATACCACTAAAATTAAAATCACCATTTTGGATTTTAAAAAGATTCCCAATACCAAAAGAATGAGTACGACAACGAGTATCACAGGATAGGCCAATCCAAAGAATGGCAAAGGCCAGAAGGTCGCAGGATGAACAAAAGGACATAGATACGCCAGAAGCATTCCAAACAAACTAATGAGTGTGATGATTTTATAAATGCCCCTCAGCAAAGAATTTTTATTCCTTGATTTACCCATTTTTACTTTCGTCAAATAAAAAATCTTTCTCTTTCGAGCTCAGTGATTCGTATCCAGATTTTGAAATCTTATCTAAAATTACATCAATTTTCTTTTGACGTGCTATTTTTTCTGTATTAAATTGTTCGTCTGTTTTCCCTCTTCCCCCATACTCTACTTTCAGCTTGGGTGCTTTCTTTGTAAACAAAGACTTCAACTTCGATTCCCACGTATTCAATCCGCGCTCCAAACGAACCAAAAGGTTTTTTGGAGTATTCACTTTTTGTACCGCCAAATAACCAAATATGGCACCGCCCAAATGCGCAAAGTGAGCCGTACCATCGTTGGATCCGATGCTCAGCAAGTCATAAACAAAATACAAACCTGCAAGAATGATAATCTTTACAGGAAAAACACCAAACAATTTCACTTCCATTTGTGGACGGTAAACTGCAACTGCAATGAAAATAGCCATGATGGAACCAGAAGCACCCACGATAACAGAAGAGCTGATTGCAATTCCAGGAAATAACTCATGCGCAAGGATTTCTAATATTCCGCCTGCCAAGCCTCCAAAAATATAAATCAATAACAACTTCTTTGCTCCAAAGAAATGCTCGAACATCTTTCCAACAAAAAACAAGAAAATCATGTTGAATAGAAAGTGGAAAAATGTAAAATGTGCAAAGATACTTGTGAAAATACCCCATGGAGCCATCACAAACCCAAGAAAGCTAGCCTTCAAGGTAAAGATATCCCCTAGTATCCCGTGAATACTTTCTGAAAGACCGGGAGATATTAAACGTCCAATGACATTCAAAATTCCAATAAAAAGAAACACCAATGCATTCACAAATAACAATCGGATGTGCATTCCTCCCGTTTGGAAATGTCGCTTTAAATCAGCTATAAAATTAGATTGTTGCATTTAATAAAAGTTTTTATTCTTTTTTCCCCAGATGAACACAAAGATGAAGCCAACTACAGCCCCACCGACGTGCGCCAAGTGTGCGACGCTGTCTCCTGCTGAATTTTGGAAACTCAAGTACAATTCCAGTAAAAAATATCCACCAATTAGAAATTTGGCTTTGATTGGAAACGGGATGAACATCAACATCAATTCCGTATTCGGGAACAAGTACGCGAATGCAGCCATAACGCCAAAAACAGCACCAGAAGCGCCGACCATTGGAGTAATCGCTTTTGACATGTAGCTCGCTAAAAGAGCCTCATCTCTCGGATTGTAGGTAAACTCTACTCCCATGGTTAAGTATTGTTTTAACGCAACGGTGTTGTATCCTAAGTCCGATAACTGTGTTTTAATTTGATACAATTCATAAGCTCCAAGCGCATTGTAGAATAAAAACGCTCCAACTGCGGACGTGATGTAGAAAATGAAAAAACGTTTTGGTCCCCAAATTTTTTCGAGTAAGGAACCAAACATCACCAAGGCAAACATGTTGAAAAAGATGTGAAAAATCGCCGTGGAGTGCATGAAGAAATGCGTCACAATTTGATACGGTTCAAACAAAGGACTGTTGACATAGTGTGCGCCTAAAAGCGAAATGAGATCAATACCTTGAGCTCTGAAAAACCAAGTCAACAAAAACATCATCACGTTGATGATTAAAAGATTTTTTGTTACCGGCGGAAGGTTCTTTAAAAGTTGAAACATGTTAAAATAATTGATTGATATCTTTAATTTGCAAAGTATTTAAAATCACTTTACCAGATGGTGAATATTGATGTTCTGGGCATTGAAACAAGGAGTTTAGCAACTGATTGGCAGATTCGGTATTCCACTGTATGGTTTGATTCGCAGCGGACTTGGCGATCGAAGAAATCAGCACGTGTGCAACTTCTCCTTTATCCAATCCACTCACCGAGAGACTAGCCACGATATCCTGAACTGAGTTTTGAATTCCCTCATCCTTTAAATGAGCCGGTGCTCCTTCGATGTCCATTCCTGAGTCGGTGAAACTCCAAGAGAATCCCAATCGACTTAAAGAAACTTGGTTTTCTTCCCATAACAACTTTTCCCCTGCAGAGAGATCAAAAGTCAATGGAAATAGCAGTTGTTGTGAGCTGATGGGCTGCAGCACAAAAGCACTCATGATTTCATCATAAACAATTCGCTCCTTCGCTCTTCTTCCATGAATTGCCAACAAGCCATTTTTAGTTGTGCAAAAAAGATAGGCACCTTGAAATATAAATTGCTTGTTGGTTTCCATCTCCAAGCTCAGTTCTACAGCTTGCTTTTCCTCGACATCATCAATTTTGTAAAAATCCTCCCAATCTTGTTTTTTAATTTCTTCATTTCCGAATCCAGCACTCATAATGGCAGTGGAACGATCGGTTCGAACACCCGATGAAGATCGAGAAGTACTTGTGTTGAAAGGATTATACGTCGTGTCTACCTGAATCTGTGGCTCCACAGGAACTTGGTTTCGCATCGAGTACGGTACGTCAAAACTCGTTTCCTGATCAAAGTCCAATGCTGGCGCGATGTTGAATTTCCCCAACCCTTGTTTGACAGAACTTTTCAAAATTGCGTAAATCTCTTTATCTTCCTCAAATTTTATTTCTGTTTTGGTTGGATGAACATTGACATCTATCGTTGCTGGATCAACATAAAAATACAGGAAATAACTAGGAAACGTTTTCGACGCCAACAAACCATCGTATGCTTGTGTGATGGCATGGTTGAAATAAGAATCCCTAAAAAATCGATCGTTGACAAATAAAAACTGTTCACCTCTACTTTTTTTCGCAAATTCTGGTTTCCCGACAAAACCAACAATTTTAACAATGCCAGTTGTTTCCTCAATCGGAACCAGTCGATCGTTGTATGATCTTCCGAAGGCATCTACAATTCGTTTGCGCAAGTTTGCCTTTTCCAAATGATAGCATCGAGTTCCATTGTGATGTAATGTCATCATGGTATCTGGATTTGCTAAGGCGATGCGAATGAATTCTTCTTCGATGTGCTTAAATTCTACGCCATCCGATTTCAAGAAGTTTCTTCGAGCAGGCACATTAAAAAACAGGTTTTTAATTTCGAAAGAAGTTCCTGCTTTACAAGTTACTGGAGATTGATCCACCAATTTGCTACCTTCAATAACCACGGATGTCCCCCACTCCTGACCGTCCATTTTACTTTTTAACTCCACATGAGAAATCGCAGCGATTGAAGCCAAAGCTTCACCTCGAAATCCATTGGTATGCAAGTTAAACAAATCTTCCGCCGACCTCAATTTACTGGTAGCGTGACGTTCAAAAGCCATTCGTGCATCCATTTCAGACATTCCAGAACCATTGTCTAATACTTGAATGAGCGTTTTACCGGCATCTTTTATAAACACCTCAATTTCGGTTGCACCGGCATCAATTGCATTTTCAACCAATTCTTTTACCACAGAAGCAGGACGTTGAATTACCTCTCCAGCCGCAATTTGGTTGGCGATGTGATCGGGTAATAAACGGATAACTTCACTCATTTTAGTTTTATTTTTTTATGTGAATAGTCGTTTTTGAAAGAAAAAGTAAACGACAATTTAACCTATAACACTTTGCAACTATTATTCCGCTTTAAGACTTCCTGACATAATTTCCGAAAAGATGCTTATCGACACGGTACCAACTTCCCGTTTAGAAATTACGCGTCAATTTAGCATTGGAAGTTTCTTGTTGCCAAATGTATTCAGAAGAAGGATTTCCATTTTTTGAATACGTTATCGCCTGCAAGGTTTGCGTTCGAACGTATACTTCACCGTGACCGTTTTTCACCACAATTCGCCGAGTAATGAATGCAACTGGTAAACCGTCATTTCCGTTTTTCTGAAAGGTTTCTTGAGAAACTCCCTCTGGATAATTCGAGCCGATTTCATTTGCTATTTTTTCATTGAATACGACTTTTTTATTTGCAACATCCTCTACGAATTTTCGAGCGTCGTAATTCTTTTGAACTTGCTCTTTTTCCACTTGTTGATGTCGCTCACTGCTTAAATCAATTTCCTCTTTCATGACAGCCTGATTTTTAGCAGGAGTTTTACTGGCCTCTTCGACAATCGACTCCACTTCATTCATGTGAACGGTGATTAGCTCTTTCGATTTTTGTCGAAGCGCATCATCATTATCTTGGCTTTGACTACTTATCTCAACTACTTTTTTCTCAGTTGAAACCAATTCGGCAATTTTTTCACCTTGACTTTCTAAGTATTCTTCGTTCTCAACTTCTAATAAATTAATTTTATTGGTGACTGCTTTTCGATTTTTCAATGACTTCTCAATCAACTCATCGTAACTTTCGCTTTCCGACTTTGCTGCCTGAGCTTGTTTTACTTTTACTTCCTCAACAATCGCATCACGTTTTTCATCACTTTCGAGGTCTTTCGATTCCCGAACAAGGTTAGATTGATCAACTTCGTTTTTAATTTCCATGGATTTTGCAATCACCTTTTGATTCTGATCGAAGTCAGAGATAGAGAGTGACCTTTGTGCATCTCTAACAGAGTCAACCACAAGTTTTCGATCATCCAAATCGTCCATGATGTTGTCAGCAATTTCGATTTCAATTTGATCAAGTTTGGTTTTACTTTCCAGTTGTTGTGCATACAAGTTTTCACTCTTTGTCAATAAATCATCCGCTTCGCGAATTGCAACCCGATTCACCTTTTCTGTATTTTCAGCAAAAACCTCATGTTTCACTCGAAAAGTTTCGTCGTTATCTATTGTTTTTTGATCCACTAATCTTCGAACTTCGTGTCCTTCAGACAAGTCATACAGATTATTTTTATTTTCTAGTTTTTCAATTTCAGCAGAAGCATATCGAATCGAATCCACCACTAATTTTCTAGAATCATCTGTTTCAATTGCTACCAATTCTTGCACATCCATTTTATTTTTCAAAGCCACCGATGTCATTTGATTTTCATCCAGTTTTGAAGCAGAGCTTTCGCGACTTAAATCATCCAGTTCCTTTTCTTTGTCTCTGAACTGTGACGTTGAGCGATTCGCTCTAATCTTTGCAGCTCTTTCTAGTAGAGCCTGTCCTTCCAACAATGAATTATCTGTTGGTACTCCTAAATTAGGAAGCGCACCATCATCAGCATAAACAGGATTTAAAACTCCGTCAATTTTTGCCAACTGACTGTGAGGATATGAATCACTGTTGTTGATTTTTAAAGCATCTTGATACAATTCCTTGGCTCTTTTGTATTCAGCCAGTTTATACGCTTTATCTGCTTCAGCAATAAATTGATTGTATTGTTTCAATTCTTTCTGCTTGCTAGCCACTTGAGCGTTGCATTTCTGAATTTGACTGAGCACATAAGCATCATTGGCGATTATTTCATTTGCTTCTTCGTATTTGTTTTTGGCACTCTCCCACTTCGCGCTCTCAAATAAATTATCTGCCCGAGCAACAATCCCATCAAACTTCACTTTTTGAGCCTCTCTATTTGCAACTGAAGCAAGTTCGCTCATGATTTTTTTAATCGCAACTATCTTGGTCTCGATTGTTTTATCTGAAGGTTTAAGAATCGCCGCCTTGTTGTATTCATCCAAGGCTACCGCATACTTCTTTTGATCAACTGCAGCTTCGGCATTGCGAATCGCAGTCAAGAAAACCGCATCCTCTTGTTCCGATTTCTCTAACAATTCTTTTTCTCTTTTCACCGCTGCAATTCCTTCATCAGGTTTTGTATCGTTTGGCATCAAAAGCTTGGCGTCATTATAAAGTGCTAGCGCTTTGTCAAAGTCTTTTTTAGCAAACGCGTCTTTGGCCTCTACCATTTTGGATTGGAATTTTTTGCCATTTTGAATTCTTCTTTCCAGCTCGGCTTGCAATTCCACCGGCCTTGGATCCGTCGGTCTATTGTCTGCTGCACGTCTAATCAATTCTTCCGATTTTACATAATCCTTTTCGTCCATCTTTTGTTTGGCAAAAAGCAACATCTTTTCAAACAATGCATCTTCTTCTGATGTCTTATTTTTAGACATCTCTTCGGCTTGACGAGCTTTTTCTATTGGCTCATTTTCTTCTGGCTTGATTCTGTTTGCAGCGTTATAATGTTTGATTGCTGACAAATAATCTTCTTCACCAACCGCATCGTCTCCTTTTTTCATTGATTCGATGTACTTTTGATCAATCGCTGCTTGTGCTTCTTGAGCAGTGATTAAAGCTTCTAATTCTTTGATTCGTTCTTTTGGCTTGCTTTCACTTGGCTTTAAGTTTTTTGCCGCCTGATACTTTTCAAGCGCCTTTTTATAACTTTTCGTATCTTCCAATGTCTTGGCATCTGCCATTAATTCGGTATAAACAAGGTCGTCACTGTTCACACTTTTGGAAGCAATTTCGTCTTGAACTTCTTTAATTTTGGTTGCAGGTTCTGGTCTCGCATTGTCAATGTTTTGTGCTTTTTGATAAGCGGAAATCGCCTCTTCCAATTTACCAGAAGCACGAAGGTTATTTCCAGAAGTCATCGCTGCATGGTTAGCCAAAGCCGTCATCTCCTCTTGAACTTCTTTAATTTTAGTTGCAGGTTCGCTTTTCGCATTGTCAATGTTTTGTGCTTTTTGATAAGCGGAAATCGCCTCTTCCAATTTACCAGAAGCACGAAGGTTATTTCCAGAAGTCATCGCTGCATGGTCGCAGCA
>SMEQ01000390.1_pt1 | contig 13541 bp, 16 predicted proteins | sample 2456281 | NCBI WGS metagenome assembly SMEQ01 (sample SAMN10132596, study PRJNA489261) | soil metagenome | isolation source: day1 antibiotic-loamy sand soil ammended with raw manure from dairy cow... | place: USA | collected 2015-04-01
CTCTACCTACTACTTGAGCAAAAGCATTAAGGCTTCGGTATGGCCTAAAGATAGCCAAAACAGTTAGATATCTATGGTCATAGCCTTCCATTAGCATGTTGACAGATATCACAACGTCTACTTCATGGTTGTCGATGCGTCTAAACTCTTCCGAGAGTTGCTCGCTTTCCATATCGCTATGCACAATAGCAGTGCGAATCCCCAACTCTGAATACCAAGTCTCTAGATCTTCCGCATGAGTAATGCTGCAGCCGATAGCCAAAATTTTGTGTGGGACTTTTGGAGACTCATCTTTTAATTCGTTTAGCTTTTTGATGCTATGTTCAATAACATCTTTTGAGCATGCTTCGGATAATGCGACACTTTTCTCAACCCATTCTTTTTCTTTATATTCGAGGATTTCATCCTTAGTAAATTGTTTGCCGGGATATCCTGTCATCGTAAAAAAGAGAGAGTGAGCATTTACCGTTTCTTTTCGGAGCCACTTAACGTAGCGGTCGCGCATGACTTCAGATAAATGAGTTTGATGTATAAGGGTGCCTGGTAGCTCTTGATTATCACCGCGATAAGGGGTTCCAGTGAGGAATAATTTTTTAGCTTTATCAAAGTAATTACACAATATTCTCCAGCTATCTGCTGGAGCATGGTGCGCCTCATCGATGATGATTAGGTCGAAAAAATCTGATGGAACGGTTTTTATTAAGGAGGTGCTTCTAGAACTTACCAATTGTTGAATATTAGAGTAGATAATATTGCTTTTTGTTAGGTGCTCCTTAAGAAGGCCGGCTTGATACTCTACTGTCACAGGAAGATGCTTCCCGCTAAATAGTACGTCAAAATTTATCCAGAAATTATCTGATAATACTTCTTGAGTTTTACGTATGCTGTCTTTAGTTACTAGGCCTGGAGTGACGATAAGAACTCTCCCGTTAGAAACTCCAAACGGGGCAATTGAAATTAGGCCGCTTTTTCCTGTTCCTGTTGGAAGAACAACAAGTGCTTCGCTATTTTCGGGACAGCTAAAGAACTCTTTTATTTTTAGATACGCTTCAATCTGCGGAGTTCTTAATTTGTTGTTTCCAAGAATATTTGCCGGAGTGTTGAGAAAATAGCTCATTAAGTTTTCTATCCCTGCTGTTTGAATGGCACAAATCTTTATCGGTAGTGGTGACTATACAACGCTAAGCCCTCGCTTCTTGCGCACTGTTGACCACCAGAACACCCAGCCTAGCATGCGTATTTGTGCGAACTCTTCGGCAGTTAAAAACTCATCTGGAAATTCTTCTGCATTTTCACTGCGGATGCGCACACCGCCACCGGGTAAGCGGTATAGGTACTTAACCCGCAACATGCCGTCTTGGTCGAAAGCGTATATTTCGCCGTCAACAATAACTTTATCTGATGTATCAATGCCGATAGTGGCACCGTCTAGGATAAGGCGCTCCATGCTACGGCCCTTGATGCTGGCGCATACGGCATGCTCTGGCTGTACGCCAGCGTCTCGTAGTGTGGATCTTGCAAAGCGTAGTAATCGTCCTGGTACTTCAATAACTTCCGTTGACCCGCATCCAGCGGCCATTTCAACCTCCTTGTAAAAGGGCAAAGCAACCTCGTCGTCATGTAGAGGCGTGCTGCTATCCCACGGGGCCATAGTGCCTATTAGCTCTGCGTTGGGTTCAGCAAGTTGAGCTTGCCTTCCTGACGCGCTGGCAATCTCTTGTGCTAGGCGCGGACTGAAAGCACCGATAGGAATACCAAAAAGCTTTGACACGCCAATGGCTATTTCTAAATTTAGAGCAAGGCGGCCGTTTAGGTAGTTACTAAACGCACCTTGGGTGATACCTAGCGCCTCTCCAGCAGCCTCTTGGGTTATGCGGTCATTCTTGTCTTTATCTTGATTGAACGCAGTTATAGCTGCCTTGAGTGATGCGCACTCGGCAAGCTCCCAGTCTTCAAGCTGTCTTTTAGATGATTTCTTCATTATCTAATTTTATTCGCGCAGAGAATAATTAACAAATACCTAAGGTATTGCTTAATTCAATACCCTAGGTAATAATTGTTTGGAATAACGACCATAGGAGATCGCGGTGAATCGCATCCGTTTATCAGATTACGTGAAAGAGCACGGTCAAGCGAAAACAGCCGAGGCGCTAGAGCTAACGCAAGGCGCTTTAAGCAAGGCTCTTAGAGCAGGCAGGGATATTTACATCGTTACTGGCCCTGGTGGCAATGTTGCAGCAGAAGAAGTTAAAGCTTTTCCATCCCAGTCTAGGCGTGAATTAGATGTTCAGTGCTCATGAGTTCAATAGTAAATGAGTTGGGGTAAAAGGGCAGGCGCTTGAGTGAGCTGAATGTATATCCAGCTCTTTTTAGACATAAAAAAGCCCCGCGTGATTCGAGTCTGGCGGGGCTTAGTGAAGCTACAACAGAGGTCATTATGAAGAAAGAGAAAACTGAAAACAAAGGTCGGGCAGAGGAAGAGGAATCTTCGGTTCGCAAAGCTTCGCTTCTCTATGACGAGGAACCAGCCACGCTGCTTGCCAGGTTTGGCATACAAGTCGCTACAGCAAGCACAGAGGCATACCAAAAATGCAATACACAGTAAGCATCAATCAGGTTAAAGCGCTGGAGTGGGGGTTGAACGCCCAGCAGGCGCTACTGTTTGCATTTATCTATGAGTGCCCGAGCTGGGCTAATCCTATTGAGACTGCAAACGGTACTTTTTACGCTGTTAGTAAGCAAAAAATTACTGAAGAATTGCCACTTTTGACTGATAAGCCAGATACCGCTTACAGACTTTTGAAGCAATTACAGACGGCTGGTTTAATTGAGTTATCCAGCACGTCAAAAATCACTCTTGTGCGGCTAACTGAAAAAGCTAAATGCTGGAATAAAAAGCATGATGGGTCGGTAATATATCCGAGCAAGAGGCGCGGAAAAAAATCCGAGGTCGGAAAAAAATCCGATGTAGGTCGGAAAAATATCCGAGCTAAGGTCGGAAAAATATCCGAGCTAAGGTCGGAAAAATCTCCGACAAATCAGTATACCAGTAATCAGAGTACCAATAATCAGGATACCAGTCAGAGTTTAGCGACCGAGGTTGCTACCGCATCCACGGCCACCACGGAAATTGAAATCACCTCGTCACCTGATCAGCCCAAGGTTGAGATTCCGGCTGATATGCCAGGACCTAAAGATCCGAAAGCAAAAACCTATCGCGTATGGGCTAACTACGCTTTTGCATTCCGCAAGCGTTACAACGTCTGGCCAGTCTGGAACGCACGCACTGCAGGTCAGCTCGCGCAGCTTGTTGACCGCTTAGGACAAGACGCAGCCCCCAAAGTGGCGGCGTACTACCTGACGATTGCCGATGCACGCCTAATCACCGAACAGCACAGCGTTAACTTGCTACTGGCAAGAGCTGAGGCACTGCACACGCAGTGGGCGTCGGGTCGTCGCGTCAACGGCGCAACCGCACGCCAGCAAGAGCGTACAGCCGCAAACTTTGAGGCAGCGCAGACAGCCGCTAAAAACATTCTTGAGAAAGCAGAGGGGTCGATCTATGACAATCCATTCTACAAGCCGTGATGCGCAGCGTACCGCCTCGATTGCACAGATCGTAACGGCAACAGCGGAAGTGCTAGGCCAAGAAATTACAGCAGCCGCGGCTGAGATGATTGCAACCGACCTCGCTGAATACCAAGACCAGCAAATTGCTGACGGACTCAAGGCATGTCGTCGCGAGCTAACAGGGCGACTGACATTGGCCGCGATTATCGAGCGTATTCAGCGTGTAGATGGTCATCCTGAGCCAAACGAAGCATGGGCGATTGCGCTACAGGCAAGTGACGAGCGATGCACTGTCGTGATTACTGAGCAAATCCAGAGTGCTTTGCGTGCTGCGCAGCCGATTATTGATAACGGTGACGCAATCGGTGGGCGTATGGCGTTTATCGAGGCGTACCGCCGTACAGTTGAGGCTACACGACAAAGTCGTCAATCACCGGAGTGGTATGTATCTGTAGGTTGGGATGCTGCGGATCGTGCGGATGCGATAAAGCGCGCAGTTGAGTCCGGTCGAGTCAGTCGCGATCGCGGTGAAGCGTTGCTGCTGGAGCACAAGCCTGCAGCGATAAATCATGATTCAGCCGGATTTTTTATTGCAGGCTTGATTTCCGGCAAAGGCAAAGCGACTAAGCCACCCAGAGACGCAGAATCACGCAAGCGGATTGCTGAGTTACGCGCATCGCTGGATGAGGCCAAGGTAAAACGAGAAGAAGCGAAAGAGCGCGAAAAACAAGCGGAAATAGCAGACTTGAGTGAGCGTCGCGCTGCTGCAGTCAAGGCTTTAGCTGAGCTTCCTGAGCGAATCAGGAGAACTGTATGAAACTGCTTGTGAACTCTCAAGACAAGCTTGCCGAGGCAATTAGCTCGCTCCAGCGCACCTTCGCAGACAAAAAATACTTAACCGTTACCGTGAAGACTGGTCGCGACCGAACACTTGACCAAAACGCACTTTGGTTCGCGATGTACAAGCGCATTGCGCAGGTCATGGAATGGCATATCGACGAGGCGCGGCGGCACTGCAAATTGCATTTCGGTGTACCGCTCATGCGTAACGAGTGCGCAGAGTTTCGCCAGAGTTGGAACGAGCTGCTATTGCACCTGAGCTATGAAAAGAAACTTGAGCTGATGGGCGCAAACAAGCTGCTTGGGCCAGATGGTTTTCCAGTAACTCGGTTATTCAATCGAGCGCAGGGCATTGAGTACACAAACCGCATTGTTGATGACTTTCGAGCGCAAGGCGTTTTTTTTGATGATTTATTGAGTGAGGAGCAGCAGTGAGAGTTGTTAGCAAGAAGATCCGCAACGCAGCACGCGGACAGAACTGCACGCTGCGCCTGAGTGAATGCAATTTTAACCCTGAGACGACTGTACTGGCGCACTTGCCCAACGGCTTCAAGGGTATGGGGATGAAGGGCCTTGATACCGTCGCAGTGTTTGCGTGCAGTGACTGTCACGACCATCTGGATTCGCGCAGAGGTAATGCGAGCCCGATTGATTGGCGAGATATAACACGCGCACTGGCTGAGACGCATGAGGTTTTGATTCGTATGGGCATTGTCGAGGTGAAGGCGTGAAGCTGAAGCAGAAGATCCACCACGAAACCGATATGCCAATCCCGCGCTGCTGGGTAACAGAGTGCAAGTACACCGTGGCGCTAACTGGTCCAGCTAGTGAACCGATGTATCAAATCACTGCTCCAGGAGACAGAGCGCCGTTCGCATATACACCGGTCAAAGCGGAAGTCCGCAAGATTATTATCAACCATAAGCAGGCGAATCAATGAGCATAAAACTTTATCCGGTTGTACCTGTGCCGAAACCCCGTCAAACACAGTCAGATCGCTGGAAGCAGAGACCTGCCGTAATGCGCTACCGCGCATTCTGCGACGACCTTAGAGCGCGCAAATGCACGTTCCCAGAGTCGGGTTCACACGTCATATTCCACATGCCAATGCCTAAGTCATGGAGCAAGAAGAAGCGAGCAGAAATGCTTGGCCAACCGCATAGGCAAAAGCCCGACGTAGACAACTTGACCAAGGCCATCTTGGACGCGGTTTTAAAAGATGACTCCGGCGTATGGGACATGCGAACAACAAAAATCTGGTCAGATATTGGCTGTATTGAAATCAGAAACCACGCGGAGACAGAGCATGAGTGAGACTAGACGTATCAGCACTACAGAGCTGGTTTATGATGCGATTGTTGAGCTGCACGCGCTTGAGCAGATCATTACCCGTGAAGCGCTGGCAGATCATTTGAATCTGAAGCTAAGTATCATTGACGACAAACTAAAAACTTTAGCGAATGACGGTCTGATTGCACGTATTCAGCGTGGAGTGTACGTTCCAGTGGAGCAGTACCCGCCAACGCGGCCAATATCACATACAGAGCTACCGGATGGAACAGTCGTGCTCGACATTGGTGACGATGTTTTAAAGCTTACTCCACGCGAGGCGAGAACACTTGCAGTTATGCTAGGCGCTAGAGCAATACAGGCTTCACAGATCAATCTATCGGATCAAGTTGGGATGATGGTTGCTGAAATATCGCAGCGCATACGAATGCTGGAACGAGACGCCTAGTTAGCCACCCTGTAGAGTTTTACAGCCTCCCAGCGCTGGTATCAAATCAGCGCATGAGCAAGATCACACCATCTAACACGACAGAAAAACCTAAAGCCGGCGCAAAGTCGGCTCAAAGTCGTGCGCGTAGCAAAAATGTGAAGGGCAAGACTAAGGTGAGTTCGCCAGAATCCAAGCAGGAGCGTGCATTGACGCAGAAACAAGAGGGCTTCTGCATCGCTTACCTTGAAACAGGTAACGCAACACAAGCTTACCGATCCGTCTATAACACCAGCAGGATGAAGCCAGAGACGGTAAACCGTAGCGCGAAAGAATTACTTGACCACCACAAGATTACCGCAAGACTCAAAGAGCTAAGACAGCCTGCAGTTGAGGCGGCGCAAATGACGCTTGCAGGGCACCTTAACGACTTGCAGGTGATCCGCGACTTGGCTATTGCAGAGAAGCAATACAGCGCAGCAATTGCAGCCGAAACAAACCGAGGTAAAGCATCAGGCTTGTACACTGAAAAGGTAGAGCACAGCGGTGCAATCCAGGTGCAAAGCACTGTCACTTTCGTTATGCCAAAGCATCATAGCGAGGACTGATTATGCAGATCAGTCTAAACCTGCAGATACCGCATAAGCTCGCGCCGCTATACGAGCCTAAGCGCTACAAAGTTATGCACGGTGGCCGTGGTGGTGGTAAGTCTCACTCCGTTGCCCAGGTTCTGCTTGATCTTGGTGCGCGTAATCAGTTGCGTATCTTATGTGCGCGTGAGATCCAGAAGTCGATGCGCGACTCGGTTCACCGATTGCTCAAAGACTACATCATCAAGCTTGGACTAACCTCATTTTACGAGATCACTGACACAGAAATTCGTGGTGCTAACGGCACTCTGATCCTTTTTGCTGGTTTGCAAGCGCACACTGTTGACTCAATCAAGTCATTTGAGGGTGTTGACATTGTTTGGGTTGAAGAGGCGCACAGTGTAAGCAAGAAGTCGTGGAACGTTTTAACGCCGACAATACGCAAAGAGGGTAGCGAAATATGGATGACACTAAACCCCGATATGGAGACAGACGAGACTTACGTTCGTTTCGTTGCCGCTGGAACTACTGATGACACGTGGGTTGTTGAAATAAACTGGCGCGACAACCCTTGGTTTCCTGTAGTTCTGAATGACGAGCGCAAGAAAGCCAAGCGCGAGATGGGCACTGAAGACTACGAACATATTTGGGAAGGAAAGGCGCGCACAGTTGCAGCAGGTGCGATTTATCGGCACGAGATGCTCGACCTGTATGCAAGAAATCGCGTACAGCGTATTCCGTATGATCCATTGCTGCCAGTTCATACCGTTTGGGACTTGGGCTGGAACGACTCGATGACTATTTTGTTCGTGCAGAAGGGCCCAGCAGATATACGCATCATTCATTACATCGAGGATAGCCATCGAACACTCGACTGGTACGTGACTGAGATTGAAAAGCTGCCTTTCCGCTGGGGTGTTGACTACATACCTCACGACGGTCGCACTAAAAATTTCCAAACCGGCAAAAGCACTGAGGAATTACTCAGGCAGATGGGCAGGAATCCGTTTGTGCTTGCAGTAACCGGCATCGAGGAAGGAATCAAAATGGCGCGCATGATCTTTCCCAAGTGCTACTTCGATGAAACTAGCACTAAGAGACTGGTTGAGTGCTTGAAACGCTACAGCAGGCGCATACATGAAAAAACAGGCGAGCCGATGGGTCCATTACATGATGAATACTCGCACGGCGCTGACGCATTCCGATATCTAGGTCAGGCAGTTGAGCTTATGCGCAACGACCTAGGCCAGACCGATTACCAAGAAGCACCTGCAGCCGACTGGCGCTTGTGAGGACTAGACCATGCAAAAACAAGAGCTAAACAAAGAAGAATACGATGAGATCTTTGAGGAGATCGAGAATCAGCCGCGCTGGCGAGCCATAGCAGATAAGGAATCGGACTATGCAGACGGTAACCAGCTAGATAGCGAACTGCTCAAGCGTCAGCAAGAGCTTGGCATTCCACCTGCTGTAGAAGATTTGATTGGCCCAGCACTGCTATCAATCCAAGGCTATGAAGCAACGATACGCACTGACTGGCGTGTAACGCCGAATGGTGACCCAGGTGGCCAAGACGTAGCTGATGCAATCAATTTTAAGCTGAATCAAGCCGAGCGCGAATCAAAAGCTGATCGTGCTTGTAGTGCCGCCTTTCAGTCTCAAATTGCATGTGGTATTGGTTGGGTAGAAGTATCGCGCGACTCAGATCCGTTCAAGTTTCCGTATCGCTGCAAGAAGATCCACCGCAACGAAATTCATTGGGATATGAAGGCCACTGAGCCTGATTTATCGGATGCTCGATGGTTGCGCAGACAGCGATGGTTGTCTCCGGAGCGTATTGCGTTAGTGTTTCCCGAGAAAAAGGAGCTGATTCTGGCCGCTGGGCGTCACGGCTCGCAGTGGTGGCAGGATGAAACGCTCACATTTGAAGGTGGAGACGGTACCGGACTAGAAAACGCATGGAATGAAGGTCGTTCGTGGACTATACAAGAGGACCGTTGGTACAACCCACGCAGCAAAGAGCTGTGTGTCGCTGAGTTATGGTACCGCCGCTGGGTGCGAGTGCCCGTACTTAAAACTCCAAATGGCCGTGTCGTTGAGTTCGATGAGTCAAACCTACAGCATGCTATTGCAGTCGCAAGTGGCGCAGCTGAAGTAACGCAGGCAACTATCGCTAGAGTGCGTCGTGCGTACTGGCTTGGTCCACACAAGTTGCACGATGGCCCAACACCTTACGCACACCGCCATTTTCCGTATGTGCCGTTCTTTGGGTTCACCGAAGATGCAACAGGCATTCCATACGGCTATGTACGCAGCATGAAGTATGCCCAAGACAGCTTGAATAGTGGGCTATCCAAACTACGCTGGGGCATGAGCGTTGTTCGAGTTGAGCGTACAAAGGGTGCTGTTGCTATGACGGATGCCCAACTGCGCAAGCAAATATCACGGCCAGACGCTGACATTGTTCTTGATGCTGCTCACATGCAGCAACCGGGCTCACGCTTTGAAGTGAAGCGCGACTATCAGCTGACAGATCAACACTATCAAATGCTCAACGATAATCGCAGCAGCATCGAGCGCGTATCTAATATCACGTCAGGCTTTACTGGTAAGACCGGTACAGCAACAAGCGGATTGCAGGAGCAAACTCAGGTTGAACAGTCAAATCAGTCACTAGCTCGCATCATGGATAACTTCAGAATTGCACGCTCGCAAGTGGGTGAACTCCTAATGGCCATGATCATTAAAGACATTGGCGAGAAACAGACTGAAATTGTGATTGAAGGCGATGCAATCACTGCAGATCGTCAGGTTACGCTGAATGCACCCGAAGTTGATCCGGCGACTGGCGTGGCATACCTGTCAAACGACATTAACCGCACTCGACTGATGGTATCGCTAGAAGACGTGCCTAGTACCAACAGCTACAGAGCGCAGCAATTACATGCGCTCACTGAAGCTATTAAGCCCTTGCCGCAACAGTATCTGAGCGCAGCAATTCCGTTCTTGACGCAGCTGATGGATGTACCGTTTAAGCGTGACCTAGTTGAAGCGTTCCGCGCTGTTGGCGAGACGCCAACACCTGAGCAGATTGAAGAACAGACACAGCAAGCAGTACAGCAAGCGCTTAAAGATGCAGGCAATGAACTGAAAGAGCGTGAGCTGCAGATCAAAGAGCGCAAAGCTGATAGCGAAATGAAGAACCTTGACGCCAAAGCAGTACAGGTGGGCGTGCAAGCAGCGTTCGCAGCAATGCAGGCAGGCGCACAAGTGGCGCAGATGCCGATGATTGCACCGATTGCCGACACTATCATGCAGGGTGCTGGCTACCAACGGCCAAACCCAATGGGCGATGATCCAGACTTCCCAGCACCGCAGCAGGCAGCTGCTACTGATATTCGCAATCCGTATGTGCAAGGTGAGGGCGCTCAACTGGGTAGTGAGCAGATCGCTGAGTTGGCGCAAGTTAACCAGAACACCAGTCCACAATTTCCACCGGTACCGAGTGATGGCCAGTCAGCCATGCAAGGTATTGAAACCGCTGATACAGCAGACAACTTGCAAAGAGGTATAGCATGAGCAGAAAAAACGATCCGAAAGTAACAGAGCTGGTTATCAAGGTTATGGGCCAAGCAGCCGTGTGCGACATTGTTGATACAGGTGAGCATAGACAAGCCAATGTGTATATACCGCCCAACGGTGGCGCATCGTTCTTTGCGCTGTTTAATACTGGTATGAGTGATGCTGATATTGAGCAGGCTTTAATGCCAGTACTGCGCGGTGAACCACTTGAGCAGGATGAAGAAATCACCAGCTTGATTGAAGGCAGTGTGTTTGCTGGAACAATTGCAAGGCCCGTAGTACATCTTCAGCGAAAATAACTCGCATCAATAGAACAGCCCGCCATTGTGCGGGCTTTTTTATGCCTTAAATAAAATGCCACTTGCTAGTAAACGGCACGACTTAGACAAAAACAACAGGCCAGCAGGCACGCGGCATTTACCCTATATCGTCTCAACCCCCTGTAGGTTTTGAATACAAATAAGCAATTAGCAACACTGCCTACCAAGTTGCGAGAGCAGCGACATACGGGCGCAAGCCCAAATTGCGTAACCCAACAGCGGCTACGGCGATATGTGGCAAACGGGGAAGGCATGAGTACAAATAACGAGTTAAACCAGTCGAACGATGGCGACCTAACACCTGATCAGCTTAATCGATTACTTGCGGGTGAAGATTACGAGGGCGATACCGAAGCGCAAGCTACGGAAACGGGAGGCCAGCCCGAAGCCTCCAGCGGTGATGATGAAGGCGAACCAAAGAACGAAGCAGAGTTAAGCGCTGATAACGCAGTGGTAATGGCGCGTGATAACAAACACACCATTCCATTCGAGAAGCTGGAAGAAGCACGTGAGGGCCAGAAGCATTGGCGCGCACAGGCTGAAGCAGCACAGCAAGAGCTTGAAGCATTAAAAGCACAGGCGCAGGCGAGAGCTGATGCAGGGCAGGCACCAACAAAACAGGATAACCAGATCGCAGCTGCAGAAGCAGCTATTGATGCTGGTGTTGATCCTGAATTGTTTGGCGACTTCTCTGAAGATGCACTAGCTGCAGGGATTCAGAAGCTGGTCGAGCAACAAGTAGAGGCACGATTGCAGTCAGCATTAGCGCCATATCAGAAGCGCGAAGCAGAGACAGCCGCCGAAGCGCACTACAACGCGATTTACGCAGCGCATCCAGATGCTGACTCCGTAGCGCAGTCGCAAGAGCTAGCTGAATGGATCGAATCACAGCCCACTTTTGTGCGCGGCTCTATGTCTGCAGTAATGCAGGAGGGCAGCACAGATCAGGTTATCGAACTACTAAGCGCATTCAAGTCTGCAACTGGAACAACTCAAGCAGCAGGTAACCACACGGCGGAAGCTGTTCGGTCAGCTGCAAAACAAAAAATAGCTAACGCTAAAAGTGACGTGCCTGCAAGCCTGTCGGATTTCCCAGCAGGTCGAGCAGGTGCGGTATCACGCAGCGAAGCTATACAAGAAATGGCAGGAATCGAGCTGCTAGATGCCATGGACTCCATGACTCCACAGCAGATCGAAGATTTCCTAAATAGAACTGTGTAACAGGAGGCAACATGCCCAGCCAAAACTCACATGCGCCGTATGGCGATAAGCACAACATGAAGCAGCAGGCCGCTGGCTTGTTTGCTGCCCACTTAAAGCGTAATAACAAGCTATCGGACATGATCGGCAAAATGCCTAAAGGCGAAGCGGGCGCGATCGAAACAATTAAGCGTCAAACATCTTCACACCTACCATTTGTGCGTTGCATGGACTTAGGTAAAGGCACTGGTGACGAGATTACGTTTGATCTAGTAAATCCATTCGGTGCCGTGCCAATTATGGGCGGTGAAGTCGCTGAAGGTCGAGGTACTGGTTTAAGCCTAAGCCAAGACCGTTTACGAGTGAATCAGGCGCGTATCCCGATCAATTTGGGCGACACGATGACTACCATTCGCTCACCTGCTGACTTCCGTAGGTTGGGACGCCCAGTTGCTCAGTCAACAATGGACCGCTACATTGACCAATCACTTATCGTTCATGCAGCCGGTGCGCGTGGCTCTGTAAATAACTTTACCTGGTCAATCCCACTCGAAAGCGACTCACGCTTTAACGATGTAATGGTTAACCCTGTGCGAGCCCCGACTAAAAACCGTCACTTCATTGCATCTGGTGGTTACGTTGAGGGATTCAAGCAGTCTGCTGGTGAGATGACCATTGCCAGCACTGACGTATTGAGCATGGGCGTTATCGACTCAATGCGCGCTGTCATGGATGAAATGATCCTGCCGCCACCAATCGTTAAGTTTGACGGTGACTCTGCTGCAGAAGATGAGCCTTTGCGCGTCATGCTTGTTACGCCAATGCAGTACAACCAGCTAGCCGCTGATCCTGAGTTCCGAAAAATTCAGATGGCGGCGCATACCCGAGCAAGTAGCAGCCAGCACCCGATCTTTAAGGGTGAAGTAGGTATCTGGAACAACTTCTTAATCGTTAAGCAGCAGATCCCAATTCGATTCTTTGCTGGTGACAACATTAAGTATTGTGCTGACCACACTGGCGCGGAAAGCACTACAACTATTCCAGCAGCGCTTGCAGCCGCTAAGTGTGCAGTTGATCGAGCAATCATTCTTGGTGGTCAGGCTGTTGGTGAAGGTTTGGCCAAGTCTGACAAGTCAACGGTGCCGTTCTTCTGGTCTGAGAAAGAAATGGACCATGGCGACAAGGTTGAGTTGTTGATTGGTGCTATTCGTGGTGTCAGCAAGTTCCGTTTCAACGTGAACACTGGTGACCGCGTGGAAGCTACCGACTATGGCGTGTGCGTTCTGGACACTGTGGTTCCACTGAATAAGGTTTAACTCAGCGTAACAACACAGCGTAACGGTGGGCGCTAAATCAGCGCTCACTGATTCAGATTAAAATTGGAGGCCAACCATGGCTACAGTAAAAGTTAAATCCCAAGCATATCGCCAGTTCGGTATGACCGTGCCTTACGGCAATACGACCACTCTTGCTTACGGCTTAAAAACCGATGCAACAGGCGTAGTAATTAATTCCGACGCGACTGCTGCTTTAGCTGTCGGTGATGTTGTTGATCTTGGTCCGCTGCCAGAAGGTATGCGTCTTGATGATGCGTTATTGGTTGTCACTGAGGGCATGACCGCGACTATTACAGGCTCGCTAGGTTTTGCTTATGAAGATGGCACAGACAGCACAGATGTACCGCAGGATGCTGCGTACTTTGGTGCAGATCTTGACCTTGCT
>SMEQ01000556.1_pt1 | contig 13538 bp, 10 predicted proteins | sample 2456281 | NCBI WGS metagenome assembly SMEQ01 (sample SAMN10132596, study PRJNA489261) | soil metagenome | isolation source: day1 antibiotic-loamy sand soil ammended with raw manure from dairy cow... | place: USA | collected 2015-04-01
TCCGTCATGATTCCACCACCCAACGTCACTGGTTCTTTGCACATGGGCCATGCTTTTCAGCACACCATTCAAGATGCCTTAATTCGTTACAACCGTATGTTGGGTAAAAAAGCCCTATGGCAAGTAGGTACGGACCACGCTGGTATTGCCACGCAGATGGTAGTTGAGCGTAAATTGGCTGCTGAAAACCAGCCCGACCGTCACACTCTTGGCCGTGATCGCTTTTTAGAAAAAGTCTGGGAATGGAAAGAAGAATCTGGTGATACTATTACCCTTCAAATGCGCCGTTTAGGTAACTCTGTAGACTGGGAAACTGAACGCTTCACCATGGACGATGGTTTTTATAAAGGCGTACAAGAAGCCTTTGTCCGCTTACATAAAGACGGTTTAATTTATCGTGGTAAACGCCTAGTTAACTGGGACCCTAAGCTGCATACCGCCATTTCCGACCTTGAAGTAGAAAACAAAGAAAGCAAAGGCCATATGTGGCACTTGCGCTACCCCTTAGCGGACGGCTTAACCACCAGCGAAGGCAAAGACTACATAGTAGTAGCAACCACTCGCCCAGAAACCATGCTTGGTGATACCGGTGTTGCCGTTAACCCTGAAGATCCTCGTTATAAGGCATTAATTGGTAAAGAAATTGTTTTACCGTTAGTAAACCGTCGCATTCCTATTGTTGCCGATGAACATGCCGAAATGGATAAAGGCACCGGTGCGGTAAAAGTAACGCCCGCCCACGACTTCAATGACTATGAAGTAGGTAAGCGTTGCGGCCTACCGATGATCAATATTTTCACCTTAAATGCCGACTTGCGAGACGTACCTGAAGTACTGAACACCGATGGCAGTGAAAATACTGAGTTAGAAGCCAGTATTCCTGAAAAATACCGTGGTATGGAACGCTTTGCCGCGCGTAAAGCCATTATTGCTGACTTTGAAGAAGCCGGCCTAATGGATGCTATCAAAGACCACGACCTCACCATCCCCTACGGTGACCGTGGCGGCGTTGTTATTGAGCCCATGCTAACTGACCAATGGTACGTAGACGCTAAAACCTTAGCCAAACCTGCTATAGAAGCCGTCGAAAACGGTGATATTCAATTTGTGCCTAAGTCTTACGAAAACATGTACTACGCTTGGATGCGTGACATTCAAGACTGGTGTATTTCGCGTCAACTTTGGTGGGGTCACCGTATTCCTGCTTGGTATGACGACCAAGGTAATGTTTACGTAGCCCGTAGCGAAGAAGAAGTTCGCCAACAAAACAACCTAAGCGCAGATGTTAATCTACGCCAAGACGAAGACGTTCTAGACACTTGGTTCTCCTCTGCCCTATGGACGTTCGGCACTTTAGGCTGGCCCGACGTTGATAACGCCGAAGTAGCTAAGCGCTTAGCCGACTTCCACCCCACCGACGTATTAGTGACCGGCTTTGACATTATTTTCTTCTGGGTAGCGCGCATGATCATGATGACCATGCACCTAATGAAAGATAAAAATGGCAAATCTCAGGTTCCCTTTAAAACCGTTTATGTGACCGGCCTAATTCGTGATGAAGTGGGCCATAAAATGTCTAAATCTAAGGGCAACGTGCTTGACCCTCTAGATATGATTGACGGTGTTAGCCTTGAAGACTTACTAGAAAAGCGTACCGGCAACATGATGCAGCCCCAGCTTGCCGAAAGAATTGGCAAGCGTACGCAAAAAGAATTCCCAGAAGGCATAAACCCTCATGGTACCGATGCCCTGCGCTTCACACTGGCAGCAATGGCCTCTACAGGCCGTGATATCAACTGGGATATGAAGCGTTTAGAAGGTTACCGTAACTTCTGTAACAAACTATGGAATGCTTCACGTTACGTGATGCTGTCTGTAGCGGGTGAAGATGCAGTTGAAAAGGCGGCTGCCGATGCCTCCATCATTGAAATTACCGATGCAATGAAAGCCGCCTGCGGTGCTAATGGCGAACCTGCGGTGCTGTCTTTAGCCGACCGTTGGATTATTTCACGCCTACAACACACCGAAAAAGAAGTACGTCGTCACTTCGAACAATACCGCTTCGATATGGCTGCGCATACTTTGTATGACTTCATTTGGAACGAATACTGCGACTGGTACTTAGAACTGTCTAAGCCGGTTCTATGGGATGCTAACTCTCCTGAAGAGGTTAAACGTGGCACGCTAGGCACTCTAGTACGTGTTCTTGAGGTAATCTTACGTCTTGCTCACCCTATTATTCCTTTCATTACAGAATCGATTTGGCAGCAGGTAAAAGAGCTTGCCGGTAAGTCTGGCGAAACCATTATGCTAGCGCCCTACCCTGAAGCTCAAGATGCCTTTATTGACAGCGAAGCTGAAGCTGATATTGACTGGCTAAAAGGCGTGATTACCGCTGTGCGTAATATTCGTGCAGAAATGAATATTGGCCCGGCCAAAGAACTTGAGCTGTTACTGCACAACGGTAATGACCAAGACTTCCAGCGCGCTGATGACAACCAAGCGTTCTTAATGAAGCTGGCCAAACTCAGTAAAATCACTTGGTTAAACGAAGGTGATGAGATTCCTATGGCGACTACGCACTTAGTAGGTCAGATGGAAGTACTGGTGCCTATGAAAGACTGGATAAAGAAATTGAACGTATCGCCAACAAGCTAGGCAACCAAGGCTTTGTTGCTAAAGCACCTGCTGAAGTTATCGACAAAGAGAAAGAAAAACTGGCTGATTTTGAACGTGATCAAGTAAAGCTTAAAGAACACATAGTCGCTATTAAAGCGTTATAAGTTCTCTTCTTTAATAATGCGCTGTGGCTGCTGCTTAGCCCAGCGTATTATTAAGCTTTAAAAAACCTAAGTTCAATCTAACTTCAACCTAAAACTCAGCAGCTAATTCAGCAATAAGTCTACTTAAAATTCTCGTTCAAAGCACCACTAAGGCTGTGTCGCTAGACACATCTAAATCCTGTCAATACGCATATAAAACCTATTAATACCACTAAAAACAACTGTCTATTTAGGTTAACTTTAACCTAAACTATCAAGTTGCTGATCACTATTAACTTCCACACCAGTTTCCAATCAACCTGTGATTAGCCAGCACACTTAAATTAGTCGCTTCACATAATCATATAAACGACAAAGCGGCTATCTCTTACTATACTTCTACGAATAGCTCTTACTGGGGAATTCACATGGTTTTACAGAAGATCAAAAACAAGAAAACACTGGCTTTCATTGGCCTGCTAGGTGGCATTCTTCTGGTTGCACTTTCCATATCTCTGAGTAAAGGACCAGCACACAGCGAGTCGAATACTTCACCGATAACTCTAACAGTGATTGAAGCACAAACTATGCCGTTTGTTGTTTCTGCTAGAGGCTATGGCGTCACGCGCCCAGTACAAACTTGGCAGGCCGTAGCTAACGTTGCCGGTCGCGTTATTGAACGTCATCCACAGCTCAATAGTGGCACGCTACTTCCCGCTGGTACTTTGTTACTGGCGTTAGATCCGAGTCGCTATCAATTAGCAATTACTGAAGTTGAGGCCGAGATCGCCTCACTGAATGCTGAACAAATTCAGCTTAAAACTGAAACAAAAAATACCCAGCAGTTACTCGCCTTAGAAACAGAACGTTTGCAGTTATCTCAAAAGGAACTTGATAGAGTAAAAGATCTTTTTAAAACCGGCGCTGTATCACAATCAAGACTGGATGAGCAGCAGCGAGCCATTTTGTCGCAACGCCAGTTAGTGCAATCGCTGAACAACCAACTGTCTCTATTACCGTCAAAACAACAACAACTCAAAGCCCAAACAGATCGCGCTAATACCCGCTTAGCACAGAGACGCCAAGACCTTACTGACACACGATTTATAGCACCCTATGATTTGCGTGTACGCTCAGTCGAAGTTGAAAAGCACCAGTTTGCTAACATCGGTCAGCCACTATTTTTGGTAGACAATATTCAGCAAGCAGAAGTTGAAGCACAAGTACCACTGGCTATGTTACGAAGATTAATGACTGCCGCTCTAAATCCCGCTGACGCACACAACCCAGCTCAGGAAATCACTGAAAGAATTAACTTTTCTGCTATCCGTAGCGAAGTAACACTGACTGGCTTTGCGGAAGTAACTTGGCCTGCCAGCGTTAGTCGAGTAGCCAGCGGCTTAGAACCTGGCACTCGCAGTGGACGCGTGGTAGTGCAAGTCGATCAACCCTACAATCTAGCTAATATTGTCGAACGCCCTGCACTGCAACGTGATATGCATGTGCAAGTGCATTTTTCTGTTGACAGTCCGCAAGCGTTACTAGCCATTCCCTCTTCAGCCGTACACCAAGGTGAAGTGTATTTAGTGAACGAAGATAACAGTCTCCAGCGTCGTACCGTCACTGTCGCCTTTGAACAAAACGGCTTAGCGATCATTGCAGATGGTTTACATGCTGGTGAACTGCTGATTGTCGATGATCCAGAACTTGCCGTAACGGGCATCAAAATAACGCCTTTTAGAAACAAGACTCTAGAGCAACATCTACAACAACTCGCTTTAGGTACAAAATAATGATTCGTTGGTTTGCAGCTCATCCCACTGCGGCTAATCTGCTGCTGATTCTTCTTTTGGCGGCCGGTGTATTCGCAGCACCCAGTCTCAAGCGTGAAACATTCCCTGATTATCGACCTGTTGAAATTAGTATTGATGTTGTCTATCGAGGTGCCAGTGCCGCTGACGTTGAGGACGCCATTTGTCGACGCTTATACGATGCCGTAAAAGGCATTGATTATCTCGACGAAATAAAATGCGTTGCTCAAGATAATTTAGCTCGTGCCATAGTTAGTATGCAGGCTAATGGCGATTCCATTCGCTTTATGAGTGATGTTGATACCGAAGTTAATGCGCTTTCTGACTTGCCTGCACGCACAGAAAAACCTGTAGTTCGAGAACTGCACCGTAGCGATTTAGTTGCTGCCGTTGCTGTATACGGTGACATTGCAACGAACCAACTTGAAGACTACGCAATGCAACTGGAAGAGCGCATTATCGCACTGCCTGGTGTAGCCCAAGTGAGGCTACAAGGACTGTCTCAGCGTCAATGGCAAATTGAAGTACCAAGAGCCGTACTGGCTCAACACGGAATATCTGCCAGCGAACTGGCTCTTAGATTAAGACGTCAAAGTATCGATGTACCCTTGGGCATTTTAGAAACACCTGAGCGCAATATTTTATTACGCTTTACAGATCAGCGCAGAAGTTTACAAGAGTTGGCTGAGCTTGTGGTGGTTTCTGGCAGCGGTGGCAGTGAACTTACCCTAGGCGACATCGCAACATTACAAGAAAAAGGAGAGCAGGACGAAGCACAGATCTACTTTGACAAACAACGCGCCATTGTTTTGGAAGTAAGTAAGACGTTGCGTGATGATTCACTTAATGTATTAGAAGAACTAACCACATTAATTGACTCTGAACGCCAGCGTACCGGTGGCGCATTACAGCTTACCTTAACTCAAAACATGACCAGCATTGTCCGAGATCGCCTAGAAATGCTGGTCAGCAACGGCATATCTGGCTTGGCATTACTGATCATAGTAATGGCCATGTTCTTCCGAACCCGCCTTGCTTTGTGGACAATCGTTGGCTTACCAGTTGCTTTCATGGGAGCTTTTGTCGTGATGAGCCTAACGGGCCTATCCTTGAATATGATTACCTTAGTGGCACTACTAATGGCTATTGGCATTGTTATGGATGATGCCATAGTCATAGCCGATAACATTGCAGTGCAAGCGCTACAAGGTGCCTCGCCGCTTGAGTCTGTTGTTGAAGGGACTCGACAAGTACTACCAAGTGTAATCTCTTCGTTTTTAACTACTGTATGGGTATTTGCCCCTCTGTCGTTTCTCGTAGGCGAGCTCGGTGCGGTGTTAAAAGTGCTGCCAGTAGTTCTTATAGCCGCTTTAACGGCTAGCCTTATTCAAGCACTCTGGATTCTACCCCACCATCTTAAGGGTAGTGTTATATCACTGCAGTCAGATAACGACTCTCGCCTTCGCATCGCATTCAATCGACATTTTGACACCTTTCAGGAAAGTGTTGGCAGGCTTGCCGATAGAGCAATAACTTGGCGTTATGCGGTACTTGGCATGGTGTTTTTAATTTTGATTGGTACGGCAGGCTTTATGGCAGGCGGCCATGTGAGTTCAGAGGCTATGCCGGATCTTGACGGCGACACTCTAGAAGCACGAATTCTTTTACCTCATGGAACACCTTTAGCGCGTACCAAACTGGTTGCCACACAAATTGAAGATGCAATATTACGTATTAATGAACAACTGACACCAAAGCAGCCCAATAACTCACCCTTGGTAGAGTCAATTCAAGTGCGTTTTAATCATAACCTCAGCGCACAAGAGTTCGGTACTCATGTTGCAACTGTGATGGTTGATTTATTAAGTGCTGAACGCAGAACTTTATCTTTGGATGAATTAACCGTTGCTTGGCGTAAGGAAATCGGCGATATACCGGGGTTATCAAGTCTTATTATCCAAGAACCGGGGTTTGGACCAGCAGGTATTCCTATTGAAATACGTCTTCAGGGAACTGATCTTAACGAGCTAAAACTCGCCGCCTTAGACGTAAATACCCACTTAACCGGTTACGAGGCTGTCTATAACATTATTGATGACCTTCGCCCTGGTAAACCACAGCGATCCTTTAGTCTCAAAGAAGGTGCTCTGGCATCAGGTTTAACCGCAGAAATGCTAAGTTCACAGTTACGCGCAGCCTTTCTTGGCGAAATTGTTGATACGCAACGTATTGGTAATCGTGATGTAGAGATTCTAGTGCGTCAGGCAGAGCGTGATAGCTCCAGTTTAGACGACCTAGCAGACCAAACCATATTAATGCCTGATGGCCGTCAGATGCCTTTAAACACAGTAGTCGACAGTGAAGACAAGCGTGACTGGGCCATGATTACACGTATTGGTAGCCAGCGAACCGTAACGGTGCAAGCCAATGTTGATGCACGCGAAGCCAGTGCACAAACGATAGTCAACGACCTACAAAAAAACTGGCTGAATGATTTTATTCAGCAGCATCCCAATGTAACCGTTAGTTTTGAAGGTCAAGTCGCACGCTCCGCCGAAACTGCAGGTTCGATTAGGCGTGGATTGTTAATAGGACTGCTTGGAATATTTATTATTTTATCTTTTCAATTTCGTAGTTATATCGAGCCGCTTATCGTTATGCTGGCCATTCCCTTGGCGTTCGTCGGCGCTGTTTGGGGGCATGTGTTGCTGGGTTGGTATATCTCAATGCCATCGTTAATCGGTGCCGCTTCACTGGCCGGTATTGCAGTTAACAACTCAATTCTACTAATTCAGTTTATCAAAGAGCATCGTAGCAAGGGCATGGATACTATTGCTGCCGCGCAGCAGGCTACCCGTGACAGATTTCGGGCGATTTTTATCACCACCACTACTACCATTGCCGGACTACTGCCCTTGTTAGCAGAAACCAGCGTACAGTCTGCTGCAATTAAGCCGCTGGTTATTTCCGTGGTATTCGGCCTGATCACCACCACTGTGTTGGTGCTGGTAATGATCCCTGCTCTCTATGTTCTTTTTGATGACTGGGGCTGGACCAGATCTGAGCCCGATGAAGTCTAGTAGTGCGGTAATACAGTAGTACGATAGTGAAATAGCGAGTCTGTAGACTCACTTTATAAACATCAACTCAGACTCTAACTTTTAATGCGTAGACTTTAAGTTTTATTAAAATCTGCGCTTTCAATATTTTCATCCAACAGTTCTGCTGTTTCAGGTGCTGATGGATGAGCCTCTTCTTCAGCCTGACGTGCCGCATCACGTTCGGTCTCCCGTAACAGCAATAATTCAAGTCGCTCTTTAAGTAACCTATCTTTTTCCTCCATGCGAATCCATTCTTGATGCAAATCCAAATAAAGTGAATAAGCCATAAGAATCATAAGCAACATAAAGGGAAAAGCAGCCACTATAGATACAGTACGCAACCCTTCCAAACCACCGCTTAAAAGCAGTACTGCTGCCATGGATAATTGTAAAGCACCCCAAAGAATACGTACAAAGCGAGTAGGATTAAGCACACCCTTTGAAGTAAACATACCTAATACAAAGGTGGCAGAATCTGCTGAGGTGACGACAAACATAGAAACCAATAACACGGCAGCAATAGAGGCATAATATCCACCGGGAAGCTGAGCTAACATCTCATACAAGCCTGCTGGTACTTCTAGTGCTACTGCATCAGCGATAGCTGTATTGTGAAACAATTCAAAGAATATTGCTGAACCACCGAAGGTAGAAAACCACAGCATGCTGAGTATAACTGGAACGATCATTACACCCAGTACAAATTCTTTTATGGTACGCCCACGTGAAATACGAGCAATAAAACTACCCACAAAAGGCGCCCAACTTAAACCCCAAGCCCAATAAAAAATGGTCCACTCTTGTACCCAATGCCCACTGCTATAAGGGGTAGTTACTAGGCTCATCTGAATAATATTGCCTAAGTACTCACCCAGTGTTTGCGTCATTTCACTAAAGATAAAAGACGTAGGCCCCAATAATAAAACAAACAACAGCAAAGCAGTCGCTAATACCATATTGGCATTACTTAGTATTTTTATACCACGATTTAAAGGGGTCATGGCCGATAAGATAAAAAGAAAACCCAAGCCCGCAATAATAAGCATTTGTGGCTGAATGCCGTAAGGAACATCGATCAGCCTGGATAAACCACTATTAATTTGTAGGGCACCCAGCCCTAATGTAGTGGCCACACCAAAAATGGTCGAGAGCACGGCCAAAATATCAATCGCCTTACCCCAACCACGATCAACTCGCTCGCCCAACAAGGGACGAAAGGTTTCACTAATCAAACCGTAGCTGTTATGGCGGAAACGAACATAAGCAATCGCCAAGCCGACAACTGCAAAATTAGCCCACTGATGTAAACCCCAGTGAAAAAACGCATAGCGAAGGCCTATCTGTGCGGCTTCTGCTGTTTTAGGCTCACCTATACCCAGAGGCGGAGAGCTAAAATGCATTATCGGCTCAGCCACACCCCAAAAAACCAAACCGACACCCATGCCGCCGGAAAAAATCATCGCCAGCCAGCTGCCATAGCTGAATTCTGGGGCTTCACCATCTGGCCCAAGGCGAATGCTACCGAAGCGTGATAAGCCTAACCATAATGTGAAAACAACAAAACCACTGGTTACCAATAAGTACAACCAACCAAAATCATCGGCAGTAGCATCCAATGCTTTTTGTGCTAATTCCTGAACTCGGTCAGGGTCAATTACAGTGGCAACTAAAAACAAACCAATAAATAATATTGATAGATAAAAGACAGTTCCTACATCCCCAAGGAGACGTTTTATCCATTGTTTCATCGTACTCATTAAAGTTCCTAGGTATTGCTGTTTAGTTAGTCTCTGCTACAGGCGACAATCTGAACAACCGCACCCTTACCCTGATGGTATTTTCCTTCAAATATTTCGCGCTCAACTTCAGCACCGACTACAATATCCAATCCTTTCAATTCGTTTTTTAAGCCTTCCACAGACATAAACATCTCTACTTGGGATGGTGGTGGGCCACCTACTCCATCCATCTCAATATGAGCGGGTGTATAGGCTTCTAGAATAAAGACACCGTTTTTCTTTAAGGCGACGACCACTTGTTTATGTAATTTTAAACGTAACTCAAGTGGCACATGAGCGAAGATCGAAACAATGCCATCCCAAGCATCGGTGCCTAAATCGTAGTCTTTTAAGTTGGCAACGACAGTAGTAATTTCAACACCGTTTTCAGCAGCCAGTGCCTGAGCTTTTTCTAAGCCGACAACAGATTGATCCATTGCGGTTACTGCATAGCCTTGTTTTGCTAGAAATACTGCATTGCGACCCTCGCCCTCAGCTAAACAGAGAACTCTACCGCCTTTAGGGATTTGAGAATATTCGGCCTTAATAAAATCATTAGGCTCAGATCCATAAGCAAAGCCATCTTCACTGTAACGCTTATCCCACATACTGTAGTCACCCCTTATGCGTGCAATCTATGCCCATCACTCTATCACTAATAAAAGCAGAAAGGTGCCAAACTAAAGTTAAGCATCACTACCGATTTCTGTATCAATTAAAGCCTCACAATGAAGTCTCAAACTATCGGCCAGCCTAAATAGATTAGCCTATGCCTACAAGAAACTGCTCATTGCTGTTCGCTATCACGACTCTCCTTTCGTTTTGAATCATAAAGTTCCTGCCCTAAATTAAACCTAATTAACTTCTCAAGCTTTTTAGAGGGTTTAAATGGGTTAGGCGAAATAATTAAGGCGATAAGGTTTCTAACAGTTTGCACGGGCGTCATAACTATTCCCAGCGGCACACTCCACCAGCCCAACAGAAACGACGAGACTGTACCAGCTAACTGCGCTTTAACCCCGCAACTTTTGCAGCAAACTTGAGCATCATTTTTCAAGTTAGAAATGAGAATAAATGACCAAATCGTGTAAGAGGTATGTATATCGACAGGACCGCTCTTTTTATTACACTTAGGGCAAGCACCCTGATGAACAGCGTTAACCTGATCATTAATTACTTTGTTAGGTAACTTTTCTGTTAATAACAAATACTGCCCTTTTAGAAAGCAACTGTTGCCGCAATAGCGTAGATTGCTCTGCTTTTTGCCGCCAATAAAAATAATAGATTTGCAGTAATAACAACGTGCCATCAAGAACCTCCCTGTGGATTGTGATGCTGCCTCAGTAGAGACAAAAAACAACGACTTGTTAGTAAATTATTATGTTAAAAATCTGTCTCGTATTTCCTTATTAGGAACCATACAGTGTTCTTTTTTACCAAATAGCTTATATCGATATTTAGCTAACAGATCATAGAAAAAATCTCTGACAACTGCTGGGATAAGTTTAAAAACTCTTAATATAAACCAGTAACCATCTAAATCTTTGACTATTTCCAATGCTGCATTAGTACGCACGAAATACTGCCCATTTTTGATAAGTATAAAGGTATCTACTGCCTCTTCTTGAACCAGATGCTCAAGCATAAGTTGTTGCGCTGCTTCGCTTTGCAGCGCTACAAATTTAAAGACGGCTTTTGAGTCTCTTTTTATGATGAAGTTAACTGCACCATTACAGAAGTTACAGACACCATCAAAAATGATTATCGACTCAGTTGCCATAATTACCTCAATAATGGTTTATCATAGCAACTACTATAGATTTACTTAGATAAAGAATGAACATGATTTTTATAAGCAACAACATCAGCCTTGAAGATAACGAAGTAGAAATTAGCGCGATGCGCGCTCAAGGTGCCGGCGGCCAAAACGTTAACAAAGTATCGTCAGCTATTCACCTGCGCTTTGATATAAACACATCCAGCCTGAGCGATTTTCACAAACAATTATTATTAGAAAGCAAAGACAGCCGCATTACTAAAGAAGGTGTGCTAGTTATTAAAGCACAGCAATTTCGTACTCAAGAGAAAAACAAAATAGATGCGTTCGAGCGCTTGCAAGAATTTATAGTTAAGAACACCCATATTAACAAGCCACGCACCCCAACAAGACCCAGTAAAAGCGCTCGCAATAAACGTACAGACCTAAAAACACAGCGTGGAAAAATAAAGTCTATGCGCGGTAAGGTCGATATTTAAAGCAGTCTTCTCAGTTGTATTTCTAAAGCAGTTCTCGTATTAGTAGCTCATGCTCTTGGTTGTTGGCTGCCACATAGATAGTATCGCCACTGATGCTAAGCGACCAATCCATTGTGCGCTCAACAGCAGTAGCTAACAGTTTAATTTGCGACCAATCGAACTGGCAATACTGCACGTTTTTAAACTGCTGTACTTTACTTTTGCTTTGTTCCCACCAAGTATTCGATTTACTGTTAAAACTATAGATTTTCACTTGCGTAGCCATACGGCTGGATTTTTTAACTCGCTCCGGTGCAGGTTCACCAACATCAACCCAGAGCTTAATTTGATCATCTAGGGTTTTCACCCATATATCAGGCTCTTCAATGCTTGAAAGCCCTTTGGTAAAAGCCATGTTGTCTTGGGCATCCAAGCAATAAGCCATAACTCGAGCCATCATGCGCTCCATCGTTTCTGATGGATGCAAGGCCACCGTAAGGTTAACGCTATCGTAGTACTCGCGGTTGAAGTCGGTAATAGCGATATTGAATTTATAAATAGTTGGCTTTAACGCCATAACAGAATACTCAGTATAAATAGCCCTGCATCATAACAACAAGACAGCACAAACACTCTGCTTGAATCGGATTAGCCGCTGATTACTGTTGTTTTTCTGTATAATTCAACCAACCAAAACCTACCAATAAAACAAGCCAAACAACGGTTCTTAAAGTCATTGCTCGAAGACTATCTACTGCAACTTGGCTTCCTTGGTTATACAAATAATAAATCGTGAACAACACGACTAAGTTAAGAGTGAATATAACTGCGGCTAGCGCTACCCCATGCTTAACATTACGTAAAGCAAGAATACCCGCCAACAGGTACAGCACACCCATACCTGAGTTATAAATTAACAGGGGTCGGTAAACAATGTAGCCGGGGTCTGAACCTAGTAAAACATTAGAACCTGCATAAATAGTTACTGCGCCGAAGAGTACTGCTATCAGGATCAATGTATTTTTAATGTATCTCATATTATTTATGAACTCTTGCTTATGGTTATTTAGCTCTAGTTATTATAGTCCAAAGGGCTAAGTATTAGGCATGCCTTCAATCTCACGACTATCAGGTGATGTTAGCGCATGGGTATGATCTAACAATACACAATCAGCTAATGAGAATTTTATTTTGGCTATCTTCTGGCTAGACCTTTATGGTAGCCATATTAAGTTATAAACACCGGAGCGCGTTAAATAGTGAAAGAGTGCAACTCTTGTGGCAAATGCTGCATTAAATACAGTAATGGGCGGTTATCGGCTCCTAAGCAAGAGATTGAACTGTGGGAAATTTTCAATCCTGAGATCGCAGAATACACGCATAATGGTAAAATATGGGTGAACCCTACCACTAAAATGCCGCTCGAACTCTGTCCGTTTTTACGTGAGCAGCCTGTAGCAAACTCGTCTAAGGTTCGCTATACCTGTGACATTTATTACGCACGCCCAGATGATTGCAAATATTATCCTTCAAATGTTGAGGAAATGATTGCTGATGAGTGTGAGATGCTTGAGCCGTCCGATTTAAAAGATCTTAAAAATGCACAGGCTAAACTTGAAATTATAATGATTGATAGTCGTTAATGGATCTATCCTATTCAGGGCTCGGGGTGTGATAGAATAGCGGCTAAATCAGGCATTCCTTTTGCCTACAGACCTCAATAGAAAATCCCAGAGCACATTCCCTATGCATCCAGCAGAGTTTAAAACCCTTCGTGAGGCCGTTGGCCTTTCAATTTCAACCCTAGTTAACGTCGTCAATGTTGATGAGCGCACCTTGCGTAAATGGGAG
>SMEQ01000504.1_pt1 | contig 13537 bp, 13 predicted proteins | sample 2456281 | NCBI WGS metagenome assembly SMEQ01 (sample SAMN10132596, study PRJNA489261) | soil metagenome | isolation source: day1 antibiotic-loamy sand soil ammended with raw manure from dairy cow... | place: USA | collected 2015-04-01
CAGATGTTTGACTGTGTGTACGCAATGCTAATGACTTAGAATTCTTAGGATTAAAACCTTTCACAATTTTAGACCACAACAAACGAGCAGCTCGCATTTTGGCTATCTCCATAAAGTGATTCATGCCAATACCCCAGAAGAATGATAGACGTGGAGCAAAAGCATCCACATCGATACCTGCTGCAATACCTGCACGCAAGTACTCCATTCCGTCGGCTAGTGTGTATGCCAACTCAATATCGGCAGTAGCACCTGCTTCTTGCATGTGATACCCTGAAATTGAGATAGAGTTGAATCGTGGCATTTTTTGAGAAGTAAACTCAAAAATATCTGCAATAATTTGCATTGAGAAAGCTGGTGGGTATATATATGTATTACGCACCATAAACTCTTTTAAAATATCATTCTGGATAGTTCCTTGCATTTCGTGCAATTCGGCTCCTTGTTCTTGTGCAGCTACAATGTAGAATGCAAGAATTGGAAGAACAGCTCCGTTCATTGTCATAGATACTGACATTTCGTTCAGTGGAATCTGATCGAAAAGTATTTTCATATCCTCAACAGAGCATATAGAAACACCTGCTTTACCCACATCACCTGTCACACGTTCGTGATCGGCATCGTAGCCACGATGAGTAGGAAGGTCAAATGCAACCGACAATCCTTTTTGTCCAGCTGCTAAGTTACGACGATAGAATGCGTTTGACTCTTCGGCTGTTGAAAAACCAGCATACTGACGTATAGTCCAAGGACGCATAGCGTACATAGTTGAGTATGGTCCACGCAAAAATGGAGGAACACCAGCAGCATAGTTTAAATGCTCCATACCCTTTAGGTCTTCTTTTGTATATACTGGTTTCACAGGAATTTGTTCTGCTGTTAACCAATCAGGGTTGAACTCGTTTTTTTCTGTCCACTCTGCAACATTTGTTTTGCCTGCAAAGCTGTCAACCTTTATATTTATATCTTTAAAATTTGGTTTCATTGTTTTATAGATTTTCTTTAAGCTTTTCTTATCGTTATTGATATTTACAAGTTATCATTTGTAGATAAAATGCTTTATGATTGTTATTGAATATTTGTTGTTTAAACAAGAGCTCCTACCACATTACCCGCAATAAGCAACAAGCTAAATATAGCCACCAATTTTGAGGTATCTACGTCTAGTGTTTGTATTTCGTGTAATGCGTTTAATCGTACTTGTTTCATTTTTTTTATACCTTTAAGAGCTATTGGAAATGAAAGTAACACAGCAAAACTATATGGATGCAGTAATTGAAACTTTACAATAAACGCTACTAATATGTATGGGGCTAACATCAAGGTTTGGTAAAATATTTTAGAGCCATCTATGCCCAAAATAATTGCCTGTGTCTTTATACCAGCTTGTTTATCTAAAACTAAATCGCGTGTATTGTTGGCATGCAAAATACTTACTACCAATAATCCAGTAGGCGCAACAACTAGCAGGCTACTCCAAACTAGTTGACTTGTCATTGCGTATACAACTCCTAGTCCTATGAGTTGACTAAAAGCTATAAAAATAACCAGCTCGCCTAATGCAATGTATTTTAGTTTATAATAAAAAACTGAACAAAGAATGCCAAGCAAACCAATAAAGAGAAGCGGTAGACCTGATTGTAACATTAGGTATATACCTAAAATAATACCGCCTGCTAGAACTGACAAACCATAAATCAAAATTGTTTTTGGCTTAAAGTATCCAGTTACCAACAAGCGTATTGGTCCTGTTTTCTCTTCTCCATCTACTCCATTCACATAGTCATAATAATCGCCCATTATATTGCCCGATGCATGAAAAACAACTGCTCCCACAACTGCTAATATTCCGTTTATCCAGTTTATGTCTGTAAAGACACCCGTACTATAAGAATAAAAGACAAAAGTGAAGGCAATTAATGCTGGCATACCCGAAGCCGGAAACGACCATGGGTGTGCTGCAATAAGATAGTTTTTTATGTGATGCTTTCTATTCATTTGTTTAGATGATTCCTAAACGTGAGTTGAACTCAGTCAACATTTCCAACACGTTGCTTCTTACATTTATAAAATATTCAATTCCTTGTGCTTTCAAATCATCGGCACATTTAGGAGCACCTGCAACTACAAATACTTCCTTACCTTTGATTAACTTGTAAGCTTCGGGAGCAAACTTCTCATACTCATCGTCACTTGAACAGAGAACTATAATATCGGCATCTTTTTCACGAGCCTCTTTTACACCCTCCTCAACAGTTTCGAATCCTAAGTTGTCTATTATCTCATATCCTGCCGACGCCATAAAGTTGCCAGAGAACTGAGAACGGGCCAATCTCATAGCTAAGTTACCGATTGTCAACATAAACACTTTTGGTGTTTTACCACTTCGTTCTGTTGTTAAACGTAATGCCTCGAAAGGCTCGGCTAGTCGTTTTGTATTCAATCTTTTTAAAGGAGTCTCTTTATCATCTCCACACTCACACTCATTGAGAGGACTGTAAGCTTCTTCGAATTTGTGGTTTACTTTCTCACCAAAACTTGGAAACTGATTTGTTCCTAAAAGAACTTCTTTTCTGCGAGCTGCAGCAAACCAACGTCCTTCGGCAGATGTATTGATATCATCTTGAATTTTACCAGTTTTTAGCATGCTGTAAAATCCTTTTTCATCTACTTCAAGAAATAGCTTCCATGCCTCTTCGCCCAATGAGCTTGTTAGTTGCTCTATATAGTAAGAACCTGCACCTGGATCGGCTACTTTATCGAAATGCGCTTCTTCTTTTAGAAGTAACTGTTGGTTAACAGCAAGACGATTAGTAAAATCGGTAGGTTTTTGATAAGCATGATTAAACGGAAGCACTGTTAAAGAATCAACACCAGCCAATGTAGCAGACATTGCTTCTGTTTGTGTTCTCAGAAGGTTTACATAAGCATCGTAAACTGTAGTATTGAAAGTAGAAGTTACAGCGTGCATGTTAATCTTGGCTGCGCAGCGGCATGTACCATCTTCTGCTTTATAATCGCAATCGTTTGGACATGGCATTTTGTATGCATTCACAATTTCTGCCCACAACCAGCGTGCGGCACGAAATTTAGCAATCTCCATAAAGTAGTTTGTGCCAACTCCGAAGTTGAATTTGATTTTCTTTGCAGCCAATGTAGGTTCAACACCTTTTTCGATAAGTGCACTCAATACCTGATTTCCATAAGCTAAACTATAACCTAGTTCTTGGAAAAGATATGCACCTGCATTCGAGAAATCGTCGCCTGTAATAGATACTACACGGAAGCGTGGCAGAGGAGCAGACGCTTTAACAATTTCGGCTAGCTCATCTTTCCAGTTTGGTACATCAACACCTAATTTAAAAATCTTGCGGAACGGATCGTAATCTACAGAACCGTAGCAATCCATTACATTAATATCTAAATTAGTAATATAATCTACAACTAATTTAGTAACTTTAAGTGTGGAGTTGATACAAGTTTTGAAATTAAGCTCTACCATGTTAGGATGTATACCATCTAAAAGTGTTGCCATGTTCTCGGCTGTAAGCCCCTCGCCCGAAAGCACGAAGCCTAAAGATGTTACTCCTTTTTTCTCAAGCATTAACAATGCTTTTTCATTTGCTTCAGCAAAGTCTGTTACATCTATGTCTTGACGCACATACCAATCGTTGTCCGTTTTTGTGCCACGCACATATGGGAACTCACCTGGTAGACTATCAGCCCATGCAAAATCTTGAATGTCTTCGCTACGATAAAAAGGATTTACATTAAAACCTTCGTTAGTTTTCCAAACCAATCTCCTTTCGAAATCGGCACCTTTGAGGTCGACTGTTACTCTTTCCATCCACTGTTCTGTGGTTACCGGTGGAAAATCGGTGAAAAGTTTCTCTTTCGATTTACTCATAATTTGTTTTATAATTTTTATGTTGGGTTAGTACTTCTTTATTGTTTTTGTTAGCTCACAAAAAAAGTTGGAGACCAACTGTTTTCGCTAACTATTTTGATTTCCAATTCTATGTCTACAAAAATAATATAAAATGTTCATTTTAAAAAGCTTTTTCAAAAGATTGTTTTTCGCTCTACCATAGTTCATTTTAACGCTAAGCGCAACTGAATCATTTATATAAGCTCTGCTTTGTAGTAAGTATAATATACAACTCTTTGTTGACTTTACACTATGTTTAGAATTTAGTTATAGTTTTTTTCAAATAAACCTCTATTATATGACTCTATAAAACGTTCTTTCTAATATAATTTGCAAATAAGTATGCATCTTCCTAAAACTACATATCAGCCAACTCAATTAGCAAATCTGCTAATCTTCTAGTTACCTCATCTGCATACCTCTTTCCTTTCTCTGCTGTAGATTTCTCTGGGTTGCCTATTCCTGTATCTTCTGATGCTTGATGCCAATTGCGAGGAGCCCATGCTGTTTTCTCGTTTATCGATTGTATAGTCCAAGGTTTAGAAGCACCATCGCCTGCAATATCAAGTTTAACCAGATGGGGGTGGAAATGCATTAAAACCGAAGTTTCTTGCTCTCCAGCGTGGTCATCAATTTCAGCATCAAAATAGTCTTCTTTTGGCACTATAGCAAACCAATCGGTAGATAGAATAAAAAAATCGGGAAATTTTATTGCCAGGTCACGAATCATCGGCTTAAAAGTATTGCCTCCATGTCCATTCACAATAAGCAGTTTGCGAAAACCCTGTATGTGAAGCGAAGTAACAATATCGGTAAGAATTGCTTTTTGTGTTTCGTAGTTGGTGTGAATACAAAAGGGCATATCCCACTGACCAGGATTTTGCGAACCAAGGTAAATAGGCGGCATCACCATGCATAGCTTATTGCTCTTTTCGAGGGCAAGCTGTGCACTTGCTTTTGAAATGCTATGCGAAAGATAAGCATCTGTGAGGTAAGGTAGGTGGTAGTTGTGTGGTTCAATTGCTCCCCAAGGCAATACTACAACATCGTATTTATTCTCTTTTACTTCTCCCCATGTGAGTTTAGCTATATCTATCATTCTAATGAATTTAATTAAATTATCTTTTCTGTGATGCAGTTCTAACTTTGTCTTATTTGTATAGATTAAGCAAGAACTTTCTTCTCGTTTTTGATGAACATGTATAATGTAATCATAATAATGATTTCTGCAACAATTACATATATAAACGAACGCACACCAAATTGATTTACCAACACCCCTGTAATATAGTTGATTACCATATTGCCTGTTAGTGCAATAATCATGGCAAAGCTAAAGGCTGTGCCCGATATCTCTTTAAACATGTTGCCCGTAATGCCTAGCATAACAGGAAAGCCTGGAGACAGCCCTGCACCTATTAAGAACAAACCAAAGATGTTTAGATAATATGACCAAGATTGCTCTATAAAGAGGCATAAGGCTCCTACTGATAAGAAAACAAAGGCCATTCGCAACAAGTTTTTAGATGAGAGATTTCTAAAAACACCACCTGTAAGAATACGCATCAATGTCATACCTAACACCAAAAATGAGAGTGCCACAAGTGCTTGCTTTTGATCTACTTTTAGATGTTCTGTGAAATAAGATACAGACCAGTTATTCATTATAGCCTCAAAAGCTGATTGAAAAAACAGAAAGAAACAGATGATTAGAAACACCTTATTCTTGAAAAATTGAGGTATTACTTTAAATGATATCTTCTCTTTTTCTACCGAGATTGGATAGGAAATAAACAAGAAAACGAGTGACACCAAAACAGACAATAGTGCAACAATATTTATAACTGTTGCATAATGACTCTCGTTGATCATACTCAAAACAATTGGCATGCAAAATGCTCCTAACCCAAAAAAGACACCCAATAGATTTAGATTGGCAATCTTTTTATCGTCGCTACTCAAATCTGATATCAATGCACTTGTAGCACCGTTAATAACGCCTCCACCTATTCCGAAAAAAAGAATACACACCCTTAATAGCCAAAGCGACATAGCGTGCCCTATACCTACAAACCCAATAGCCAAAAAGAGTGAAGCAGTGGCAAGTACCCATCTGTAGCCATACTTATCGCTCACGGGTCCGAAATAAACAGACCCTATAAGTAGTCCAAAAGGTAAAATAGAGAACAAACCTCCCGCCACAATGTCTGTAAGACCTAGTCTTAATTTCAGAAGTGGCAGTACAGAGCCAATCATTACCATTGAAACACCAAACAGGAGAATGCCAACAAAAACAGATATAAAAGTAATAGTTCTACTTTTCATAATTTAAAGAGCATCAATTATTATCAATTCAAAGCACATTTATTACAACTAGTTTATTTTGAGTGAATCTGGCGATAACAAGCCATTAGATATACAATATAGTGTAAGCCCAGACACTGTTTTTATACCAGTTTTAGAGAGAATGTTTTTGCGATGTGTCAACACTGTATTCAAACTTATATTCAATTTGTCGGCAATCTGCTTATTCAAGTTGCCATTTACTATCAGTTTCAATATTTCTGTTTCGCGCTTAGTGAGCAATTTCTTTTTCTCGGGTTTACTATTGCTTGTTGCAATAGTATGTTGCATAGAACCAATATCGGTGCTATTTAGCTTGTCCAGCTTGGGTATTAAAATGCTATTCCTTAATCGATTGTGTACAATTAAATCATCTTCGAGACTTCCAACCGAAAAAATAACGGCATAGCAGAGGTTTTGATTAAAATTGCCCGACACATGTTTTATTAAGATGCTTTTTATATCTCGCAACAACTCATGTGGATAAGGCCCTGTATGCTCCAGTCCTTTCTCAAGGTGCTGTACAAGCTCTTCTTTAAACTGGTAAAACACGCGTTGCAATGCCTTCAGTTCATCGTTGTTTGATCCGCTTAATGCAATAAATGCATGTAAATGCTTCTCTATGTTGGGTACTAGAGAGTGAAGGTAATTTTGTATGGTTTCGTTGAAGTAGTTAGCAATAGGCTCTAAATCGAATTGAACCAACATTTTATCCGAAATATAGTTTTCATCTAAATAGACATTCAGAATTACCAATATAAAATCTAAATTCAAGTCTTGTTCGTCACAGATATCTTTTACTGTTCTATCCCCTACCCCCAATCTAATCCCAAACCTGTTTACAATAGGAATGAGTATATGATGTTGAGCAAGAAGTTCTGATAAAACAGTATCTTTTTTAATTATCGACATGGTTGTTATATTCTATGTTTTTTGGTAAAATAGTTGTGTGCACTTTGTTTGTTTAAGAAGATAGTCTTTTTCGTTTATACTCTTTATAAAAATGGCGCATTGTATAGATAGGGCTACAAAGTAGCATACGAGGACCAGAGAATTTCATCACTTTTTTAATTTGCGCTTTCATCTCAGGCTTATAGCAATGTATAGTGCAACTACCACAAGTAGGTTTCTCTTCGCCAAAAGGGCATCGCTCCAATCGTGCATATGCATACTCACCCAACTCTCTACAAGTTTTACATAATTCATCCTTAGTATTGTGGTTTGAATTGCAATACAAAGTTATCATTTTCTTTACAACTCTCTTTTCGTCATCATTCATTGCTGCACTTATCTTTTATAGAATTGGTAAAAGTAACAAATTTCTTCTTTTTACCAAAGGAAATAGCGTATTCAATGTATCCAATTGATTTAGAAACCACTTATTTTCCTGCATTCTCAATAAATTGTTGCAACCATTTCCATCTACTAGACCCGCATTATTCATCACACTCTTATCATTGTTTATATAAATAGATAATAATCAGAGGCTTACTAGCTTATTGTTTTTAAATCACTTTGGATTTAATCGCCCGCCACTTATGATGAAAAGTAAAACTTGTAATTCATCATGATGCCCCCTCCGCTTGTATCGTATAGATTCATTTTGTTATTGGAGGATACAATCCCTCAGTTTGTCGAAGGGCAATTCCTCGGCTTGTCGAAGGGCAATTCCTCGGCTTGTCGAAGGGTACTTCACTACTGCGTAAATCTTTGCGAGGTTTAAAATAGAGTTGCAGTAACACATTGTACTATGGCTGTAACATAAATATTAGCAAAGTTCTACATGCCAATATCTACGCTAGGCTAAAATCATGAACACCATTGATCATGGAATATTATCACTATGCTCAACATATTACTACTTTTAGATAGTCAAAATAGGGTTATATACACTATTAAGCAATAATTATACATATAATAAACAACATCCAAAAACAAACACTCTGTCATTTTTGTTATATAAATGACAGCAAACCGTAAGCAAAACAAATGCTTAATTGAATAAATTCTATTTTTTCCTCTAAAAAAAGGGTTTTTTATCATGAGAGTGTGCGTAAAAACGACTGCACTTAGTATCTTTGGCACAAAATATAGATACAACAAATAAAACAAGAGATTACTTTAAGATATAATCTCCATTACAAATAAAAGACGACTCAAAATGAAAACATTAAATATAGGTGGGTTAATCCCAAAACTACCCATCATACAAGGAGGAATGGGAATATGCGTATCGCTATCAGGTTTAGCGTCCGCTGTAGCCAACGAAGGCGGTATTGGGGTTATATCTGCTGTAGGAATAGGTATGCTAGAACCTGATTACAGGAAAAAGTTTCGTGCATCAAACAAAATAGCATTGACTAAAGAGATAAGAAAAGCACGTGAGAAATCGGACGGTATTATTGGTGTAAATATAATGATGGCAATCACCGACTTCGACGATTTGCTTCAAATTGCATTAGAAGAAAACGTAGATGTAGTATTTATAGGTGCAGGCCTTTTCCTAAAGAAGCCCGAAATGCCCGAAGGTTGCACAACTAAGTTTGTCCCCAAAGTATCTACTGCTCGTGCTGCGCAAGTTATGTTTAACTATTGGGCAAGTAAGTACAATTGTGTACCCGATGCTATAGTAGTAGAAGGTCCTAAATGTGGTGGCCATGTAGGTTTCAAAAAAGAAGAGCTACTAGGAGATCAAAAACCGCTTCACGAGTTAATAAAAGAAACTGTTGCCGTAATTAAACCATTTGAAGAGCAATTTGGCATAGAAATACCTGTTATTGCTGCTGGTGGAGTATATACAGGCAGTGATATGTACGATATAATGGAAGCAGGCGCAAGTGCAGTAAAAATGGGGTCTCGCTTTGTTACAACTCATGAGTGTGACGTTTCTGACGAATTTAAACAGAATTATATACGTGCTACAGAAAAGGATATTACATTAATTGATAGTCCTGTTGGACTTCCAGGAAGAGTTATCTCTAATAAGTTTGTAAGAAAAATTCAAGCTGGAGAAACAATGCCAATAAAATGTCCTTGGAAGTGTCTAAAAACTTGCGACTACAAAAAAGCCCCTTTCTGTATTGCATCAGCTCTATTTAATGCAGCACAAGGAAATATGGACGAAGGTTTTTCTTTTGCTGGAAGTAGAGCTTACTTAGCCGAAAAAATAATATCGGTAAAAGAGACCATCAACGAAATAGTGCAAGAGTACACAGAAGCAAAACAATTGGCTATTTTAAAAATTAATTCTATTGGTTTACAGCAAGTGACATAATTGTATAAACATTTCACAAGTGTTCATTTACATTTAAACTAACCACTACTTAACTGAGTGATATGCATGATAAAATGCAATCGCTCAGTTTTTTTTATTGCTCTTACATAAATGTTATTGCTAGAATAGACTACGGATCACTTGCAATATTAAGTGTTCTTACTATTTGTTTTATTAAACACAGTGAAAACAGGACGCATCTACGAAGCTAAAGTTTGTATTCTAAGATATTTACTACAGACAGGCCGCTCCTCTGGAGCTAAAATCAACTAATATTCCAAGAGACAATAGATAACTCGTTTTATAATAAAGCTAAAGAAGCAAAAATGAATAACTGCTAAAACATACTGCTAACCAGCGTCTCGCCACATGGCAAGACAGCAATGTCTGTAGTAAACAATTAAACACACCAATCCAAGCATCGTAGATGCGGCCTGTAAAGTGTACTTAGCTAGACAGTTAAAGTAAAACAAGACGGTAAAATATAAAGTAAACACATACTTTTACACCTGATCCTAGACTACTATTGCTGGTTTGTTTTTATTTTTATATTTCAACAAAGAGCATGCTTAGTTGTTATGTTAAAGAAGTGCGAATAAACATTTATAACAAAAACAGTTTATGAGGTATCAATTATACAAAGAGCAACAATTGAATTGTGATATAGAAACAGCTTGGGAGTTTTTCTCGTCACCCCACAACCTCTCAAAAATAACCCCATCTGACATGGGATTTACAGTAACATCTGATTTGGGCGACCAACCAATATATGAGGGAATGGAAATTGACTACATAGTTTCTCCTCTTCTAAAAATACCAATGAAATGGAAAACAATAATAACTAAAGTAGAGTTTCAAAAAAACTTTACCGACCTACAAGCTAAAGGGCCTTATAAGTATTGGAGCCATTTTCATGAAATTGAAGCCAATGATAAAGGTGTTTTAGTTAAAGATACGGTGAGCTACGAAATGCCCTTTGGTTTTTTAGGAACTATAGCGCATACATTATTTGTGAAGAGTAAATTGAACTCTATATTTAATTATCGCTACCAGTTTTTAGAAAATAAATTCAATGAAAACAAACAATAAACAGACTTATAAAAAATGACAAGCAAACTATTATTAGGTGCAATTCTCATAGTAAGCATCACAACACTCTTCTCATCTTGCGCCTCTATACCTAAAAACGCAAGTCCTGTTGAAAACTTTGATGTAGATAAATATTTAGGTTCGTGGTATGAAATAGCCAGATTTGACTTCCGTTTCGAAAAAGACATGAACAATGTTATGGCTCAGTATAGCTTAAATGAGAAAAACAATGTTACTGTTCTAAACAGTGGTTACAATTATAAAAAAGAAGAGTGGGTGTCGGCCAATGGTGTTGCAAAATTTAGAGGCGATAAAAACAAAGCCGCATTAAAAGTTAGTTTCTTTGGTCCATTCTACTCTGGCTACAATGTAATTGCATTGGATGATGATTACAAATACGCCCTGGTTGCTGGCAAAAGCCTTAAGTATTTATGGATTCTGTCGAGAGAGAAATCGATTCCTAAAGAGATAAAAACAGCATACCTAAAAATAGCTCAAGATATTGGCTACGATACTTCTAAGCTAATATGGGTAGAACACAACAAGAAAAGTCCGTTTGAGAATGAAAAGTAAAATTTCGGTATTTTGGTTTAGACGCGACCTTCGTGTAGAAGATAATGTAGGATTGTACCACGCTTTACAATCAGACCATCCTGTACTGCCCATATTTATCTTCGAAACCGATATATTAGATAAACTAGAAAGCAAACACGATCGCAGGGTAGATTATATACACCAAGCACTATCAGCTATTGATGAACAACTGAAAGCATACAATTCAGCACTCAAAACTTATCACGGCAATCCGCTTGAAGTATTTAAATCATTGCTTGAGGAATATGATATTCAATCTGTTTTTTGTAACCGCGATTACGAACCACAAGCCATTGAAAGAGATGCTAGTATCTTTTATTATTTGCAAGAGAGAAACATTCCGCTCAAAGCCTATAAAGACCAAGTAATCTTTGACAAAAAAGATATTCTTAAAAATGATGATACACCCTATGTAGTTTACACTCCGTATGCTAGGAAGTGCTAATATATTATACACAAAACCAGAATTGGATGCTCAAATAATTAATGAATACGATAAGCAAAGAGATTATCCCGCATTGCAAGGTACTACAAGGTTGGCTACCGCTCTGCGATTTGGCACAATCAGTATTCGTAAATGTGTAGCTTTTGCATTGCAACACAATCAAACTTGGTTGGGAGAACTGATATGGAGAGAGTTTTATATGCAAATATTATATCACTTCCCACATGTAGTTAACAAGCCTTTTAAACCTAAATATGAATTTATAGAGTGGCGTATTGATGAAGAGGGCTTCAAGAAATGGTGTGAAGGAAAGACTGGCTATCCCATTGTAGATGCTGGAATGCGAGAGCTCAACCAAACTGGTTTTATGCATAACAGAGTGCGCATGATTACAGCTAGTTTTTTATGCAAGCATTTACTCATAGATTGGTCTTGGGGCGAAGCTTACTTTGCCAAGAAACTCGACGACTATGATCTATCGGCCAATAACGGAAATTGGCAATGGGTGGCAGGCAGTGGTTGCGATGCAGCACCCTATTTTAGGGTGTTTAGCCCAATGGCACAAACAGATAAATTTGACAAGAATCTTAAGTACATCAAAAAATGGGTGCCAGAGTTGAATACAAGCAAATATCCAGAACCCATGGTGGATCACAAATTTGCTAGAGAAAGAGTACTTGCAGCTTATGCTAAAGCATTGAGAGACGACTAAAAATAATACACCTAACTGTATATTATAGACACAATAAAGCAAAAGTTATAACAAGTTGAAAGAGTGGAATGAAGCGGATTAATTAATTTTCCTCATTCCGCTCTTTTTCTTGCATTGCTTTTATAGTCTCAGTTATTAAAAAATCTAACTCCCACCCCAGCATATTTGCGCCATCCTTAATCACATCACGCGAACATCCTGCTGCAAACTTTTTATCTTTAAACTTCTTTTTTACTGACGACAACTTCAAATCGAGCGTACTCTTGCTTGGTCGCATCAATACTGTTGCTCCTATCAAACCTGTGAGTTCGTCAGTAGCAAACAATATCTTTTCCATCATATGCTCAGGCTTCACATCGCTACACATACCATAAGCATGACTCATAATAGCTCTAATCAATTCTGGATTGATGTTCTCTTCCTCTAATATCTCTTTCGTTTTAATACAATGTTGTTCTGGAAACTCTTCAAAATCTAAGTCGTGTAACAAGCCCACTAAACCCCAAAACAAGCTTTCATCCTCATAACCCAATGTACGGGCAAAGTAAAGCATTACAGCTTCTACAGTTTGCGCGTGTTGCAAATGAAAAGGTTCTTTATTAAACTGTGTCAAAAGCTCCCACGCTTCTTCTCTAGTTAAGCTTGGCGATACCCTATTTGTATTATCTAGAGGCAATGATTCTGTACTTTTCATAACATCTACTTTTAAAATATTCATTCAAAGATAACTTTTTCTTTGAATGACAGTAAATTCAAACAAACATAATTGAACCTATTTACTATTTTTTAAACAAATAACCCTAGAAACTGTGCGGATACTCCGAAAAAATACCTATTTTTGTTTAACATCATACAATATGTATTGTGTTGTCACTTTGTTGAATCTTACATTAAAAACCTATCATCTATGATTACAACAGCTAAAATAAATTACTTGAATTTAGTTAACACAAGAACCTATCTGTTAGCTTCCCTCTTCGTATTAGGTAACTTGGTATTTCCTCAATTGGCACATTTAATTCCACAAGGCGGATTGATATTTCTACCTATTTACTTTTTTACATTGATAGCCGCTTATAGATACGGACTTTTTGTAGGAATGCTTACCGCAATTTTCTCTCCACTAATCAACTCAATGCTTTTTGGGATGCC
>SMEQ01001014.1_pt1 | contig 13524 bp, 16 predicted proteins | sample 2456281 | NCBI WGS metagenome assembly SMEQ01 (sample SAMN10132596, study PRJNA489261) | soil metagenome | isolation source: day1 antibiotic-loamy sand soil ammended with raw manure from dairy cow... | place: USA | collected 2015-04-01
ATGAATTACGGCAATCCGAATCTGAAAGCAGAAAAAGCGACCACCTATGAGCTGGGCTGGCGGTTTGAGGATAGACAGTGGGCGGCGGATGTTACGCTGTATCACAGCCAGGCCAGAAACTTTATTGACAAAGCTAGGATTGCGGGCGTCGCGCAAGGCTATACAACTGCCTGTAAAGACGTTTGTTTTCAGTGGCTAAATACCAATAGAGCACAAACCACAGGTGCCGAACTGATGCTAGCCTATCAACTGGAAAACTGGCGTCCTTACCTGAATATGGGCATACAAAAGCGTCGTCTTGAGTATGGTACAGGATTAAAAACTTGGGACAGCGGTTTGCCTAAATTTCAGGGTCGTGCCGGAGTTGAGTGGTATGCAACCGAACAGCTTGAGCTGGATTTTTATGTTCGTGGTGGCGGCAAATCACGCCGTGATGATTACGACTCCAAAGGTGAGCCGCAAAGGCAGCGCAACAGCTCCTACGCTGAGTTGAATGTGGGCGCTTACTACAAGCCCGTACCCAACCTCAGCTTAGCGGTGCTGGCGCAGAACTTGGCCGATCGCAGATACCGTAATCCAGACGAGCTGCAAGCTGCGGGTCGAGCGTTGGATATGGAAGTGCGCTGGAGTTTCTAAAAACTTTAGGCTGTATCAGCAGGCAGTGCGCCGATGCATGGCTGCATTGCCTGCGTGATACAAAACCGCTACAGAGGAAAACACATGCTAGAAATGCACTGGACTATGGAAAGTTGGGCGCTGCTGGTGGCGGGGATTTTAGCTGCCGTGGTGCTGGGTTATTTGCTAGCCGTAGTAGTACAGGGGCGCAAGCGGGCGCAGTTGCTTGCCCAGCTACAAAATTACCAACTGGAAGAAAACACGCTCACGCAGCAACTGGACTTTGCGCAAGCGACACAGCAGCGCTTAGAGCATGAACTGCTCGACAACAAGCAGAGCAGTACAGAGTTGCAAAGCCGTTTAGAGCTTGCCCAGCGACAACAGCATAGCGCTGAAAAACAACTCGAAGTAGCACAGGCGCACAGCAGTTCCCTTAAAGAGCAGCTCGATGAGCTTAAGCAGCAGCTGCAAACAGCCAAGGACGAGCACTCCCAGCTGCAAGCGCGCAATCAAAGCCTGAGTAACGAGTACACGGAACTTAAAACCAGCTTGGCGCGCAAAGAAGAACACTTTCAAGAGCAGATGCAACAGCTCAACGACAGCAAGCTGCTTTTGAGTAAAGAGTTTGAAAACCTCGCCAATAAAATCTTTGAAGAAAAAGGCAAAGCCTTTACTCATAGCAACCAAACCAGCATTGATGCTTTGCTTAAGCCGTTTCGTGAACAGATTGAAGGCTTCCAGAAGCGTGTCAATGATGTGCACGATGCATCCTTGCAGGGTAATACTCAGCTCAATGCTGAAATCAGAAAAGTGCTTGATATTGGTTTAAAAATGAGCCAAGAAGCCAGTGATTTATCTAAAGCGCTTAAGGGCGACTCCCAGCAGCGTGGCGCTTGGGGTGAGGCGCAATTAAAGCGCACTTTGGAGATGAGTGGCCTGATAGAAGATGCACATTATGAAGTTCAGAGCGCTTTTAAAGATGCTGACGGCAAACATAAGCAAACAGACTACTTGGTTAAGCTGCCTGACGATAAACACATCATCATTGACAGCAAAGTAACGCTCAATGCCTACGAGCGTGTGGTGACAGCTCAGACGTCTGAAGAGTTACTGCTGGCAATGAACGAGCACGTTAAGGCAGTGCGTAAACACATAGATGATTTGGCAGCTAAGGATTACACCAATTTAATCGGTATGCACAGCCCGGGTTTTGTGCTGATGTTTATGCCGATTGAGCCGGCCTATATTGAAGCGCTCAAGCACAGCAAGGATTTGTTTGAGTATGGCTATAAAAAAGGCATTGTCTTGGTCTCGCACACGACCTTAATTCCCATACTGCGTACGGTATCCAATCTATGGATGATTGAGCGCAGCAATGCTGAGGCGCGGGAAATTAGCGAGCGTGCTGGTGATATCTATAATCAGGTCTGCACTGTGGCAGAGCGTTTAGCCAAGCTGGGGCACACGCTGGGTACGGTCAGTAATCATTACAACAGCACGGTCACTGCATTGGCAGGGCAGCAAGGCTTGTACGGCAAGGTAGAGCGCTTTAACCAGCTGTCTGTCAAGGTCAGTAAAACGTTGCCGCAACTTGAACCAGCGCACATGGACTTTGAAACCGAGCGCCTTGGTATGATTGTTGAGCCTATTCATGAGGTGGACACTTTATTGGCTGAACCAGATACGTCCCCGCAGCCGTAATAACCACAAAAGAGCCCGGGATTGGGCTTGATCCGCAAGAAAGTGTCTGACTTTTTGCTAGTAGACGTTCTAGTCATAGAGTGGAGTATGATGAGGCTCAAACCACACGGAGGGATTTAGTATGAATACCGTAACTCCACGTATGACAAACTTGTTTTTACAGCTAGGTTTGGACTCAAGCCCTGAAGCCATTGAGCGTTTTATGTTTGATAATGAGCTGCCGGAAGATGTGCATATTTTAGATGCAAAGTTTTGGACAGAGTCGCAAGCGCAAATGCTTCGGGAAATGCTCTGCTCCGATGCTGAATGGGCATTGGTTGTGGATCAGCTGAGTCAAGCCTTGCGCGACTGTGCTTGCCGCAAGGAAAAGTAGCGCAGTCAAACTAGATAAATGAGCGTACTTGTAGCGAAAGGCTGCAATGATACGCTCGCTTTAGCTCGTGTTATAAAAAACGGTGGCGTTAGCCAGCAGGTTAAATTTTATTTTGGATAGAGTCATGCAGTGCATTTTACAGATTGATTTCCCTTTTGCCGGCCCTTTTGGTGAAGAAATGTTCCAAGCTATGCAGCCCTTAGCAGAAGATATAGCCAACGAGGCTGATTTGCTGTGGAAAATTTGGACTGAAAACCCAGACAACCAAGAGGCTGGAGGTATTTACCTGTTTGCCAATCAGGCGGCAGCCGAGCGTTATTTGGTCAAGCACAGTGAACGGCTCACCATGGCGGGTGTTAAGCATATTCGCAGCAAGTTTTTTGCCGTTAACGTGCCTTTAAGTCAAATCGATCGAGCGCCTTTGGCATGAGCAAAGTAGACGCCCTGTTAGCTAAAGCGCAACAAGAGCGTGAGAGTGGCTATCGCGCAAAAGCGTTGCGTATGTACGAGCATATTTGCGGACGTTGCGCGCGTGAGTTTAGCGGTAAGCGTTTAAGTGAGTTGACGGTGCACCATCGGGATCATAATCACGATAATAATCCAGCGGATGGCTCAAATTGGGAGTTGTTGTGTTTGTACTGCCATGATAATGAGCATCAACGTCAGGTGGATTTGCACTATCAAAAAGAAGAAGCTGCAGGGCAAAAAGGCCCGCAACAAACCTTTAAAGGCTTAGCTGGGCTGGCGGATTTATTGGCTAAGAAATAAGTAGCCATCAAGTCTGGAGCGCAACTTTGCGCGAAGCGGTCTATAAGGTCAGCTCAAGCGTTGCTGGAAAATTCCAATCGCGCAAAAGTTGCGCTCCCACAAGAGTCCGTTGCGCCTGTAGGGGGATGTCATGCCCCCGACCGCGGGTTACGCCTGCAAACGCAACGCCGCTTGGTGTACCGCTGTCGCAGGTATGGTCTGTTCTTACCGATAAGAGTGTATTAACTAACGGTTTGGCCTAGGTTGTGGGGCAGATTTTGGTTTTGCAAATGTTGCTCAGCGGCAGATTGACCGAAGGTGTCAATGGTGCGCCAAAGCCACTTAGGCAGCATGTCTGGGTCGAGGCTATCAATCAGGTTTTTCACCGCTAAACCCAGCTCTGTATCGCCATCAATTTGCAAGCGACGACGGAAAAATAGGGTGTCAGGGTCTTCTTGGCGGCTTGCCAGTAACAGGAATTCACGCCAGTTGCCACTGATCGTCACCTCAACTGGCGCATGACGCGCGACTACCAGTTGGTTGTTGTGCGGGTTTTTACTGATACACCAGCTCAGGTTTAGATTGCTAACGCGAATGCGCATCCAGCGATCATCCAGCACATCAAACAAACCATCGGCCAGCGGCTCAGCAAACACCTTATTGAGACTGCGCTGCAGCGTTGCGCGCTGCATGATAAAAGGCACGCGACTGGTCAGCGGCAGAAGTTTGTCGCCAAGATTTAATAAGAGTGGGACGGGTTTTTTTAGCATAATCCAGCCTCCTCGGCAGTAACCATTCCGGGACGTCCGTGCCAATAACCATTACAGCCCTGTACAGCTAAAGGCGGTTGCTGGCCATTGCGCACCTGATTCCACGCTTTGACAACCTCCAGCATACCCTCTGCACGAGGACTAAGGCGAGCTACATCAGCACCTGCTGCAGCCAGTGAGGGGAAATCAGCCAGCAGATTGTTCACCTCGGCGGACATGGTTTGAATACCGTTGATGGTAAAAACCTCCTGGCCTTCTTGGCTGAGCAAGGGAATACCTTCACTGTAGTTAATGCAACACAGTTGGCAGTCGTCTTTAGGGCGGTTTTCTGCTCGCGCTGTAAAACAACGGGCTGAATAGGCGAGGGGCAGATGGCCGTAGGCGAAAACTTCGACCTCAGGACGCGCCACACCTAGCTCGTCGAGTTGCTTTAAAGCAGCCTTAATCATCGCGCCTGACACTTCAACTGGCGGAGACCAGCGTTGCATGCCGCTGTCAATAAACTCTGCCAGAGTGTTACCGCTGTAGATATTAAGTGCAGGTCCGCCAACAAAGGGCAGTTTGCGCTCAGCTAAAAACTGTACAGCGGCCATATCATTGGCTTCTACAGTAAACTCACCGTTTTCACACAGGCGTTTAAGTGCGCCGATTTCTGAGTTGGCTTCAATCAGGGTTAAGCCGGACAAAAGAATTTGTGCCTTGGTTTGCTGCTGTGTTTCTTTGGCTAAACCAATCCAGGCATCTAGATTAAGTTCACGGCGTTTGGCGCAAACCGTTTCACCCATATAGATGTAATCTAATGGCTGTTCGGCCATTTCTTGATAAAAAGTTTCAACCTTGGCGCGTGGCCAAAAGAATAAAATTGGACCCAATGAGAGTTTCATACTTCTTCCTACTGCCAAGCACGGTGATAAGCACCCAAAGTGGTTTGGCTACCTTCGGACAGGCCCGCCAATGTTTGACGCCACAGGGGATCTACGCTGAATTTTTCCGGGTTGCGGCGGTAGCTGTCTAGGGCTGCACGCCAAACACGAGTGACTTGTTCGGTATAGGCTGGGCTACGTTGACGACCCTCAATTTTTACCGCACTGACGCCAATTTTGGCTAGTTCAGGGATAAGGTCCATGGTGTCTAAACTGGTGGGTTCTTCCAATGCGTGAAAGCGCTTGCCGTTGACGATAAAGCGGCCTTTGCACAGCGTTGGATAGCCGGCGGATTCGTCTTCTTCGTAGCGGTCAATTAAAACTTCATTCAGTCGAGAAGTCAGCTTGCCTTCGTCGTTGCTCCAGCGTACAGCTTTGGCAGGTGAGCAAACACCGCACAGGTTGGGCGACTCACCGGTTAAATAAGAAGACAGGTGGCAACGGCCTTCAGCCATGATGCACAGGCTGCCAAAAGCGAACACTTCAATCGGTACATCGGTGCTTTCTGCAACCTGTTTCACCTGAGTAAGTGACAGTACGCGCGGTAATACAGCACGCTTGATATTGTAGCGCTCTTTGTAAAAAGCTAAAGCTGGTGCGTTGGTGGCCGAACCCTGCACAGACAAGTGCAGGTTAAGCTGTGGGTGTTTTTTGCTGGCATAAGCGAGCACGCCCGGGTCTGCTGCAATTAACGCATCCACACCTAAGGCAGCGGCATGATCAACGGCACGTTGCCAACGCTCCCAGCCTTCGGGCTGCGCGTAGGTGTTAACTGCAATATAGAGTTTTTTTTGATTTTGACGAATAAAATCCAAGCCGCTTTCCAGCTGCTTGTCAGTGAGGTTTAGACCAGCAAAGTGACGCGCATTAGTGTCGTCTTTGAAACCTACATAAATAGCGTCTGCGCCTTGTCGAACGGCGGCTTTAAGTGCCGGTAAACTGCCAGCAGGGCATACCAGTTGCATGCGAACTCCTTAAAGCAAATACAGGTATCTAAAAAGAATGGACACGTAATCTAAGCAGTTTGTCCCTTATTAGCCTTGATAGAAGTCAACTTGCATGGAAAGCACGGATAGCCGCCGTGTAAAGCGAACGGAGTTAACCTTGTAGCATTTGCATAGCAGCTTCCATGGCATCGTTTAGGTCTTCGTCATCCTCTTCAAGTTTTTCGCGCACATCCAGACCAAGCTTGCTAAAGGCGTCGACAGTCGTCCAGTCAACCTCTGCTAGAGGGTGTTGGGTATCGGCATAGATTTGTAAAGTGGCTACTTGCACAATGTCGACATAATCAACCTGCGCTGAAACGCGGTCGAAATTTAGATATTCGCTAGGGACTTCAATGATAGCTTCTGGGAAATCCCAGGCCTCAAGAATGCGTTTGCCTATCAGGGGATGTAGGCGGTCAATGACTGCTTGCAGAGTGCCGGCATCTTGTAGCAGCCGAGAGTCGCGCTCTTCGGCATAGGTCAGCACAGGTAAAATACCGATTTGATGTACCAAGCCTGCTAGCGTGGCTTGGTCTGGCTTGAGACGCGTAAAGTGGCGACACAGAGCATGGCTGATGCCTGCGACTTCGGTGCTGCGTGCCCAAACCTCGCGCAACTGGTTGTCTACCAGCTCATTGGTGGCTTGAAACATCTGCTCCATAGCTAGACCCAAAGCCAGGTTTGAGGTGTAGCTGAGTCCTAGGCGACTGATGGCCATATTAAGGTCGGTGATTTCACTGCTTGAGCGCAATAACGGGCTGTTAACCACCTTAATCACCCGTGCTGATAACCCTGCATCGGTGGCAATGATTTTGCCTAGGCAGCTAATTTCTATTTCAGGATCCTGTGCGGCTTCTCTAACGCGCAAAGCAACTTCTGGAAGTGTGGGCAAAATAAGCTCATCACTGTTAATCGCTTGTACTATGTCGCCGTAAACCTGTTCTAGTAAAGAGGCCATTTAGATTTCACCTGGTTTTAACCTAAAAATATAACTGTTTATATTATCAAAACTTTTTAATCGTTAGCGAGTGATCTCCCTCTCGCTGTCCAGGCTATAAGGCAGCGTCAGCGGAGTGAGTAAAGCGCCGTCTTCTTTGGCTAAACGAATTTCAGATTCGTACACAGCTTCTTCCAGTGCGACAGCCAGTAATTCCACTCCGGTTTCTGCATAAGCGGCGCTAATCACTTGACCTAAAGCTTTGCTACGTAGTGGGGAGAATAGTAACGTGCCTATCTCCGGTAGTTGTTTATCGTCAACTGAAAAGTGATACATGTGGCGCTTAAGTTTACCCAGATACTGCATGCGAGCAACGATTTCTTGACCGGTATAGCAGCCTTTTTTAAAGCTGACTGCATCCAGCGCCGGCAAGTTTAACATCTGCGGAATAAATTCTTCGAAGTTACTTTCAGTAACATGACCTATTCCACAGCGTATCAATTCAAGCTGCCACGCATTGGGGTTAAGTTCTTCAAGTAAACCGCTTAAACGTTTTAGATAACAGGCAGCGTCTTGGTTTTTTAGCCACAGCTCACAAAGGTTTTCGCTAACCCGTACCGCAATGAGCTCATTGTGTCGCGCGACCGAATTGGTCTCTTTGGCCAAGCTAACGCCAAGCTCAATCAGTGCTGCCTCAGCGTTAATCAAGCCAAAGCGAGTCCAGAGTTAGAAAATATTGCGAATTTTTTTAAGTCGTTTAGCTGGCGCTCGACTAATGAGTGGTGCATGGCTAGCAGATAGCCGTCTGACTCTGGCAGAATACGAAACGTGGATTGCATGCGACCTTTGGGTGTGCAGCGCGCGCCAAGGCTACTGCGGTCGTTACTGACGTAATTTAAGTTGCAGGTAATTTGGCCTTGCAGGAAGGTTTTTGCATCCTTACCTCGTACAGCTAAGAGTCCTTCCTGGGTTATCTGGGTAAAGCCTGTAGTTTGACTCATGGGTGCCTCGATTATCTGACTGAGCAATAGGTATATCATAGTGTTTTACTGGGCAATTGTCAGTGAGTGCGTTACTGATTTGTCTGGCTTATACTTAGCGAATATTTTTTGGGAGTTGTGTTATGACTGTAATGACGTCAGAAGCTGAGTTGAATCGTTTGTTTTGGCATAGCCGCCGCGGCATGTTGGAATTGGACAGACTGCTTGTGCCTTTTTTAAAAGAAGCATTTCCTTCCTTGCAGGATGCGGATAAGGAGCGTTACGTAAAGTTACTGGCCTGTGAGGATCAAGATATATTTGGCTGGTTTATGAATCGTAATCAGCCCGACGATGAAGATTTGCAGCGCATTGTAGGCTTGGTTTTAAAGCACAATGACGAGCGACCCATCGAGCTGTAACAGTCTCTAGAGGCGATCTGCTGGCGGTACTCTGTGCAAGCAGTTCGCGTTTCATCAGCCTCTGCAGCCTTAAAAAGGATTTTAAGCAATGAGCGCTTATTTTTGGCAACCCAGTCCGTGGTTGCATCTGTGTGTGTTTTTGCTAGTGCTGCTAGCGGTTGTCGCACTGTTAGGCAGCACAGTGTCACACCTCTATAAAGCTATTTTGCTGGTTATTTACGCGCTCTATGCTGCGCTTGCGTGGTGGCGTTTGTTGCGTGTCAAGCAGGCGCGCTACGGATATGGCTTGCGTTATACAGCTAAAACTTGGCAGCTATGGACCAGCAAAACCGGTTGGCAAAGTATTCACCTATCGGCACAAACAGTGGTGTTGCCTTGGCTGTTGGTTATTTATTATCGTAAGCCTGAGCAACGCTTTTCCCGTGCTTTGGTTGTGCCTTGGCATGTGCTGGATGCAGAAAGCCACCGCAAACTGCGGGTGCAGCTGCGGTTTTTAGCGTGAGTGTTTAATAGTCGGGTTGCAGGATGGTTTCTTTAGCAACGGCAGAACAGTCTGGGTAGTCTAAATTAAAGTGCAGACCGCGGCTTTCTTTACGTTGCATGGCCGACTGAATAATAAGATCAGCAACCAGCACCAGATTTCTAAGTTCGAGCAAGTCACGGCTGACGCGATAGTTGCTATAAAACTCATCAATCTCACTTAACAATAGTTTGACTCTGTGTTGCGCGCGAATAAGTCTTTTGTTGGTACGCACAATGCCTACGTAATCCCACATAAAGTGGCGCAATTCATCCCAGTTATGCGAGATAACAATGTCTTCGTCGGAGTCGGTGACCAAGCTGGCATCCCAGTTTGGTAAGAAACAGGGCGCTCTGACGTTATCTAATTGTTGACCAATATGCTCGGCAGCAGAGCGGGCATAGACAAAACACTCTAACAGGGAGTTACTGGCCATGCGGTTGGCGCCATGCAAGCCGGTAAAGCTGGTTTCGCCAATAGCATAGAGGCCTTCCACATCGGTACAGCCATGCTGATTAATCACCACGCCGCCGCAGGTATAGTGCGCGGCAGGTACTACAGGAATAGGCTGGCTGGTGATGTCTATGCCAAAAAAAAGACAGCGCTCATAAACGGTAGGGAAGTGTTCTTTGATAAAATCAGCCGGCTTATGACTGATATCTAAATACACATGATCAAGCCCTAAACGCTTCATTTCATGGTCAATGGCGCGCGCTACGATATCGCGCGGCGCTAACTCTAACCGCTCGTCAAAACGCTCCATAAAGCGCTCGCCATTAGGCAGTTTAAGAACGGCACCTTCACCACGCAATGCCTCGGTGATTAAAAAGCTTTTCGCGTTTGGGTGGTAGAGACAGGTAGGGTGGAATTGATTAAACTCCAAATTACCAACCCGGCAGCCCGCACGCCAAGCCATGGCAATCCCGTCACCGCTAGCTCCGTCAGGGTTGCTGGAATACAAGTAAACACGCGCAGCACCACCGGTAGCCAGAATCACAAAGCGTGCAGCATGGGTGTCTACTTGGTTGGTTTGTGCATTCAGGACGTAAGCGCCTAAGCAGCGATTACCTTGGCGGTTCAGCTTTTTGTCAGTGATTAAGTCAACCGCGGTTTGGTGTTCTAACAGTTGAATATTCTCACGTTCTTTGGCTTTGCTGCTTAAAGCATTAAATACTGCCGCGCCTGTCGCATCAGCAACATGGATAATGCGACGATGGCTATGGCCGCCTTCGCGCGTCAGGTGATAAGCAAATTGCTGCTGACCTGTTTCATCAGCGGGGTTGCGGGTAAAGGGCACGCCTTGCTCTATCAGCCAATTAATCGCGGCTTGGCTGTTTTCAACGGTAAAGCGTACGGCTTCTTCATGACACAGGCCCGCACCGGCAACGAGTGTATCTTGGACGTGTGATTCGATACTGTCGCTAATATCCAGCACTGCGGCAACACCCCCCTGTGCCCAAGGCGTGGAGCCATCAGCAAGTTTGCCTTTGCTGAGAACGGCAATTTTTAGGTGCTGTGGCAATGTGAGTGCTGCAGTAAGTCCAGCAGCACCGCTGCCAATAATTAGCACATCGTGCTGGTATGTTTCGCTCATAAAATTAAGATGCCCATGCATTTTTTTAGCTACGCTAGTATAGCTCTGTAGACTGTAGGAAAAACTTGTTTTTAATTTTGAAAACTGAAAAATGCATTGAATTAGAAATAAAGCTTTGAACTTTTTTGGTAAAGCAGTGCTCAATAGACTAGGTTATTAAAATGCCATTAATAAAAATGCGGTTAATAAATGGAGAAATCTTGCAGCAAGCGCTTGCGCAAGATTTGATGGTAGTCAGTAGGCGTTTAATTGAGGGCAGTATGGCGCCATACAGAATGAAGAATATAAAAATAAATACCTACTCGGGGTCTAACTAATGACCGCTGATGATGATAGGCAGCTCGTAGCACGAGTGCAGAAAGGTGATAAACGTGCTTTTGATCTGTTGGTGTTGAAGTATCAAAGTCGAATTTTAGCCTTGGTTGTGCGCTTTGTGCAGGACAGCCACGAGGCACAAGATGTAACCCAGGAAGCCTTTATTAAAGCTTATCGGGCACTGGGCAATTTTCGTGGTGACAGTGCTTTTTATACTTGGTTGTATCGTATTGCCATTAACACCGCGAAAAACTACTTGGTTTCCCGTAATCGCAGGCCGCCAGCCAGCGGAATTGATGCGCAAGATGCAGAGTTTTTTGAGGGTGATCATGCGCTTAAAAATATTGATTCTCCCGAGCGTTTGTTGCTGCGAGATGAGATTGATAAAACGGTGCAAGATAGCATCGGTAAGTTGCCAGAGGATTTGCGTGTAGCCCTTACGTTGCGTGAATACGAAGGGTTAAGTTATGAAGATATAGCTGCCGTGATGCAGTGTCCGGTGGGAACAGTACGCTCACGTATTTTTCGCGCTCGTGAAGCAGTAGACAAAGCTTTGCAGCCGTTATTAGAAGAAGTTTAGCCAAACCGTTAGTTATGAGGAAAGCTACATGAGTCAAACTAGTTTAGAGCAATCACTTTCAGCGCTAATGGATGGCGAAGCCGATGATTTAGAGCTGCAGAGGATTTTACGCGAAACAAATAATCCAGAATTACGTGCACAATGGCAACGCATGCAAGCGGCGCGTTGGAGTATGCGTCAAGATGCTGTGATTCCTCAGATTGATCTGTCGGATCGCATAAGCGAAGCGTTGCAGGATGTGGAAATGACATCAAGCGAGAAACCGGCTCAGCCGGGCTTATGGTCTCGCGTTGGTAAGGTAGCAGTGGCCGCCAGTGTCACCTTTGCAGTCTTAGGTGGTGCGCGTTTTTACAACAACATGAATGTCACTGACGAACAAGCGGTAATGGCAGAGGCACAACAGACAGCTCCTGCAATGTCGCACTCTGCAATGAATTCGGTGGTGTTGGCAAGTTATGGTGGTTCCATCAAGGGCTCGCAAACCAAGCAAGCCAATGATGATAGCTCGTCGTGGTACAGAGAGCGTCTACCGGCTTATTTAAAACAGCACAATCAGCAAACCACGGTGTCTGGCATGGAAACGAACCTGCCTTATGCGCGAGCCGCCAGTATAGAAGGGCGTTAACTCTATGCGCTATAGTTTTGCCTGGTTGATGGTAGGCTGGTTGTTTTCAGCGAGCTCTGCCACAGCCCAAGATGCACAAGAAGTGCTTAAACAGTTGCGTGATGCACAACAGAGAAGCTATCAGGGCAGCTTTATCTATGAGCGCAAGGATGTTTTCTCAACCCACCGTATGTGGCGCTATGTTGATAAGGAAGGGCAACAACAAGAGCGGTTTTTGCAGCTCAATGGTCCGCGGCTTGAGATGTTAAAAGTCGATAGGCAGGTAAAGTGCGTTGTGCATCCAAACCTAGATGAGCCGTTCTTAACCCAAGACTGGCCCGGCCAAAATTTAAACTGGCAAGACTTATCCCGGTGGTATTCAATGCAGCTGCTAGGTCACACACGGGTTGCTGATCGCGCCACCTTGGCTGTTTTATTTGCACCACTTGATGCTCATAGGTATCCCTTAGAAGTGCATATGGATGCGCAGACAGGCGTGCCGTTAAAATCATTGCTTTTAAATGAGCATGGCCAATTGTTGGAGCGTTTTCAGTTTGTGGAATACTCAGTTGATGAGCTCGATGCGCAAGATTTGCTTGTTGAGCAGCCTTGCTTAGAGCCTTTGCCGTTGGATGTTGATGAGGCTGAGCAGTTAGCTTGGCACTGGCAGTTAGATTGGCTGCCTGAAGGGTATCAGGCGGTGCATCAGGCGAGTCAAAACTGGAAAATCAACCACAAACAAGTCAGCAACCAAAGCTACTCTGACGGGTTGGCACAGTTCAGTGTGTTTGTAGAACCTTTGGTGGAACAAGATGTGGCTGCAGCACGTTTACAGTTGGGTCCAACGGCGGTGGTAACACGGCGCTTGGATACGGAACAGGGGCCGTACATGATTACGGTTCTTGGTGAGGTGCCTACCGGAACTGCTGAGCGACTGGCGTTGTCCGTCCGCATTCAACAGCAGGATTAACGACGATGTTAGAGGAGCGCGGACAAGTGATAGCCGTAGAGCAAGGCGCGGTGCGCGTGCGCGTGAACCGGCAGTCGGCCTGCGGTAGCTGTCAGGCCAAAGTCGCTTGTGGGCAAGGATTAATGCAAGCAATGCAATCTGAATACTGTCATGAGGTTCGGGCTATAACCGATTTGCATTTGCAAGAAGGCGATTTTGTGGTGCTTGGTGTTAGCGAAGACTTATTGCTGCGTAGCGCTTTGATGGTGTATTTATTACCTTTGTTAGCCTTAATTGCTGGCGCTGTTCTGGGCCAACAAATAGGCTTAACCGAGGGCTGGAGTATTTTGCTGGCAAGCGTGGCGTTTGCTGCAAGTGGGTTTTATTTGTATCGCTTTAATGAGCGTAATACAAATAATACAGACCTTATGCCTGTGGTTTTGCGTGCGGAGTTTGCAGTGCAGCAAAGCTAGGGTTTAGGGGTGGACGTTTTGCTTTTTCTAAACCAGTT
>SMEQ01000392.1_pt1 | contig 13513 bp, 7 predicted proteins | sample 2456281 | NCBI WGS metagenome assembly SMEQ01 (sample SAMN10132596, study PRJNA489261) | soil metagenome | isolation source: day1 antibiotic-loamy sand soil ammended with raw manure from dairy cow... | place: USA | collected 2015-04-01
CCTCACTTGCTTCTATCAGACTATTACCCAGGTCTTAAAAAAAGGAAAAGTAAAATCACACAATGTGATATTCTTCTTTTTGTCCTGATGAAATAATAATGGATTTCATGGGGTAAACCCAATTAAAAATTGAGTTATATCTGGGGATGACAGCGGTGTTCTGGCCCATCAGCGCTGTCATTTCGAACGTAGTGAGAAATCTGTTGGAATAGGGTTGGTTCTTTATGCAGATTCTTCACTACGTTACCAATGACATGTTTTTACAATTGACTGATTAATAGCTTTATCGCTTGAATTATTATGTCAGGCTTCCAGCCCTTTCTCGCTTCTATCAAACTATTACCCAGGCCTATAGCCTGGGCTGAAATATGCCAGCCCTTCAGGCCTTAAATTACATAAAATAAAATCACATAATGTCATTTCTTCTTTTTGCCCAATTTAAAATTGGGCTATATCTCTGAATGACAGGGTATTCAAGGATCAACAGCAAAATTATGTGTTTAACTTAAGCTATCTATTTAACCATAAGAATAACAGGTGGCATCTACGAAGCTCCAAGCAGTGTTGCTAAAGACTTACTACAGACAAATCGCTCCGACGGAGCTAAAATGAAGCTTAGTCATCAATCATTCTATAATATACAACTCGTGGAATTGTATATGCATACAGCACACTTATAACACCGAACTGTTCTTAAAACATAATAGGAACAAACACTCCGTAGGAGTCGAACCGTCTGTAGTAAACGTTTACCCACACCAAATCAAGCATCGTAGATGCGGCCTGTGAAATTTGTTATAGGGAGAAAATTAAATCAAATCTACAAGGAAAATGTAAAAGCAAACAAATAAATTTGGATGTGATCCATGAAAGAGTCAATTTACTTAACTAGCATACTAAATACTGTATAATAGATGCTAGAAAACCTATTAACAGTGGAACTTTATAAGTTAGTAGCAGCAAAATTTATATAGAGTATGAATAAATGACGTTGTATTTTATATTGAAACAGGGTTACGTTGTGAGAAATATAGAACAACATAAATATAAACATGGATGCTGTTGGAGTGAATGTGTTGACTTATTTTAACCGATGAGGGTTCTGTTATTCGGTCTGAATGACTACAATTTGAATTCCATGAGTCATGGAATGAAAAATGTTGAACAACAATTTGAATTCCCGAACTCATGGAATTCAAATTGTTGTGTATTTAGGCCCAAAAGAAGTGTAGTTGATCCGACTATAATTAAATATATACACAAATAGACCAATAGAAGTTAAAATAAAAAGAACGGTTAGATGAAATGAAATGCCAAATAGGAAATATAATGCTTTTAGATGACATATAAGGTCCAATTTATATTTATGTAGAACAACAATTTTACAAACAGATGTCGTGGAATTCAAATTGTTGTCAAACACTGTTCATATCGCAAATGTAGTTCATTTGGATTAAGATTGTATCTCAACCAAGCGCACACAAGCATATAATACTGATTGGCAGATAATTACATCTATATAGAATGGAGATAAAAACAAACTGAAGAGCAATAGAGCAAGCTATTAGGAGAATAAAAAGACTCTAAAGACTCAATTGTTAAGAGAAAAGCTGGTGTTTTTAGAAATATATACTAATTAACTAAGTAGTTAAGCATGCTATATAAGTTTTAGCTTATAGCTAATGGTTTTCCATCGTAATTTGATAAACTGTACTTCTGTAGAAATCTTCTTTGTGTTAGAAGAAACACAAAACCATGACATCCTTGTTGCAAAAGAGAAGTGATAGTTTTGAAAATTGCCCATCAAAGCATTTCCCTAGTCTCTTGCCTCATATATCTTGTCTCTTATTAAAATTTCACACCCTCTTCCCTCTATAAAAATAAGACAATCCCAACCCCATCAACAATATAGCACTGCCTATTATAAAAGCATACAATCCGGCATTGGCAGGATAGTTGTCTTTCATAAAAGCTACAATCTGTGGACCTATTATTCCACCAACACCCCAAGCTGTAAGGGTTGCACCATACAGAGCGGGCATTAGTTTTGCTCCATAGCTATCATTGATGAGTGAGGGTATAACTCCAAACCCACCCCCATAACACAACAATACAATACAGACAAAAATGAAGAACCACACAGGATGTGTAACAAATATGAGCGCTATAAATATAAGAGCCTGCACGGCTAATAATATTCTGAAGGTGGCGATACGTCCTAACTTATCGGAAACGGCTCCCCAAAAGAAGCGTCCCAAACCGTTGAACACAGAGCTAACAGCAATGAGTGTTGCACCGGCAGCATTGAGCATCATTAATACCTGGGCATCGGCAAAGTTGGTGGTGACGGGCATGCGCAATTTCATTATATCTTGTAGCAATGGAGATTGGAAAGAGATAAAAATCATTCCCGACACAACATTGATAACAAACATGAGCCAAATGATGATAAATGACTTTGAAAATATGAGTTTTATGGGTGATGGCCCGACGGGCAGAGCAGATGCCATTGCATGTTCAGGTTGTATAGATTGAAGCTCTTCTTTCTCCACTGGAGGGAGTTGTAAAAAAGCAGCGCTAAAAGGGAGCACAACCAAGAGTGTGAGACCAATATATAGGAAAGTTGTGCTCAAGCTTCCATTGCTCAATTGCATGAAAAGAGGAGCTAACAATTTGGACATGACCAATGCTCCCAAGCCGAAGCCCATAACCACCATTCCTGTAGCCAAGCCTTGTTTCTCTGTAAACCATTTAGAAACGGTTGCAACGGGTGTAACATAAGCTAATCCCAAGCCAGAACCGCCCAATATACCAAAGGCAAGATACAACAACCACAGTGTACCAGACGACAATGCAAAGGCCGAAATAATGTAGCCCAACGCATACATTACTCCTCCTGTGATGGCCAGTTTGCGAGGCCCGTATTTATCAATTTTTGTTCCTCCCCAGGCTGCCATTACTCCAAGCATAAATATGGACAAACTAAAGGCCCATGCTACTTGCGTGTTGCTCCACCCTACCAATTGGGTGATGGGGGTTTGAAAAAAACTCCACGCATATACTGTTCCCAGAGACAGATGTGTGAGCGTTCCCATAATGGCTATGAGCCATTTCTTTTCTATTTTAAACATTGTGATATATTTTCATTGTGAATCCCGATTTCAGACTAAGTGAATTCAGTAGTGTCACAAATATAAGGAAAATAGTGGTAAAGAGTTATGAATTAAGAAATAAGAATTGAGGGCTATTTGGGGAAGTTGATCATTGAGCAGACGTTTAAATATGGAGGTTGGATGCAATAGAAAAAATTCATGAATTTTGTTTGAATATTGACAATGAATAATAGTCTGAGCCTATAGTAGGGTCGCTAAAAATAGCATCCATAAGTTGCAAACAGTTATTGTATAATCGAAATGAAGTATTTATCCCTTCACTACAGACACATCTAAAATATTATCGCTATATTTGTTATTCGAATAAATTTAAATCTTGACACACTATGTACGACAATCTACAGCGTGCTTACATTGCCACATCTGAAGGAGGCGAAGTGCTATTGAACCCCAAAATGGCCAATCGCCACGGACTAATTACTGGTGCAACGGGTACAGGCAAAACTGTTACTTTGCAAAACCTTACCGAAACTTTTAGTGATATGGGTGTTCCCGTTTTTGTTGCAGATATCAAAGGTGATTTCTCTGGTATTGCCAAAGCTGGAGGAAACAAAGAGAGTGTAACGAAGCGTGTAAATAAGTATGGATTGCTTGAAAAAGGTTTTGAGTTTAAAGCCTATCCCACCCAGTTTTGGGATGTGTTTGCCGAAAAAGGTCACCCAGTGCGTACTACCATCACCGAAATGGGACCGCTTTTGCTGGAGCGTTTGCTCAGTCTGAATGACACGCAAAGCGCCATTCTATCTATGGTGTTCAAAATTGCTGATGATAACAATCTGCTTCTTATCGATTTAAAAGACTTGCAAAAGATGGTGGAATTTGTAGGCAATAATCGTACAGAATATACTACTAAATACGGAAATATATCGCCAGCCAGTATCGGCGCCATACAGCGCTCACTATTGAGATTGGAGAATGAAGGTGCAGCCCATTTTTTTGGCGAACCAGAATTAGTGATTGATGATTTTATTCAAACTATTCAAGGCAAAGGTGTGGTGAATATATTGGCAGCCGACAAGTTGATGCTGTCGCCCCGTATCTATACAACTTTCTTGCTTTGGTTGCTTTCAGACTTGTATGAGAATCTCCCTGAAGTGGGCGACAGAGACAAACCTAAATTGGTGTTCTTTTTTGATGAAGCTCATCTGCTATTCAGCGATATGCCTCGTCATTTGTTGGAAAAAGTAGAGCAGATTGTGCGACTAATTCGCTCTAAAGGAGTAGGTATTTATTTCTGCACACAAAACCCTGCCGATATTCCACAGTCTATATTGGGACAATTGGGCAATCGTGTGCAACATGCATTGCGAGCATACACTCCCAACGACCAAAAGGCGGTGAAAGTAGCAGCGCAAACATTCAGAGCCAATCCCAAATATGATACTGAAACCGCCATTACGCAATTGGAAACAGGCGAGGCTTTGGTCTCTTTTCTGGATGAAAAAGGTGCGCCACAAATGGTGGAGAGGGCTTATATTCTTCCTCCACAAGGACAGATAGGGCCTATAACTGATCAAGAACGCAATCAAGTTATTAGTCAATCGTTGGTGTATGGTGTGTATGAAAAACTGATTGACCGCGAGTCAGCTTATGAAATTCTATCGAAAAGACAAGATTTATTGAAAGTGGAACAAGAGAAAGCAGCTCAAGAAAAAGAAGCTATTGTCCAACAACGTGAACTGTTGAAACAACAACGTGAAGCTGAACGACTAGCGCGTGCAGATGAGCGTGCCCGTAAGGCGCAAGGGGGAGGTTTTTTGGAAGATTTCATTAAGCAAGTGGGCAAAACTACTCAACGACAAATTACGAATAAGGTGGGCAGAAGTATTACACGGAGTATATTTGGGACTTTCTTTGGCAAATAAAAGGTAGGGAATTAAGAGTTAAGAATTAAGTGCTGTGCTGCTAATTTAAAGACGATCCCTGTCGAAGGGTGGTGAAATATTGCAGCAAGACTTTTTTCATGTAGACGTAGGGACAGGTCGTGACCTGTCCTTGAATATTGAAGAACCTCTATTACTGAATGGGCAATAAAGAGAGACAAAGCATTGCTTCTCTACTGAACTCCATCCCTGAGCAGAGCCGAAGGTCTTTCAACTAATTCAAACTTGGATCATTAAACGTGTCACTCAACCGAATATCTCCTGTCTGGTATCCCTTATTGAACCAATACATGCGTTGTGCAGATGTGCCGTGTGTGAAAGTATCGGGTGCTGTGTAGCCTTGTGCTTCTTTCTGAAGTGTATCGTCGCCAATTGCTTCCGCAGCGCGGATAGCAGACTCCAAATCGCCAGGCTCTAACATGATAATACCCATCTTTTGCGCCTGATGTGCCCACAATCCAGCATAGAAATCGGCTTGCAATTCCAACTTTACATTCATTTTATTGTAATCTGCTTTACTGATTTGCCCTCTGTATTGGTTCATTTGATCCAACGTTCCCAATAGTTTCTGCACATGATGACCCACTTCGTGAGCTGTTACATAGGCCATGGCTAAATCACCAGGAGCTTTGAAACGCTGCGACAGTTGATGAAAGAAGGATAAATCGATGTAAACCTTCTCGTCTAACTGACAATAAAAAGGGCCTGTTTCGGCAGATGCACCTCCGCATTCAGATACTGTTTGATCTGTGAAAGTAACAAACACGGGTTTACGATATTCTCTATTAAGTTGCTCTTCAAATATAGTAGCCCACACATCATTAGCACTATTGAAGACTCCTAATGAAAACACCTTTAAGTCTTCATTTTCGGTAGCTCTTGTTTCATCGTAAACTTCTGTTCCATCACCTGGCGCAACTGAGTTGGCCATGTCTAAAAACTCCAATGGGTTTTGCCCCAGCAAGAGAGCAATTACCACCACAATTAATCCACCAACACCACCAATCGCTCCTCTTTTCATGCGTTTTCCGCGACGGTCTTCATAGTTGCTTTCGCTATCGTTCCTATTGATCCATTTCATACAATAGAGATATTAAGTTGATATTTATTAGTTGTTATTTGGTTACTTTATCCAAGGCTTCAACAATTCAGGCTCCATGCCCAGCTCTTTTGCTTTTTTAAAGTCACTTTGTGCTGCATCTTTGTCAAACTGCTTCAGTCGCAATTGTCCACGCAAGAAGTAGTAAGTAGGGTTGGCAAACTCAGTAGTAGCAACCTTTTGCAAGTCGGACGATAGTTTGGACAACTCATCGAGATGCAGGTAACACTCCGCACGTTTTAGATAAACATCGGTCATTTCGGGATATTCATTCAGAATGGAAGTGTATACTTTTTCAGCCTCATCCCACTCTTCATTTAAGCGGTGTATCAATGCTTTGCCAAGTAATCCATAGGGAGAGAACTCACCATTGCGTTCGGCTACTTCAAAGTCTTTTTGGGCTCCTTCAGTATCTTTCATTTCTAATTTGAGAACTCCCCTATTGTACAAAGCTTCAATATCTAATGAATCGATTTTCAGAATTTTGTTGTAATCTGCTCGTGCCTCATCCCATCTCTCCATCTCCATCAAAAGTCCAGCCCGTTGGTGTAAGATAAAACTCGATTCTGGATGTTTGTTCAAAGCGGCTGTGAGTGAGATATAGGCTGCATCCATTTTACCCAAATGTTGTTGAATAGTGCCCAAGCTTGTCATCAACCACGAGTTGTTCTTGTTTTTGGGATCAGATATTAGAGCTTGATTCAAAGCATACTCCGCACTGTCCAATTTATTTTGTTCCATATAGTCGGCCGATTTAGCTACCCATTGTTTGTAATCTGGCGACACATACTCTTGTGCAAAGGCTGTGGCAGACAAGCCAACAATAAGGAATAGTCCAATAATTTTCTTTTTCATATAGTAGTTTGTTTATTTTGAAGTTTCGAAGTTTCCCTTTAGAGGGTTTATATATCATACAGTTTAACGAATGAGATAAAAATTAGTTCTATTTGAATTTAATAAGATGATCAACTTTGTAATAGATTGTATAAAAACCATCCCTTTTCAAAAACCAAATGGTTAAGAAAAGGGATGGGAAGAGGAATTTCATCTTTGACCAAAAATGATGCCTTGGGCTGTATTATGTTATCCTTTTTAGCCTTAATTTATTTCCATTTCCTCAATCAAATGGGTCGCACCAGCATACTTGTCAATGATAAACAATACGTAGCGGATGTCCACAATGATGCTTCGTTGATAATCAGGCAAGAATTGGATGTCGCCACCTACACCTTCCCAATTGCGGTCGAAGTTGATTCCAATCAACTCCCCATTACCATTCATCACTGGGCTACCAGAGTTTCCGCCAGTTGTGTGGGTTGTAGCAGCAAAGTCAACAGGCATTTGGCCGTTGGGCATTTTGTAAGGTCCATAATCTTTGGCTTGGTAAAGTTCTTTCAACTTATCGGCCACAACAAACTCCCAACTGTTAGGGTCTTCTTTCTCCATTACGCCATCCAGGGTGGTTTGGTGTCCGTAGTATACACAGTCGCGTGGTTCATAACCTTTCACTTGCCCATAGCTCAAACGTAGTGTCAGGTTGGCATCGGGGAAATACGTATATGGTCCATCCATTTCCAACATTCCTTTGAGGTAAGTACGGCGTGCTTTGTCAAATGGATTGTCATACACACTAATGTCTGTTCTCAATTGGTCATATTCATCTTTTACCGATTGGGCAAAGTTGATCATGGGGTCGTTTTGCAATTGCTCCACCGTGTGATTGCCCGAAATAAAAGCTTGCATATTGTCTTCGCTACCAAAAATAGAGGTTTCAAACAAATAATCTACGTATGCATCAACGTCACCTTCAAACTCATCGTCGATTGTGCGCAGTGCAACAGGTAGGCTTTCGTAGGGAATGAGATCAAGGTAAGCATTTAGCATCTCTTTGGCTATTTTCTTATCTACAAGAGGGCTGTAATCTTTGTCGGCAAACTTTCTGTAATCGGCCATCAATACCAACATTGCCTCTTCTTTTGCTGTCTCATCATTGTCGTTGAGGGCTTTCATTAACGAATCAACCGCTGAGAGAGGAATTTTTGTAAACTCAATTCCACCTCTTAGTCCTTCATTCAACATCCAAAGTCTGAAACGTAAATCGGCACGTTCTTGTACAATATTCTCAATGGTAGCTAAAGCTTCCACATATTCAGGCTTGTTGTTTTGCTTTGCCCATGTAATCAGTTTATCTTGTTGTTCTTTTTTGTTGGCTTCGAAGTTGCGCATTCCAATTGCCCAGCTTGTACCAATAGCATTTTTGTAAGCATTGGTAGAGCCTGAGTATTTTGAGGCGTATTGAATGTTTACTTCAGGGTCATGGAGCATCTCTTCAAGCATAGCTTGCTGGCGAATATCGCGCATGTTTATTCTCACTTCATTGTCAATATCGCGGCGCTCTTGCACTTCCCACGAGGTGTAGAACTTATTGGTAGTTCCAGGGAAACCGAGTAGCATGGCAAAATCATTTTCTTCTACGCCTTTGGTTGATATTTTGAGCCATCGTTTCGGTTGCAGGGGAACATTATCTTCGGCATATTCGGCAGGATTACCCTCTTTGTCTGCATATATACGAAACACAGAGAAGTCGCCCGTATGGCGTGGCCATGTCCAGTTGTCTGTGTCTGCACCAAACTTACCAATGGAGCTGGGTGGCGAACCTACTAAACGAACGTCTGAGTAAATCTTTTTGGTAAACATGTAGTATTGATTGCCATTGTGAAATGGTTTTATCTCCACGTCTATTCCTTTGTTATCTTCCAAATATTTCACACCCACCATATCGCGGGCCAAATTGTTGAGATACTTGGGTGAAAGAAAAAACACACCGTCCACATCTTCCGCTTTGTCTTCTTCAAGACACTTGAGAACGAAATCGGTTACATCTTCTATCTTTTCTATAAAAGTAACGGTGAGACCTGGATTCGGTAACTCTTCGGCTTTCGACAAGGCCCAAAAGCCTGTCTCCAAATAGTTGTTTTCTAATGTAGAATGGCTCTGAATTTGTCCATATCCGCAGTGGTGATTGGTAAGAACCAACCCTTGCGACGAGATGACTTCTCCCGTACAGCCACGTCCAAATTGAACTACTGCATCTTTGAGCGAATTGCCAGTAGGATCATAAATATCAGTGTCTTGAAGTTTCAATCCCATTGCTTGCATCTCTGCTAGTTTTTGTTGCTTTAACAAATGCAACATCCACATGCCCTCATCGGCAAATGCAACTGAAACGAAGAGCCCTATTAAAAGGGTGAGCATAGTTTTTTTCATTGTATAGTATGTTTTATAGTGAGTTAATATAAAGCATAAAGATAGTAAAGTTTTTTAAAGAAGAAGTGGAAAATGGATGATGAAAATGCTACTAGTGTTTATAACTGTTGATTTGAACAATGGCCGACACAAGTTGCAAACTCGCGCCAGCAGAATCACTGAGCATGTATGCTGATTTTAGCACCGTCGGAGCAATCTGTTATTTCGCTAAATATCTAATATATTCAACCCAATATCACAGGCCGCACCTACGGCACTTGAAGTAGTGTGTGTATGCGTTTACTACAGACAGTGCTACTCCTACGGAGCGCTAGATACCAGTGTATTTAAATACTTGTTCATCACTGTTGCTGACACTATTTATTTATCTGTAGAATCATACAATTGTATGATGTTTTTAGCTCCATCGGAGCGACCAGTCTGTAGCAAGTCAATAACAACGCGGTCTTGAGCTCCGTAGGTGCGACCTATTATTCTTCTCGAATACAGAGAGCTTAAGTTAAACACTCAATTTTGTGGCTGATCATAAAAACTCGTGCCAACAAGAGGATCGTTTAGGAATGACAAATGCACATATATTACATAGCCCGACATCAATAGTCACACATATTTAGTACTTTTGCATTACTAATTATATACAAAATAGAACTTCGATGACTTATTATCTCAATTTGATAAAAGATACGATAAGAAAGATATGGATAAACGTATTTTGGAAAAACCCACCTCATCTTTGGGCACTAAAGGTTACGATTTCCATTGCGTTCTTGTTGATTATTGCTGAATTAGTGTTTGGTAATTCTTTTATAGCCACTACCCTGGCATTAGGAGTTGTGGCAATGGCGCTGGGCGAAACGGATGTACATCCCCGTGGACGTTTAAAATCGTCGGGCATTATGTTAATGCTATTTTTGGTGTCGAGTAGCATTGTGGGGTTATTAACTCCTTATCCCGTGGTATTTGGAGTTGCTTTAGCTGTAATGATTTTTTCACTCACCATTTTGGCAGGCGTCAACTCTCGTCTCAAAGGAGTAACATTTGGCACCATGCTCATCATTACCTATACTATGTTGGGAGCAGGTACAAGCAAGGAGTGGTTTCATCAGCCTTTATTATATGTTGCCGGAGCTTCTATTTACTCAACCATTTCTGTGTTGCTACTTTATCTTAGACCATTGCGGTTGTTGCGTGGAGAGCTTTCAACTGGATTTGTTTATCTGGCCGAATATATCGACGTAAAAGCCAAGCTTTTCCCTAGTAAGCCACAAGACCAAGGGTTAATAAGAAATCAGTTGGCGCAACAAAGCATAAGATTGGCGCAACAAATAGAAGTGTGCAAAAAAGATCTGTACACCTATTCAGCTGAGTCGAACGAAGAGATGCGTAAGGTAATAGATACTTATTATTGCAAATGGTTTTTGTTGCAAGAAATGCAAGAACGTGCTACATCGAGCCATGAGCAGTACGATATTCTGAGTGGGCAGGTCAAGAACACTGATTTAATTGAGGGGTTTGGACAGCTGATGCACCAAATTGCTCATGCTATGCACCTCTTTGCGGAATCGCTGCTTACTGGTGAACCCTACAAACACCCCATCTCGCTGGTGTGGACCGTGACAGCATTAAAAAACATGTTGGATGCCGAAAAGGAAAACAACGAAGCGCACTACTCCACGCTTTTTTTGCTGATGAACAACCTGAATGGATTGGAGCAAAGTTTACGCAACGAAGAGAAATTGGAGCGACAAATTGAGGTTTCCGATTTTCATTTCGAACGCCCAAAGCGACGATCACTTGCAGGTATTTTAACACCAAGCCATCCACGTTTCCGATTTGCTGTTCGATTGACGCTCTGTATGGTTTTAGGATACAGTATTATGCATCTTTTCCATATAGAAAAAGGGGCGTGGATATTACTCACATCACTCATTGTGGTGCAGCAAACATACACTGCTACACGTCAAAGACTATTTCGTAGAATATTTGGCACTTTGTTGGGTGTAGTGCTTGGGGTAGGTTTGGCGCAATTACTACCCACTCTCACAGGGCAAATATTGTTGATGCTGGGTACTATTTATGCTTTTTTCTATTGGCTGAAAAAGAACTATACCATTGCAGCCATCTTCATTACTATTTATGTACTGGCAGCTTTCAACCTGCTTGCCGGACAGGGTGTTGCTGTGATGCAACCACGCATCATAGATACCTTAATTGGTGGTTTCCTTGCATTTCTTGTAGTTCGTTTTATATGGCCCGATTGGCAATACAAACAACTTCCGGTTTTACTGCTGAGGGCAGTGGCAAAAAACAAACGCTATTTTGAAGGAGTTTATGACGATTCTGTTACCGAAACAGAATACTTAGAGATACGTCGCGCTGCCAACCATGCCGATAATGCCCTCACATCGGCTTGGAAAGATATGCGATTGGAACCTAAAAGCAAACGACGCTATCAGCAAAAAGCATTCAGGTTGACCAACCTCAATCACGCTTTACTGTCCTACATATCTGCCTTCGGCGTACACATTCATAAAACAAAACATCCTCTTGGAGAGGACGAGTTGCGATACTGTTCTTATGTAAGTCAGATTTTACAATTTGTAGCCGAAACGATGTCAAAACATATAGATGATGCTGTACTTGGACAACATATTGCGCAAGCAAATAATTGGGAAGGTGAGATTGCTCACGTTAAGCACAACACCCACAATCAGCGCCTGTCTCTTATTCACAACATTGCGCATGTGTCGCGAGAGCTATTGGAGGAAGCGCGCAGATTGCGACAAGTGCATGAGGAAATATAGCTTCACAGGTATTGGCGCAGCACACCGTGTATCAAGAGGACACCACTCACCACCATCAATACAATAAGCCATTTGCGGAAAGTGGCGCTTTTCATGGTTGAGAGGAATCGTTTGCCCACAACGTTGCCAATGGTTGCCCCCAATCCCAAAGCAATACCATATATCCACAGCTGATTGTGCAACAATCCAAAAAAGGCATAGCTGCTTATTTGGGAAATACCCATCAGGAAAGAGTTGGCTGTTTTGGTGGCAATCAACTCTTCTTTTTCCAGTCCATAGTTGAGATAGAACGGATTGAGCACGGGACCCAATGCACCAATAATTGTGCCCAATACAGATACCAACAAACCAATGGGTGCAAAATGCCACAGTTGCACATCGAATGATTTCTTCTTTTTGCCAAAACGAAACTGCCAAACAGTACTGATGAGAAACAAGCCCACCACCACCTGCAACCACTCAATCCGAAAACTGGAGAAAAGCCATGAGCCGACCACTGCACCCACAATGGCAGCAGGGGCATAGTATAGGCATACTCGCCACTGAATATGTTTCGAAAAAATGATTAGCCGAGCGGGACGACCCAAAAAGGAACCTAGATTGAGAACCGGAGCAGTATTGCTCACACCTATCAACCAATTGAGAACGGGCACTAACACCAATGCGCCTCCCCCACCCGATATGGTGGAGAGTATGAATGCTGCGATACCCAAAACGAATATCAGGGCTACTATTAAGATATCTGCTTGGGCGAAAAGAGTGGAGAAGTAATCCATTGTGTCGTAAATATAGTTCTCAATCAAAAGAGCTACAGAATTACACCAAATTGAATGTTTGGGCTGATATCCCTACATAGTTAGGCTGAACCTGAAGAAACCTCTTCATTGCCTCTACTGCGTGAATCTCTAAGTCGGCTCTATTCCTACCTATATTGGGTGGCACTCCCTGTGATGTTACATAGCTTACTTTATAATAGGAGTCAGGTTGGAGATGTTCATCAGCAAAGTAAACCTCCTGAATGCGATGACCCTTTGGATTTTCAATTCTAAAGTTGACGCGCAAACCTGCACATCGTTTGATATACCCTCCCATTTGATCGAGTGGATGAGAAGAAAATGTGCGTTCTAAATTCTCTTCTAACATTGCTGTAATCTCTCTACCGCTCAATTCAACTGTTGATATAATTGGGTTCATGGGTATTATATTGTACAAATCCATTTCGGTGATATCGCCCTTTGGAATGGGAGCTCCATATCTCCATCCGTTTGAGAAAGCAATTTGGGTGTT
>SMEQ01000393.1_pt1 | contig 13509 bp, 17 predicted proteins | sample 2456281 | NCBI WGS metagenome assembly SMEQ01 (sample SAMN10132596, study PRJNA489261) | soil metagenome | isolation source: day1 antibiotic-loamy sand soil ammended with raw manure from dairy cow... | place: USA | collected 2015-04-01
CGAGCGCCGCTGATAGCACTTAATGTGTGATTTGGCTGTTTGCATTGAGCAAACGTGGCGCTGCGTTTTCGCCTGTGCAGCTCATCGCAAATACGCTGCTATGCTTGAGCTGTATGCGTCGGCGCTGATTGGCGTTATTGCCTATCTGGGCAAGAGCACGTTGGCTGAGCGTTTTGAGGAGTGAACAATGCCTGAATTAACCCTCGGAGTACATTCGGAAACCGGAGTGTTGCGTCAAGTATTAGTCTGTCGCCCGGGACTGGCGCATCGGCGTTTAACACCGTCCAATTGCCATGAGTTGTTGTTTGATGATGTATTTTGGGTCAAGCAGGCGCAGCAGGATCACGATGTATTTGTCAGCTTGATGCAGGCGCGTGGTGTTGAAGTGCTGGAGGTGCATGATCTATTAACTCAGACATTAGCCATCCCAACTGCACGTCAGTGGGTGCTGGATCAGCGCATTACTTGGAATGAAATTGGCGTGGGTATGGTGTCAGATCTGCGCGCATGGCTGGATGAGTTACCGGCGGCGCAGTTGGCTGAATACTTGGTAGGCGGTTTGCTGGTGAGCGACTTGCCCTTTAATCCAGTGAGTTTGTTTGGCCAACACTTGAGCCATGCTGGGTTTATTTTAGCACCGCTGCCTAATTTATTATTCACCCGTGACAGCAGTGCTTGGCTGTATGACGCCGTTAGCCTGAATCCAATGCATTGGCCAGCGCGCCAACCAGAAACCTTATTGATCAGTGCTATTTACCGTTATCACCCAAGGTTTGCCGGTAAAGCTGAGGTGCTCTGGGGTGATCCGCTGCAGCACTTTGGCGCCGCTACGCTTGAAGGTGGCGATTTAATGCCGATTGGTAATCGCACTGTTTTAGTTGGAATGGGCGAGCGCACCTCAGCGCAAGCCGTGGGGCAGTTAGCCCGCGCTGTGTTTGCTCGAGGCAGTGCCGATCGTGTGATTGCCTGTCAGATGCCAAAATCGCGCGCGGCGATGCATCTTGATACGGTATTTACCTTTTGCGGCGCCAATAGTGTCACTGCATTTACTGAGGTGGTCGAGCAAATGATTTGCTATGATCTGCGCCCAGATAATAGCGGCCTCTCGCATGTTTTATCCCGTGATCCGCGGCCGATGTTCACTGTGGTAGCGCAAGCCTTAGGTTATGCCAAGTTGGATGTGGTCAACACCGGCGGTGACAGTCGTGCCGATCGTGAGCGCGAGCAGTGGAATGATGGCAATAATGTGCTGGCGCTCAGCCCCGGCGTGGTGATCAGCTATGATCGCAACGAAGATACCAATCGGGCTTTAGCGGCGGCAGGTATTGAAGTGTTAACCATTCCCGGTGCTGAACTGGGGCGAGGACGTGGTGGTGGGCGCTGCATGAGTTGCCCAACGGTGCGCGATGCTATTTAATTTTTTTGTTGCAATATTTACCCGCTGCTAATAAAGGAGCAGATGTATGGCTTTCAATCTTAAAAACCGTAACTTGTTAACGTTACGCGATTACACGCCGCAAGAAATTGGATTTTTACTCAAGCTCTCTGCGCAGCTTAAAGCAGCTAAGTACGCAGGTGCTGAGCAGCAGCGCTTACAAGGTAAAAATATCGCGCTGATTTTTGAAAAAGACTCAACGCGCACCCGTATCAGTTTTGAAGTGGCAGCCTTTGATCAAGGCGCACGCGTGACTTATTTAGGCCCCAGCGGCACGCACATTGGTCATAAAGAGTCGGTCAAAGACACCGCGCGCGTCTTGGGTAGTGTGTATGACGCCATTCAGTACCGTGGTTTTGGTCAAGAGATTGTCAATGAGCTGGCGCAATATGCTGGCGTGCCGGTGTACAACGGCTTAACCGACGATTTTCACCCGACGCAGATTCTGGCTGATTTGTTGACCATGCAAGAACACAGCAGTAAAGCGTTGCATGATATTGCTTACGTATTCATCGGTGATACCGCTAACAATATGGGCAACAGCTTGTTAATCGGCGGAGCAAAAATGGGTATGGATGTGCGTTTATGCGCGCCTAAAGCCTGTTGGCCGGAGCAATATGTGCAAGATGAAGCGTGCGCTATCGCTGAGCAAACGGGCGCGCGTATTACCATCACGGAAGATATCGACAGCGCCGTTAAGGGTGTTGACTTTGTTTACACCGATGTCTGGGTGTCGATGGGTGAGCCACAAGAGAAGTGGGCCGAGCGCATTGAGCTGTTAATGCCTTACCAAGTCAATGCCGCGCTGATGGCGAAAACCGGTAATCCACGTGTGCGTTTTATGCACTGTTTGCCGGCTTTTCATAATACTGAAACAGCGATGGGCGTAGAGATTCAGCAGAACTTTGGCATTGATGCCATGGAAGTGACTGAAGACGTCTTTGAAAGCTCAGCATCGATTGTTTTTGCTCAAGCAGAAAACCGTATGCACACGATTAAAGCCGTATTGGTAGCAACTTTAGGATAATTATTATGTTGGTTGTGGCAGCCCTTGGTGGCAATGCGTTATTACAGCGCGGTCAGCCGCTTACGGCGCAGATTCAACGGGACAACGTCAAGGTTGCCGTGCGCGCCTTGGCGGATATTGTCCGTGCGGGGCATCAGTTGGTGATTACCCATGGTAATGGCCCGCAAGTCGGTTTATTAGCCTTGCAAAACGATGCCTATAAGTCAGATGAAAGCTATCCGCTGGATGTGCTCGGTGCGCAAACAGCGGGCATGATTGGCTATTTGATCGAGCAAGAGCTGGAAAACGAATTGCAGCATGCGCAGCCCATTGTGACCTTGCTCACTCAAGTGGTAGTGGATTTGCATGATCCGGCTTTTACTAAGCCGACCAAATATATTGGTCCAGTCTACAGTCAAGCCGAAGCGCAACAGCGTGCAGAACAAGCCGGTTGGCAGATCGCCCAAGACGGTGATAAATGGCGCCGCGTGGTGGCTTCACCCAAACCCATTGATATCCCTGATTTGCAGGTGATGAAGTTATTGGTGAAGCAAGGCGTCGTGGTGATTTGCAACGGCGGCGGTGGTATTCCAGTCGTGCGTGATGCTGATAATAACTTGCAAGGCATTGAGGCGGTGATTGATAAAGATTTATCCAGCGCGTTTTTAGCCAAGCAATTGGGCGCTGATGCGTTATTGTTGCTGACTGATGTGGAAGCGGTGTATCAAGATTTTGGTACGCCTCAAGCGCAGATGTTAAAGACCTTAACCGTCAGTCAAGGTGATGCGCTCAATGTTCCAGTGGGCTCGATGGGACCTAAAATTACCGCGGCCTGCAGTTTTGCAGCTTCCGGTGGTTTCAGTGCTATTGGCCGCTTATCTGAAGCATTGGCGTTGTTATCCGGACAAGCCGGTACACATATCGTGGCTGAAACAGCAGCTGAGTAAGCGCAAAGCACGCCATTTTGCATCTGCGTGATGGCGTGTTGTTAGAAGAACGTATTAATGTACAAGGCTTCAACCTTCTCGCGTGCCCATGGAGTTTTGCGTAAAAACTTCAATGTGGACTTCTCTGAAGGGTCGGTTTTGAAGCAATTGATCGGAATCTGCTCGGCCAATTCCTCCCAGCCGTAGTGCGCAACTAAGCGATTAACAATCACTGCTAAAGTTACACCGTGCAATGGATCATGAGCATGTGGGCTGGTCATAAGAGTGGTCTCGTGGTTGAAGAGGACGATGTACTGGTGTGGTTATTTAACAGTGCGCTGATAGCTGATTCAAGTTGCATATAGCGAGCCTGCCAACTGCCAGTCAGGTGCAGTATCGGTTGTTGATGCGTTTGCAGCCAGGCATTAAGAGCCTGATGAAACTGCTGGCGCTCAAGTAAATCAGGCTGACAGCGTTGGCCATCGGCCTGCCAAGGCAAACCCTCGGGGCTGAGTAAACCAATTAGATCGTAAGGCAACTCAAGCAGTGTGCTTTCAATCCATGCTGGACTCTTGTTAAACAACACCTCGCTCCATAATTTATTGCTCAATAAGTGCGTATCCAGCAGCAGCAAGGCTGGGCACTGTGCGCGCGCGTCTAACTCATGTTGCAATTGCTGCTGGGCAATGGGACTGATATCGGCGTAGCAGGTATCGCGCTGCTGATGCTCGATAAATTCGCGCACATATTCCTTGACTACAGGCGCATTGAAACGCTGTGCCAATGCTGCGCACAAGGTGCTTTTGCCCGCCGACTCAGGGCCGCTGAGTACCACAACAATCACAGCGCAGGCCTTAGATTTAAACGCCACTGCAACCAGCCATACACCGCCAGCGCAGTGAAAAACATATATAAAATAGCCGTCAGGTACAGCTCGGCGCTGATAAACATGCCCACGTAAATCACATCCAACACAATCCACAGCAGCCAGCATTGCACGCGTTTGTGCGCCATCCAATATTGAGCCGTTAAACTAAAACCGGTTAACGCGGCATCCAGCCAAGGCAGGTTAGCGTCGGTGTAGTGGCTCATGCCCACGCCTAAGAGCAGGCTGATAGTGGCGCCGGCTAATAAACCTTGGCTGATTCCCAGTGCGCTTAAACTGCTGACGGTGCGCCCTTGCCGTTGGCTGCCGCCGCGTAACCATTGCCACCAACCATAGAGTTGTAAGCCCACATAAATCACTTGCAGCAGCATTTCTGAATACAGGCGCGCATCATAAAAAATCCAAATGTACAGCAGCACCATCAGCACACCTGTGGGCCAGGCCGCGGGTTTTTGCTGAGTCATTAAGTACACCGACAGTGCACCTAAACTTGCGGCAATCAGCTCAATCCAAGGGATAGCGAGCATCTAAAGCTCCAGCATCAAGATGTTAAAAATAGAAGAGTAAAAGCCGCGCATAATAACAGGCTCTGCGCCTTGGGTGATTGGCTTTAGCCCGCAGCGCCGTCAAACAAGCGTTTATTCTTGGTTTGAGCGGTGTAAACTGTGCGCCTTACAGGGTATGCAGCACTTGCATGCACTCATATTGATTCACTAAATAGGACTGTTATGAACGCAGTTGTTGCTGCAGTCGGGCTGATGCTCGTACTGAGTTTATTACGTGTACACGTGGTGGTGTCGTTGATTATCGGCGCTGTGGTGGGTGGCTTAATCGCAGGGCTGGGGATTGAAACAACCCTTAAAGCATTCCATGACGGCTTAGGTGGCGGCGCGAAAGTTGCGCTGTCTTATGCGTTGTTGGGTGCTTTTGCTGTGGCCATCAGTAAGTCGGGTGTGGCCAATGTGCTGGCTGAGAAAATCCTGCAGATGGTCGGTCGTCAAGATGGCAAGGGCACTGAGGTGGTCAAGTGGATGTTGATCATGGTGCTGTTAGTCGCGGCGATGTCCTCGCAAAATATTTTGCCCATTCATATCGCCTTTATTCCCTTGTTAGTGCCGCCGTTGCTCTATGTGATGGGACGCTTGCAGCTTGATCGCCGCTTAGTGGCTTGTGTGCTGACGTTTGGTTTGATTACGCCCTATATGTTTTTACCGGTGGGTTTTGGTGGGATCTTCCTCAAAGAAATCTTACTGGCAAACGTGGCTAAAGGTGGCGCTGATGTGACGGGCATCAATGTGATGCAAGCCATGATGATTCCAGCCGCCGGTATGCTGTTTGGTTTATTAGTGGCGGTGTTATTCAGCTACCGTAAAAAGCGCGTGTATCAAGAAGTTGCGCAAGGCGAGGTCGGTTCGGCGAGCAGCAGTTACAATGCGAAAAGCTTACTGGCCGCGGGCGCCGCAGTGATTGCAGCCTTTGTGGTGCAGTTGTGGCTGGATTCGATGGTACTCGGTGCCTTAGTCGGTTTTGTGGTGTTTTCCGTATCTGGTGTCGTGGGTTGGAAAGAGTCGGATGATCTCTTTACTGACGGTATGAAAATGATGGCCATGATTGGCTTTATTATGATTACCGCTTCAGGTTTTGCTGAAGTGATGCGCGAAACGGGGCAAATCCAAACCTTGGTGGATTCCTCAGTTGGTGTGATTGGCGAAAGCAAAGCCACAGGCGCGATTTTAATGCTGCTGGTGGGCTTGCTGATCACCATGGGCATTGGCTCCTCTTTCTCCACAGTGCCGATTATTGCGGCGATTTTTGTGCCCTTAGCCATGCAGTTAGGCTTTAGCCCACTGGCGATTGTCAGCTTGGTGGGTACCGCTGGTGCTTTAGGTGATGCGGGCTCACCGGCTTCGGATTCAACCTTGGGTCCCACGTCAGGTTTAAACATGGACGGGCAGCACAGTCACATTTGGGATACGGTAGTACCGACTTTTATTCATTATAACGTGCCGCTGCTTGGGTTTGGTTGGGCAGCCGCTATGCTATTGTGATGATCAATCTGTGACTGTGAAAAAGGAGTGCGGCGACTATGTTGACAGCATGGCAGATTCAAAATTTTAAAGCGTGGCAAGACAGCGGCACCATTCAATTAGCGCCTCTCACGGTGTTTTTTGGTGAGAATAACGTCGGTAAAAGCAGTCTGGGTCAGTTGCTGTTGACGCTTAAGCAAAGTGCCATGTCTCAGTCAGTGCAGCAGCCGTTGAATTTTGGTGATGCGCACAGCTTGATTAATTTAGGCTCTTTTGCGCAGAACCTGCATCATGCCCAAGTGGATCAGCCGCTGCAGTTTACTTTGCAGTGGCGTTTGCCGGAGACGCTGGAGCTGCATGATGTGATTGAACATACGCCACTGCAGATCGATGCACTGCGTTTGCAGGTGAGCGTGTTGGCCGATGACAATCTGCAACCTTGTGTGCAGAGCATCTGTTACCGCGCTGATCTAGCGTCGCAGGAGCAGTTGCGTGTCAGCTATTGCAGCAGTCAGCCGGATCAATTGCAGGTGCAAGTGAAGTCGCCACAGGTGCTGAACTACAGCATTGCTTTAGCCGATATGCACAGCCCTGAGCGTTTTTATCAATTTCCAGCCACGCAAGGCGCAGAGCTGTCTTTTTTGCAGGCGCTTGCTGAACAAACAGAAGCCATTTTAACTGACTTTCAGGCCTTAGCAGCGCTGCGAGTAGCACCGCAGCGCCATTATCCATGGGCCGGCGAGGTGCCAGATAATGTTGGGCGTGCCGGTGAAACGGCCGTAGCAGCCATCTTGGCGGCAACCGCACAAGAGCGCACTCTGCAATTTGCGCCGCAGCACGCTGAGTTGCCTTTTGCCCAAGGCATTGCCTACTGGTTGCAGCAGATGGGGGTTGCCAGTGAGTTTTCGATTCAGCCGGTGCCCGGTGTCAGTGATCAGTATCAAGCACTGTTAAAAAATCATGCGGCTGCTGCTGAAGTGAATTTAGCGGATTTAGGGTTTGGCGTCTCACAGTTATTACCGGTGATTGTGCAGGCGTTTTATGCGCAGCCCAATTCGACCGTCTGGCTAGAGCAGCCTGAGATTCATTTGCACTCGCTGGTGCAAGCAGGCTTGGCCGATATGCTGATTGCCGCCGCCCAAGCCACAGAAAATGGACACGCACGCAATGTACAGTTGGTTGTCGAGAGTCATTCTGAACATTTCCTCAATCGCTTACAGCGGCGCATCGCTGAAGGTGTGATCAGTCACACCGACGTAGCCTTGTATTTCTGCAGCCGCTCAGAATCGCAGGTGCAGGTTGAGCGCCTAGAAGTGGATACTTATGGCGAGATTGCCAATTGGCCGGAGAATTTATTTGGTGATGAAATGACCGATATCGCCGCACGCGCGATGGCAGCCGTGCAACGCAAACGTCAGCAGAATAATTAGGGCTGTGGCTATGCTTAAAGTGGTGATTGATACCAATGTTTTGTTAGTGGCCAATCAACAGCACCCTGAAATGTCGACTGAGTGTGTGGCTCACTGCATTGAGCGTTTGCAAGGGGTTCAAGAGACTGGCGTGGTGGTGATTGATGATGCCTTTATTATTTTAGGCGAGTACCAGCACAAAACCCGCATCAAACCACCGCGCGGTGTAGGTGATGTATTCTTGAAATGGCTGCTACGCAATATGGGTAATCCTGCGCGGGTGGAAATGGTCAATGTGACGCTCACCGATATTGATTGTTACGCTGAGTTTCCAGATCAAGCACTGCAAGCACGTTTTGATCCGCCTGACCGTATTTTTCCTGCTGTGGCGCATGCCTATGCGCATGCGGATAAGCCAACGATTTGGCAAGCCGCAGATTGCAAGTGGATTGATTGGTGGCCCGCTTTAGCGGAGCACGGTATCCAGATTAAATTTTTATGTGCTGCCGATGCGCAGCGTTTCTATAAAAACAAGTTTCCAAGGCAGCGCCATGTTCCAGCGCCTGCCATGCCGGAGAGTAAATAAATGTCTGATTTCTTTCGATTCCCTCATACACCGCATATTGATTGGCTCGGTGAGGGTATGCCGCGTGACGATAAAGTGCTCAATGAAGCTGAAGTGGCGGCTATTTTAGCTGAGCCGCTGCGTATTGAGGAAAAGCTCGATGGTGCCAACTTAGGCATCTCGATGCGCGAAAATGGCGAACTGCGTGCGCAAAATCGCGGTCAGTACCTGTTAGAGCCTTTTGCTGGGCAGTTCTCACGCCTCAATTCTTGGTTGGCTCAGCATCGTTATGCTTTATGTGATAGCTTAAAAAGCGATTGGATCATTTTTGGTGAGTGGTGCGCCGCGCGTCACTCCTTGGATTACGATAATTTGCCCGATTGGTTTGTGGTGTTTGATGTGTATGACCGCACTGAACAAAAGTTTTGGAGTTGTGAGCGTCGCAATGCGCTGGCAGCCCAGTTGGGTTTAGCTGTCGTACCCACTTTGTATCAAGGTCACACCACGCTAGACGAACTCAAAACGTTACTCAGCAGTGCCAGCAGCCAATACCGTGAAGGGACACCTGAGGGTGTGGTCATGCGTCATGATTCTGAGCTGTGGTGTGAGGCACGCGCCAAGTTAGTGCGTGCTGATTTTGCCCAGTCCATTGAAGAGCATTGGCGCAGCCGTGCCATTGAGTGGAACGATGTACGCGTACAAACCGCAGAGGATTTTGCATAAGCCTAAGCCGTTGCTGGCTTACACAGTGTGCTGCATGGATGAGAGGTTAGAGTAAATGTCAGAGTCAGCGCTTGAGCATGTTGCCGGGCAAGAAACTGCAGAACATACAGTTACAACAGTCACACCCGCGCCCAGTTTAGAGGGGCGTGTCGTTAAAATTCGTGGTGGTGTGGTGGATGTGTTGTTTGACGCTGAAGTGCCGCGCATCCAAGATTTGCTCTATGCCGGTGACTTAGCGTTAGAGGTGGCTTCTTTACTGAACCAAGGCACGGTGCGCTGTATCGCTTTAGCGCCGGTGCGTGGTTTAGGTTTAGGTATGCCAGTGCGTGCCACCGGCGCGCCGATTCAAGTGCCGGTTGGTAAAGCAGTGCTAGGGCGCATGTTGAATGTGTTTGGTGAGGCGATTGATGGTTTGCCCGCACCGAAAACTGAGCTGTTTCGCTCCATTCACCAAGCCCCGCCTGCGCTCGAAGAGCGTGTGGTGCACAGCGCTATTTTAGAGACTGGGATTAAAGCCATTGATTTATTGTCGCCGATTGAGCGCGGCGGTAAAACCGGGCTCTTTGGTGGTGCAGGTGTGGGTAAAACGGTGTTGATTACTGAGCTGATCAATAACACCGCCCAGCATTACCAAGGCGTCAGTCTGTTTTGTGGGATTGGCGAGCGCTCGCGGGAAGCGGAAGAGTTGTATCGCGAAATGGGCGATGCCGGTGTGCGCGATAATACGGTGATGTTATTTGGGCAGATGAATGAAGCACCAGGCGTGCGTTTCTTAGTGGGTAAAACAGCGCTGACCATGGCGGAATATTTCCGTGATGATTTACAGCAGGATGTTTTGCTGTTGATTGATAACGTCTTCCGTTTTGTCCAAGCCGGTTCAGAAGTGTCAGGGCTGCTGGGGCGCATGCCATCACGCGTCGGTTATCAGCCAACCTTGGCCACAGAGTTAGCTTCCTTGCAGGAACGTATTACCTCAACCCGTAAAGGTGCGATTACTTCGATTCAAGCGGTGTATGTACCCGCGGATGACTTTACCGACCCCGCTGCTGCGCATATTTTCTCGCACTTATCGGCTTCGGTGGTGTTGTCGCGCAAGCGCGCCAGTGAGGGCTTATATCCAGCGGTTGATCCACTGGCGTCCACCTCGGTGATGCTGACACCCGCGGTGGTGGGGCAACGCCATTATGATATCGCCCGCGCAGTACGCCGCACTTTGGCTGAGTATGAAGAGCTGCGCGATATCATTGCCATGTTGGGTTTAGAAGAGTTATCCACTTCTGACCGTGCCGTAGTCGCCCGCGCGCGCCGTTTGGAACGCTTTTTAACTCAGCCGTTCTTTTCGGCTGAATCTTTCAGTGGTGATGCAGGGCAGCGCGTATCGGTTGAGGAGACTCTGGCCGGTTGCGAACAGATTTTGCAGCAAAGCGAATTTGACGACAACGAAATGGATTACTACATGATTGGCGCGTTGCCCAAAACTAAGGCCACGTTATGAATCAAGCGGCGATGATGCAAGTGCATGTGCGTTTACCAACGCGCTTACTCTTTAGCGGCACCGCCCTTAAGGTGTTTGCCGAGGCGGAAAACGGCTCTTTTGCCATGCTGCCCAAGCACACAGATTTTGTGACATCTTTGTTACCGTCGGTACTGGTGGTGACGGATGCCAGTGGCACTGAATTGTTTTTTGGGGTGGATCAGGGCGTACTGGTTAAAAGTGGTTATCAAGTGGATGTCGCCGTACGTCGTGCAGTGCAAGGTGATGATTTACACAGCTTAAATCAAGTGATTCAAACCACATTTATTGCCGTGGACGAAGACGAGCGCGTGGCACGTACCGCCTTATCCAAGCTCGAAGCGGGTATTGTGCGACGCTTCAGTGATTTACGGAAACCGCTGACATGAAGAAAGATAAAGACGATGCTTCCGCCGCCATTCATCGCCGGGCACAGCGCATGCAACAGACGCGTGATGAGCCGAAATACAGTCCATTAACCGGGCTGGGTGTATTTGGTGTGATCGGCTGGTCGGTAGCGATTCCTACAGTCGGCGGGGCTTTTTTAGGACTCTGGTTAAACCGTGTGGCGCCACAAAGTTTTTCATGGCCGATCGCTTTAATCCTCGGCGGTGTAGTGATTGGCGCGATGGTGGCGTGGAACTGGATTGATAAGTCTGCGGATCAATAAAGCTGCTTTAGTGCGCCGCAAATGAAGGGAGAAGTGCCGTGTTTGAGATTGATGCCAGTGCGCTGGGTTTAGGATTTATAGTTGGCCTACCGATGGCGCTGCTGTTTTTTTGGGGACTCAACTGGGGCATGCGTGTGGCTTTAGCCTCGGAGCAGCCAGGGCGGGTGTTGTTGTTGAGTTTTTTTTGCCGTCTCGTCATGTTGCTTGGCGTGGGTTTGGCTTTAACTAAATTGCTGCAATCACTGTGGCCGTTGGCTGGTTATATGGCAGCTTTTTTGTTGGTGCGTATTGTTGCTGTGATGCGTGCGCAGCTCAACCGTAAAGCATTATTGGCGCAACAGGAGGGCGTATAAATGCAGCTCAGTCCCGATCAAACAATAGTTTTTCATCTCGGCAGTTGGCCGGTGAGTGCGACCATTGTGAATACTTGGATTGTAATGGCACTGCTGGTGATTATTTCGATGTTGGTCACGCGCAATTTGCGTGCTGACACAGCACCGGGGCGCTGGCGCAGTGCTTTAGAGTTGGTGGTGACCACGATTCAAGGGCAAATCGAAGAAGTGACCCGCAGCGGCGCACGGCATGTGTTGTACTTTGCCGGCACACTGTTTCTATTTATTGCGCTGTCGAATGTGTTGGCGGTGATCCCAGGCTTTGCCGCACCGACTTCATCGCTATCAACCACTGTGGCTTTGACTTTATCAGTCTTAGTGGCAATTCCGATGTTTGGCATTGCCAATGGCGGTGTGCGCCAGTACCTGCATAAGTTTATTGAACCCTCGTTGATTATGTTGCCGTTTAATATTATTGGTGAGTTTTCCCGCGGTGTATCGCTGGCCATTCGTTTGTATGGCAACGTGATGAGCGGAGCCGTGATTGCGGCTATTTTGCTCAGTATCGCGCCCTTTTTCTTTCCAGTGGTGATGGATATGCTCGGTTTATTAACCGGCTTTATTCAGGCATATATTTTTGCCATTTTAGCCACTGTGTATATTTCATCTGCTATGGCAGAACCCACTGTTAAAACGTCTGAAAAGGATAAACACCATGACTGATCTTGCGCTGATTGCCGCTATTTCAATTTTTACCGCTGGCTTAACCGTTGCTATTGGTTCGCTCGGCCCCGCTTTAGGTGAAGGGCGTGCGGCGGCGGCGGCGATTGCGGCAATTGCCCAGCAACCGGATGCGGCACCGACTTTATCGCGTACTTTGTTTGTCAGTTTGGCGATGATTGAATCCACGGCAATTTATTGCTTCGTAGTGGCGATGATTCTTATATTTGCTAACCCGTTCTGGGATTCCATGCAGGCGGCAGCAGGAGCTTAATCACTTATGTCCATTGATTGGGTCACAGTGCTGGCACAGATTGCTAACTTTTTAGTGTTGTTGTGGTTGTTGAAGCGTTTTCTCTACCGTCCGATTTTAGAGGGTATTGATGCGCGCGAAACTGAAATTGCCAAGCGTATAGCGGCGGCTGAACAGGCCCAGCATGCTGCAAAAACAGCTGAGCAGCAGTACCTACAGCAACGTGCGGAGTTGGTGTCTGAACAGGACGCCTTGCTGGAAAAAGCCTTAGCCACCACCGAAACTGAGCGTGATGAGTTGCTGGCGCAAGGGCGTAGCACCTTGCAGCAAGAGCAAAAAGACTGGCGTGCACACCTTGAGCATGAGCGTCAGGCCTTTAATCAGCGCTTACAAAAAAACGGTGCCGATGCACTCGTGCGTTTAACTCGCAAAGCACTGCATGATTTAGCGGATGAGCAGCTTGAAGATGCCATTGTGCGTCATATTGGTAAGCAGTTGCAGCCCATAGCTGACGAGTTAATCCAGTCGGCAGCCGGCAGTCAGCAAGCACAGGTCACCACGCGTGCGCCATTACCCCAAGCCACTCAAGCCTTGCTGCAGAAAGAAGTGCAGCAGTGGTTGCCGCAGGTGAGTGTGAGTTTTGCGATTCGTGAACAACAGTCACCCGGTTTGGTGATGCAAGTGGGTGGTGCGCAAGTGGCGTGGACCACTGACAGCTATATGGATGAGCTGGCTGAGTTGCTCACTCAACATGCATCCGCTCATACCTCAGTACGACTCAGCGCCGATGGCCGCTAAGGGGATTGTTGTGACTGAGCTTGATAAAACGATTGAGTCCGGATCTGCGCAGGATTTTAATGCTTGGGTGGATACTTTAGTGGCCAGCCCTACGCCAACGCCGGTGCTGACTGAAACCGGTATCGTGACTGAAGTCGGCGATGGTGTGGCCATTGTGTCGGGTTTGGCGCGTGCTTTAGCCGATGAGTTACTGGTGTTTGCCTGTGGCGTGCAAGGTATCGTGCTGGACTTAGAGCCGGGTCGTTT
>SMEQ01001019.1_pt1 | contig 13455 bp, 12 predicted proteins | sample 2456281 | NCBI WGS metagenome assembly SMEQ01 (sample SAMN10132596, study PRJNA489261) | soil metagenome | isolation source: day1 antibiotic-loamy sand soil ammended with raw manure from dairy cow... | place: USA | collected 2015-04-01
AATTGAGGAATACCATGGCTTTTGATTATGATTTATTAGTGATCGGTGCAGGTTCTGGCGGTGTACGTGCATCGCGTATGGCCGCAGCCCAAGGCGTGCGTGTTGCCGTTGTTGAAGAGAGATACTTTGGCGGCACCTGTGTTAATGTCGGCTGTGTACCCAAAAAGCTTTTTGTTTATGCCTCTGAATACAGCCAACACATGGAAGAAGCCAAAGGCTACGGCTGGGATATTGGTGCATCCACGCATGACTGGCCCACATTAATTGCCAATAAAAACGCCGAAATCGAACGCCTGAATGGAATCTATCAACGCATGCTAGATAACGCAGGCGTCAGCATCATTCACGGTCGCGCACGTTTTGTCGATGGCCACACGGTCGAAGTCGATGGTAAGCGCATCAGCGCAGAAAAAATCCTCATCGGTGTAGGCGGCAAGCCATCCAAACCTAATTTCCCCGGTAGCGAATATACCTTTGATTCCAACCAAGCTTTTTATTTGGAAAAACGCCCAGCCAGTGTTGTCATCGTTGGCGGTGGTTATATCGCTTTAGAATTTGGTGGTATTTTTCGTGGCCTAGGCAGTGAAGTACATGTACTAGCACGAAGCCAGGTGTTACGCGGCTATGATTCAACAATAGCGGAATTCACCCAGCAAGAGATCAGTAAAAAAGGCGTTCAAATTCGAGAGAACACCGAAATCACCGAGATTATCAAAGAAGGCGATAACTTTCGTTGCAAGCTGAATACGGGCGAAAGCTTGGTGGTTGAGGCAGTCATGTATGCCGCAGGCCGTGATCCTTTAACGGACGATTTAGGTTTAGAAAATACCCAGGTAAAAAGACGCGACAACGGCACCATTATCGTTAATGATAATTTTCAAAGTGACGAGCCCAGTGTTTACGCCCTTGGTGATGTCATCGGTACACCGGAATTAACGCCCGTTGCCCTAGCGCAAGCAATGGTATTTGTTGATCAGCAATACGGCGCAGGCACACGCAAAATGAGCTACGACGCCATCGCCAGTGCGATGTTCTGCCAGCCGAATATTGCCTTTGTTGGTTTAAGTGAAGAAGAAGCCAAAGAAAAAAATCTAGCGTGTGATGTTTATGTGTCAGAATTCAGAGCACTTAAGCACACCTTATCGGGCAGTAGCGAGCGCACTTTAATTAAAATGTTGGTTAGCACGAAAGATCAGTGCGTCGTCGGCGTGCACGTGGTTGGCGCAGACGCAGGGGAGATCATCCAAGGCTTTGCGGTGGCGGTAAAGGCCGGTTTAAGCAAGGAAGATATCGATGCCACTATCGGTATTCACCCTACAACGGCTGAGGAATTAGTGACCTTACGCGAGATCAAATACCAGACTAACTAAGCCTCTGTTACTTGCATAAATACCTTTAGCAGGGTATTTTCTGCACACAATAACATTACAGGTGTTTTATGTCCGTCGTCTCAAACGCCGTGGGCTCTCATGATGCGCCACAGGTAACAAGGGTGCCGATTAACTTTAAAGTTAGCAGCCCCTTTTTATTATCCTTATACGCCATTATTCCGTTGTGTTTTTTATTGGTCTTGTTTGACTATTTGTTCTTCGGTAATCAATTGCGTGATACCTATTTACCTAAAAACCCAGCGACACTGGTTATTTGGGCAATCGTTTTTAATTTTCCGCATATCACTTCAAGCCTGATTACTTTGATTGATGACGAGTATATTCCGTTTTATAGAAAACGGTTTACCCGCGTATTAATCGCCATCGCACTGTTTGTATTTACCATCAATATCGCCATTCCTTTACTGTTCCCCGGCGCTGTTTCCATGGTGGTAACAGCCTTGGTTTTCGCTTTCTATGCCACCTACACCATGTATCACGTGCTATCACAGCAGTTTGGTGTAGGCATGATACTGATGAAAGTAAAATCCGGCAGTGCCGCTTATGAGCGCTGGCGCTGGTTAGCTACCGGTGGTGCATCGTTTATGTACGGCATGGTATTCGGTGAAGAATACTTAAAAATGATTAAACTGGGTGAATACAATGCCTACGAAATTGCCCAAGTTTTGGCCGCTATCTTTATTGTATTGGCGACCATTCAAGGTTATGCCTTAACGAAATTATCTCAGCGCGATTTAGGCACATGGTATGTCAGCAGTAATATTGCCATGCTGATTGCTACCTATGTGCTATTGATGTTGGATTATGGTTTCTTTGTTATTGCTATCCCGCGTTTTGTTCACGATATTACCGCCTTAACGATTTACAGCGTGCATGATCAAAACCGTAATAGCGTCAAGCAGCATAACTATATCTACCGTCGTCTATCGTTTTTAGGTGTGCCGCCATTAATTCTCTGCACTTTACTAGCCATTGTGGTCGCCAATACCGTGCAGTGTGGCAGCTATTTATTTGATAGCTGGCTTGGCTTTGTCTCGGTCAGCGAATGTGCGCTTAGCCATTTTTATACACCCTCAACGCCTGCAAACCCCTTGCCACAAACCATGCAAATATGGCTGCAAATTATGTTTATCTGTGGCTTTTTCCACTACCACATTGAAAGCTTTGTCTGGAAGCGTGATTCCATTCATCGCCATGCTATAGCGTTCACCTAATTAGCTCGCTATAGCACAGCAATGCATGTCTAAAGAGGATTTCAAACAACGCATCTGGCAGCAAGTGGCTGCCATTCCCCAAGGGCGAGTGGCAAGTTATGGGCAAATCGCCCGCTTATGCGGGTTTCCTAAACATGCCCGTTACGTCGGTTTTGTGATGAAAAGCCTACCCGACAATAGCCAGATACCTTGGCATAGGGTGGTCAATGCACAAGGGCGTCTGGCGTTTTCTGAAGGCAGCGCGCTTTGGCACAAGCAGAAGGCATTACTCGAGCAAGAAAACATCATCTTCCACAACAATAAAATCAATATGCGCGTTTACGCCGGCTAAATAAGCCCAAAGCAGGCATTTGTGTTTGTTAGCTTGCGTTAAGTGCATAGAGTTTTTAGTATATGTGACTTTTATTCTGTCCAAAAAATATCGGTAAGCAATATGACACAAAAAACTTTGCCGCAGTTAATCCAACAGGCTGCACAGCGTTATGGCAATAAACTCGCCATTAAAGATGCAGATACCGCAATCAGTTATGAGCAACTTAACCAATTACGTTGGCAAGCTGCCAAAGCGTTTTATGCAGTCGGTATTAAGAAAGGCGATCGTGTTGCCGTTTGGGCACCTAACGTAGCGGCTTGGATAGTTGCAACATTGGGCTTACAAAGTGTGGGCGGTATTTTGGTGCCGTTAAACACGCGCATGAAAGGTTCAGAAGCGGCCGATATTATTAACCGCAGTGGCGCTCGTTTATTATTTACCGTCGCTGAATTTTACGCCAGCCCAAGCACAGTCATCCGCTATCCGGAGTTACTGGCCAACGAATCACTACCCAATTTAGAAGCGACCATTCTATTCAGTGGCGCATGTGACAACTGCCAAAGCTGGGATGATTTCTTAGCCAGTGGCGAAGACGTTGCACAAGGCGCCGTAGAGGCCATTGCAGCCGATATTAAAGCTAACGATACAATGGACATGCTGTTCACCTCAGGCACCACAGGCAAGCCTAAAGGCGTTATGTGCGGCCACGAGCAAAATATCCGTGTGGTAGAAACCTGGGCCGATACCGTCGGCTTGCGTGAAGATGATAACTACCTCATCATCAACCCGTTTTTCCATTCCTTCGGTTATAAAGCCGGCTGGTTAGCCGCTTTGGTTAAAGGCTCGACGATTTATCCGGTATTAAGCTTTGATCTAGACAAAGTGATGGCGCAAATAGGCGATGATAAAATCTCCATGTTGCCAGGGCCACCCACCATTTATCAGTCGCTATTAGCCCACCCAAAACGCGATCAATACGATTTATCCAGTCTGCGTTTAGCCGTAACTGGCGCAGCTGCTGTACCAGTCGAATTAGTACGTAAAATGCGCAGCGAATTAGGTTTTGAAACCGTGGTAACCGCCTACGGTTTAACCGAAAGCTGTGGTTTTGTCTCTATCTGCCGTGCCGAAGACGACGCAGAAATAATCGCTAATACCTCCGGCCGCGCAATGGAAGGGGTAGAAGTGAAATGTGTTGATGGCCAAGGCAAAGAAGTCGCCACAGGCGAACCTGGTGAAATCTGGGTACGTGGCTACAACATCATGCAAGGCTACTTCAACAACGAAGAAGAAACCAAAAAAAGCATCACCGACGACGGCTGGTTTAAAACCGGTGATGTAGGCGTAATGGATGCTGCAGGTTATCTGCGCATCACTGACCGTATCAAAGATATGTACATCAGCGGTGGCTTTAACGTTTACCCAGCAGAAATCGAAAACGCCTTAGCGCAGATCGACGATGTAGTGCAATCGGCTATTATCGGCATGGAAGACGAACGCATGGGCGAAGTAGGCCACGCATTCATCGTGAAAAAGGTAGGCAGTACGCTAACAGAAGAAGACATTATAAAATGGTGTAAAAGCCATCTGTCCAACTACAAAGTACCGCGTAAAGTCACGTTTTTAGACGCCATGCCCATCAACGCAGCCGGAAAAATCCTAAAAACTGATCTGCGCAAGTTCTAGAACCCAACCTGTATTGTAGGTCGCCTTTCAAGGCGACCACATCCAAAACACCCATCCGTAGGCTGGGCAGCAGCCCGGCTGCATTCATTACAGTTGGACTAAAGCCCAAGCCACAAAATCAACACCATCCCTTGGGGCAGCTACGGCTGCGATTTTCTGTTCATCCGTGGGAGTCAATCTTATTGACGAAATCGACGTTAGGCGATTGTTAAAGAATGCTCGCTCCCACAGCTATAACCACCTAAGCAACAACACATGTGGGAGCCGATCTTATCGGCGATTGGTTATCAAGTTAACCCAAGCACTATTTGCTTAACCCACTCGATACCTTTCATCCAGCGTGCTATAGCCCATACCACTGCTTTTGCTCACCTGTATTTGCACCGGTATGCGTTCTTTCAGCGCTTCCACATGGCTAATAATGCCAATGGTTTTTCCTTCAGCGTTTAGGTTATCTAGGGCATTCAAAGCCATCTCTAAAGTCTCGGTATCCAAAGTGCCAAAGCCTTCGTCTAAAAACAGCGAATCAATACGCGTTTTTTGGCTAACCAGTTCCGATAGTGCCAAAGCCAAAGCCAAACTGACCAAGAAACTTTCGCCGCCTGATAAGGTACGCGTATCGCGCTGGGTATCGCCTTGCCAGGTATCGACAATTTCTATTTCTAACTCGCCTTGTTCGCGCCGGCTTAGCTGATAGCGGTTATGCAAAACAGTGAGTTGCTGATTCGCTAAGCTGATCAGATGGTCTAAGGTTAAACCCTGTACAAATTTACGGTATTTACTGCCATCGGCAGAGCCTATCAAGCTGTTTAGCTGTTGCCATTGGTCGTATAGCTTGCGTTGTTTTTCGATATTAACCAGCAAACTTCTCTGCGTTTCACGGTTGTTTTGGTCTGTTGTTAAAGCGTGTTCTACAGTACCTAGCTGTCTATTAAACGCGCTGAGTTGCGCATCTAAAGCATCTCTTTGTTGTTGTAACTCAACACTGCTTTGTTCGCTTAAAGGCTTTTCGTTCAACTGCTGAATACGCTGCGTGGCGTCTGCCAATAAAGTATTGGCGCTTTGCAGTTGTTTATCCAATGTCTTTTTAAAGGCTTGTAGTTGCTCGGCTTCTTCTGCGGGGAGTAGGGCTTGTAAAAACGCGGCTTCATTCGTAAAAGGGCTTTGTGATAATGCGCTTTGCCAATTTTCTTGCTGTTCGATATGCGCAGCTTTTGCACTTTCTAGTTGTGCTTTTAAACTGTGAATTGTTGCAATGAATGCTGTGTATCTGCTAAAGCTTGCGAGATATCTTTAACTACAGGGCAGGGCTCTCCATTATTAACCCCTAAACTTTGCCAATGGGCTTGGGCTTTTTCGTGTTCTTTCGTGGCGATATTGATTTGATGGTTTAAATCCCTTACTGCTAAAGCCAGATCGGCTAAGGCATTTGTATCAGCCAGCCATTGCTGGGCTTCTTTCTGCCTTTCCATTAACCATTGCTGCGTATCATCGGGGTAGGTGTAATCAAGGCTCTCTAGCTGCTCGCGTAGTTCGCTTTGTAAGTTAGCTAGCGTATTTTGCTGATCAGCAATCTGTTGGACTAATGTTTTTTGTTGGTGGCTATGCAGTTCTAGCTTCTGCTCATGCTTAACAAGCAGTTCTTGCGTATTGCGCATAACAGTTTCTGCCGTGTTATAGGCGGTTTCACTTTGTTTTAGCGCTTCTTGCGCAAGGTTTATAGCCTGCAAGCGTTCTTGGCAGGCTTTTAGTGCTTGCTGATGGGTATTGTGGGCAGCGTTAAAATCTTCGAGCGTGTTGATATTTTTTAAGCCTAAACTTTGCAGGTTTTTCGCTTTGTCGTTGAGGTTGTTTGTTAACTTGGTATGGGCTTTTTCCTGCTCTCTTATCACTAAGTCCTGTTCCGCATTGAGTTTAGCAATCGCCTCTTTGCAGGCTTGGCCAAGTTCTATCACCGTGTTTAATTCAGCTTGTTTAGCGGCAAGCTCTTGCTGGGTTTGTGAAACGTCCAAAGCTTGATAGGCTGCAATCGCAGGGTGGTCTAAAGAGCCACAAAGCGGGCAGGCTTCGTCCTTTTGTAATTGAGCGCGGTGTTGCTCTAGGCTAGCGATGCGCTGCTCTTGCTGTAGCAATCGGTTTTTATCGTCTACTTGTTCCTTTAAATGGGTATATTGTTCGAGCAGTGCTTCGCGATCTTTCTCTTTGCTAGCAATCTGTGTGGCCAGTGCAGCACTGCGTTGCTGTAGTATTTGTAGATTGTCTTGTTCGGTTTTTTCAGTATTGAATAAATAATCCAAAGCTTGAAATATCTGGCTATGGCCGTGTAAGCGTTCAAGCTCCTCTTGCCACTCATTAAGGCTACGTTTATTAAGTGCTTGCTCTAAGGCTTGTTGTTTAATTTGCCATGCCTTATGCAGTGGCTTGATAGCCTCTTTTTTTTGCTGCTGTGAATTTTCTAGTTGCTTTAACTCGCCTTCAAGCTGCGTAAATACTTTTACTAGTTCCCGCTGTTCAGCTTGGTTTTTAGTGATGGCGATTTCTTGCTTTTCTAGCTGCGAAAATTGATTACGCCAAGCACTTAAATGCTCTGCTAGCTGTGCGTGATACGGTGTTTGTTCGCGTTGTTTTTGCAGCGCTTGTTCTTGATCTTGGGTATCAGCAAACTGGGTTTTTACGCTATCCAAAGATTGTTGCGCATATTGGTATTGCTGCCAAGATAAAAGCTGCAGGCTTTCCACGCACTGCTGCTCATCTTTCTGTGCTTGTTCTAATAGCAGCTGACTTTTTGTTAGATTCTGTTCAGCGCTTTTTAGTGCTTTATAATCGGTTTGCAGTAGGGCAGCGGGTGCGTGTTGTTCTAAACGTTGTAAATCAAAAGCACGTTCTTTCTCTTGTGTTTTTAACTCTTCAAGCTGTTTTTCGGCCTTTTGTTTGCTATCAATAGCTTGGTCTAATGTACTGCGCCATTGTTGTTGTTCGTATAGCTGCGTTTGTTGCTTTTTTAGCGTGCCGGTCTTTTGCTTTAGCTCATCCAACTCTTCTTGTTTTTCTGTTAGCTCTTCTTCGCTTAATAACTGTAAACCTTCTGCACGGCTGTTTAATATTGCTAGTTTACCGTGCTCTTCTTTTTGTGTTTCATAAACTTTTTTAGAGATATCGCCGTAGATTTCTGTGCCGGTTAACTGCTCTAATAACCCGGCGCGTTCATTGGCATCGGCCTCTAAAAAGGCGGCAAAACCGCCTTGGGCTAACATCATCGATTGGGTAAAACGTTTAAAGTCCAAACCGGTTAAGCGCTCAACTTCTTTGGGCTTTTCGCTAAGTTTATCGGTAATAATACGGCCATCTAAATGGGCTAATTCGGTTTTTGCATCTTGTAGCGCACCATCGGCTTTATCGCGGGCGCGGCGTTGGCTCCAAAAAGCGCGATAGCCTTCGTCTTTTACAGCAAACTCTACCTCGACCAAACAATCGGCGGTGTGGCGTGTCATTAATTCATTACTGCTTTTAGAAATGCTATTCATACGCGGCGTGCGACTGTAAAGCGCTAAACAAATCGCATCGAGCAGGGTGGTTTTACCCGCACCTGTGGGGCCGGTAATAGCGAACAAGCTGCTGCCGTTAAAAGGCTCTTCAGTGAAATCGATTTTCCATTCGCCTTTTAAGGCGTTGATATTTTTTAGGCGAATGCTGAGGATTTTCATGCATCCACCTCCTGCAGTGCTTCTAAGACTTGCGCATGCAGGCCTTTCAATAGGCGAATGTCCTCATCGCTTAGCTCTTCATCATGCAAACGTTTAGCAAAGACTTCGTCAGGGCTTAACTCGGCTAATATTTCGCCAGAGTCACGCGTTAATCCTGCCACTTTATTGCCGCGTAAACGGCGCACGCGCAACACTTCTACCGGTAAACCCTCGCAAAGGGTGTGAATACGCTCATCCAAATCAGCATAGTAATCATCCACGCGCACTTGAATTTCTAACCAAGCGACAGCATCGGTATCGAGTTGATTTTCTAATGCACTAAACTGTTCTTCTAGCTCGGCTAAACTGCCCGATAAAGAAATCAAACGCTGAAAGTTGGGTATCTCAATTACCTCAACGCTTTCTAAACCTTTGCTCGATAAATCCACACGCAATAATTGTTTTTGCTGTTGTGATTCATCAAAGCTTAATGCAATGGGCGATCCGCTATAATGAATATGCTCAAAGCCACCCACTTTTTGTGGCCGGTGAATATGCCCCAAGGCCAGATAATCAAAAGGCGGAAACGCATCAGTAGGGAAGGCGGTTAAACTGCCCACATAAATCTCCCGCACGGATTCGGTTAAGCTAACGCCCACGGTGGTTAAATGCCCCGTGCCGATAATGGGCACGTTTACACCCAAAGAATCACGCAGGGCCTCGGCTTGCGTAAAAAGCTGCGCATAATGGCCGGCAATCGCCTGCTGCAAATCGTTTTGTTTATCTTCGGCACTTTGGCCTGCTTGGCTGCGCTGTATATCACGTGGGCGAATATAAGGAATCGCACAAACAATCGCGCCGACTTCGCCATTGGCTTTATTCAATACTAAAAGCTGTTCATCTAAATTATCCGCCACGCTAGAAATTACATGCGTATTGAGCTTGCCCAACAAACCTTTGCTTTCATTCAGCATAGCGACCGAATCGTGATTGCCGGCCAAAATCACCAACTGACATTGGGTATCGTGCATCTGCAAAATAAAATCATTGTACTGCTCCCGCGCATAACTCGGTGGTGTACCGGTATCAAAAATATCGCCTGCAATAATCAAAGCATCCGCTTGTTGCTCCTTCACCGTTTGCACCAACCAATCGCACCAAGCACGATGCTCAACCTGACGGGTTTTACCCATAAAATGCTGGCCCAAATGCCAATCCGAGGTATGTAAAATGCGCATGGTGGAGTCGTCCTTATAAACTAAAAGTCGAGTAGTTGTACCCAAGCATCCATGTGTTGATGCAGTATCCGTATTATAAAAATATCGTGTTCACGTTGGCGGTAAAATATAGCGTGTTTTTGTTGATTAAGGCGGCGTACGCCTTTAGCAATATCAGCCTGCTCATTGCCGATAAAAGGTGAGGTGGCTAGAAGGTTGAATGTTTTCTCTAGTTTGCTCGTATAGCTATCTGCTTGCTCAGCGCCATGATGAATGAGCGTGTACTCATAGATTGCTGCAAAGTCCTCAGCAGCGAGCTTAGAAAGCTTATACATCGTGCCGCTGTTTTATTTGAGTTGCAATGTCTTGCAATGAGAGCTCGCTCTCGCCACTTTTTTCACCGGCTTCAATGGCCGTTTTTAATGCTAAGGCTTGGTTTTCTTGCTGCTCTAATAAACGTAAGGCGGAGCGGACAACTTCACTGGTCGAGCCGTATCGTCCACGTTTAATCAATTGCCCTACAAACTCACCGAGTTCATCACCGATAGTTATGCTTGTTGTTCTGGACATAATGCTGACCTCACTTTGTGTGATTAGTTAACACAAGTATAGTTGTGTGCAATTAAAGCAACAAGCTTAACTGTTTTTGATTGAAATCCAATCAACAGCAAGAGAACTGAGAAATGTGGAAGCCGATTTTATCGGCGATTAAAGTTATTCAACCCATCGCGACCATGGTCGCTCCAACATTTCCGTGTTTTCTGTGGCAAATAAAATTCTTCACATCCCTTCGTTTTTACAATACCGGCCCTATCGTAGCAATCACATTATTCCAAACCCTGCGGTAGCGTCGCCAGGCTAGCACTTCAGGCAGTTTCACTTCGACAGAATGGTCGATATAACATTCTTGGCGATCGGTAATCGCTTGGGTGATGGCCTCATCTTGCAGCAGTATATTGTTTTCGTAGTTAAGGTCGAAGCTACGTAAATCCAAGTTAGATGATCCGATTAAGCTCACTTTGCCGTCGATGGTGAGGGTTTTTGAGTGCAATAGACCGTATTTATGCTCATAAATAATGCAGCCGGCATCAAGCAATCGGCGGTAATAACTGTGGCTAGCAGCGGCAACGATCCAGCTGTCATTTTTTTGCGGAAAAATTAATCGAACTTTTACCCCACGATGGGCGGCAGTACATAAAGCCTCTAAGGTTGTTGCATCGGGTACAAAATACGGTGTAGTGAGGGTAAGTGTTTTTTCTGCGCAGGCGAATAGGTTAGAGAACAGCTGCGGTGTGGCGCCGCGTCGCTCGGTGGGGCCTACGCCCATCACTTGTGCGGGGAAACCTTTTGCCGATTTTTTAGCACTGATCGGAATAAAATCTAAGGGTTCGCCAGTGGCTTGCATCCAATCGCTGGCGAAGAGTAGTTGGTTTTGTGCTACCACAGGGCCTTGAAAGCGGAGCATAATATCGACCCATGGGCCGTACTTTTCTTTTACTAGAAATTCCGGATCGGCAGAGTTTCTACTGCCGCAATAGGTAATGCGCGAATCGATCACGGTAATTTTGCGGTGATTGCGTAAGTCGATACGGCTAGTCACCATGGTGTAAACGATATTGTTATAAGGCAAAGCAACGGCAAGTTTTACTCCGGCGCGGCGCATCTGTGGCCATAAAGGGGATTTGATGATATTACGCGCGCCTATGCCATCGGCTATGGCGCGGCAAGTAATGCCTCGTTGGGCTGCGCGTATTAAGGCTTCGGCAAGGGCCGTGCCGGTATTATCCGTTAGCCAAATATAATACAAAACATGCACATGGTTTTTCGCTGCATCGATATCTGCAATCATGCAGCTCAGCGTATCATCGCTATTTTTTAGCAGTTGCGCAGTGTTACCGCCCAGTGTGTGAAAGCCGTTAATCGAGCCTGCATATTGAAATGCCGGGCGATAAATACGTTTAATCATTTGTGTGGGGTTTTCAGGCTTGCCCATAAACTGTGAGGCTTTGGCGCGTATCTCGGTAAAAATTTTATCGTGACGTTTGCGCGCGCGGTTGCCAATATCAATTTCGCCAAACAGAAAGTACGCGGTGCTGCCCACATAGGGGAAAATATTCAGCACAATAAACCACGCTAAGCGGCCAGGGGGAGAAAGATCATCGCGCAGTAGAATACGAATAGTGAATGAAAAAACTAAAAGCGCGTGTAGCGGTAAAAGGATATACATTATTTCGCCTGTAAAAATATAAAAGCAGCAGAGATGGTAAACTCGATAAAGCGTTTAACCCTTGATGGTTGGATAAAGCCTTGGTTCTCCACAGTATATGCAGTAGCGTGGTGGAGGCCGCCTTAATTTAAGTGATGAAAGTCTATGTCTACTGTTAACACGCCGCCTAGCTTTATCGTTGATAACTTTGTCGCGCCAGTGTGTAACGATGTTGTGCTAATTCTATATCAAGATGCGGACATTTTGTTAATCGATAAGCCTAGTGGTCTGCTGAGTCTATCGGCAAAAAATCCGCTAAACTGGGATTCCGTACACCATCGCTTGCTGCATGGCCAAGAAGGCGTAAGTCCGGCTTTTCCTGATGCAAAATTACCCCATCGTTTAGATTTTGGCACATCGGGGATTATGGTGGTCGGCTTGAATGCTCAGTCAACGAGGCATCTTAACAAACAGTTTGAAAAAGGTACGATTCAAAAACACTACTTGGCGATGCTGGAAGGTTGGCTTACGAAAGATGAAGGCGAGATTACTGCGTCCATCGCAAAAGATAGAAGCCTATTCCCGCGAGTTAAGATATGCGAGCTCACAGGTAAGCTTGCTATCAGTGAATACACTGTCGCAGAATGCTTAGAGCAGCCGCGCCGGACACTGGTGCAATACCGGCCGATTACCGGGCGCACACATCAGCTACGTATTCATAGCTTAGTAATAGATCATCCTATTCTTGGCTGTGATCTTTATCAAAGTGAAGGTAGTGAGCAGCAAGCAAACCGCTTATTATTGCATGCAAGCGATTTATATTTTACCCATCCAAGAACTGGCGAGGCTTTTCATGGACAATGTCCTTGCCCGCTAGACAAGTGGCGGTCCAACCATGTTGAGAATAGTTGATGAGATCGAAAACGAATCGCTTGGATCGTTTTATTAGCAAACGCAGCGATTATTCTATTGCTGATGCACGACTCTTAATCGCCCAAAAACGCATTATTGTCGATGGGCAGCCAGCGCACTCCATTCAGCAACAAATCACGCAGTTCAGCCATGTGCTGTTAGATGGCCAGTGCCTACAAGATAATCAGCCAGTCTATCTGCTGCTGAACAAACCCAAGAGCGTGGTCAGTGCGACCAAAGACGCCAAGCATACAACGGTTATCGATCTTATCGAGCATCCACAAAAAAGCGAGCTGCACATTGCTGGCCGTTTGGACTTTAATACTACAGGCGTTGTCCTGTTAACCAACGATGGCGCATGGTCACGTAAAATCAGCTTGCCTGAAACAAAGCTCACCAAAACCTATGAAGTCACTTTAGCTAAACCTTTAACAGCTGAGTATATTAGCGTTTTTCGTGAAGGCATTTATTTTGCCTATGAAGATATAACAACCCAACCTGCCGACTTAGAAATACTAAAGGAAACCACCGCACGGCTGACGTTAACCGAAGGGAAGTATCACCAAGTAAAACGTATGTTCGGTTACTTTCAAAACGAAGTGTTAGAGCTGCATCGTGCTGCGGTGGGGCCGATTACATTAGAGGGTTTATTGTTAGGACAGAGTAGGCTGTTAAGCGTTGAGGAGTTGCAAGCAATCGCATTCGCATCACTCGCAGGCAGTGAATAAAAGTATAGGAACCTCTGAATAACTCCCCACTTTTTGCGATAATAGCCGCATCGACCATTTTTTAGCCCAGCGAGCCGAATCATGAGCCAGTTGACTTTTGCCGAA
>SMEQ01000395.1_pt1 | contig 13443 bp, 15 predicted proteins | sample 2456281 | NCBI WGS metagenome assembly SMEQ01 (sample SAMN10132596, study PRJNA489261) | soil metagenome | isolation source: day1 antibiotic-loamy sand soil ammended with raw manure from dairy cow... | place: USA | collected 2015-04-01
GCGGTAGATTTCTACGATATTAAAGCTGACGTTGAAGCGCTGTTAGGTGTTGCAGGTGATAGCCAGAGCTTTACCTTTGTGCCATGCCAGCAGCATGCTTTCCACCCAGGCCAGTGCGCACGTATTGAGCGCAATGGTCAGGCGATTGGTTTTGTCGGTACTTTGCATCCACAGTTGGCGATTGAGTTGGATATTGATCAGCAAGTGTTGATGTTTGAAGTGGCCTTAGATGCCATGAGTGAAGGCCGCTTACCGGCATTTACCGAGCTGTCGCGCTTCCCTGAAGTACGTCGTGACTTGGCCTTAGTGGTTAACGCTGAGATTCCTGCGCAGCAATTAATGGATGCGATGCGCGGCGCGGCGGGTGAGTTTTTAACCCAAATCCGTTTGTTTGATGTCTATCAAGGTAAAGGCGTCGAAGAGGGCTGTAAAAGTTTAGCGGTTGGCTTGACCTGGCAGCATCCTTCACGCACTCTTACTGACGATGAAGTCAGTTCAGCGACTCAAGCAATCTTAGCTGTGCTGGCTGATAACTTTGCGGCGACATTGAGGATGTAAGTGTATGGGGGCTTTAACGAAAGCAGAGATGGCCGAGCACCTTTTTATGGAGATCGGCCTGAATAAGCGCGAAGCAAAGGAGTTGGTGGATACCTTCTTCGAAGAAATTCGTTTAGCCCTCGAAAACAACGAGCCGGTCAAGCTGTCAGGTTTTGGCAACTTTGAGTTGCGTGAGAAAAGTGAGCGCCCGGGTCGTAACCCTAAAACAGGCGAAGAGATTCCCATTAGCGCGCGGCGCGTGGTGACTTTTCGTCCTGGGCAAAAGTTGCGTGATCGAGTAGAAGCTTATGTTGGAACCTAGCCATAACCAGCAATTACCTGCTATTCCCAGCAAACGCTATTTTACGATAGGCGAAGCCAGCGAGTTGTGCGCAGTCAAGCCGCATGTGTTGCGTTATTGGGAGCAAGAGTTTGAACAGCTTGCAGCCATTAAACGTCGCGGTAATCGGCGTTATTATCAACACCAAGATGTGTTAATGATTCGGCAGATTCGCAGCTTGCTGTATGATCAAGGCTTTACGATTGGCGGTGCGCGTTTGCGTTTATCCAACAGTGAAGTGCGTGATGAAGGCAGCCAAACTAAACAATTGATTCGTCAGATGATTGCAGAATTAGAAGATGTGCTTGAACGTATCAAGCACTAAGATATTAAACCCGTTCGGTTGATAAGCGCTGCAAAAGTATGCGCAAGGCGCGCCTAGCCTGTGCTTGCTGCGGTAGGCAGTATTGTTTAATACAAGAGTTTATCGTTCAGCCAGTACCTAGCAGAGGTTATCCAGTGTCGTCAGTTACTATTGTAGTGTTAGTTCTTGCAGGCATTATTGCCCTGATGTTTATTGGTTATCTCAATAATCTGCTAGAAAAAAATAAGATTGATAAAGCCCGTCGTAAAGCTGAATTAATCGACCGCCAGCGCCGTTGCAGTACCTTATCAGAGAGCTTGCCAGGGCAGTTGCTCACGCCAGATTTAAAGCAATTACTGAATACGATCGAGCAGCATATTGTCAAAGAATTGGTGCAAATCGATAATAATCCGGCCTACAAGGTGCGCGCAGAAGAGTTACAGCAACTCATTGCTGCGGGGCAAAATGTGCCCATCAACAATCCTGTAATCGTTATTAGCAGTGATGAGCAGATTAAAGATATCCGTTTTCAGCTGGAAAGCTTGCAGGCGCAGATCATTCGCGCTGTTGAAGAGAAAATCTTACCCAGCGCGCAAGGTAAGCAATGGCTTGGTCAAGTTCGAACAATGCTGGTCACGCTCTATGTGGATTATTTTAGTACGTTAGGCAATCAGTTGTTAGGGCAAGGTCAAGCGGGGCGTGCGCGTATTGTTTTTGAGCGCGGCGTACAGTTTTTAAAGAAACAAAAAGATGTTGCAGCCTATAAGCAGCAATTGGCTGAGTTTCAAGCGTCTTTAGCGCAAGCAACGGCTTTGGTGGTTGAGCAAACTGGACCGAATGCCCAGAAAAATGGTGAACTCACGTCAGCGGTTGAGCAAGAAAACCAGCCTGAAGAGTGGAAGAAGAAACAAATCTACGATTAAACTGTTGGTTATCTTAAGCCCTGCCGCACAGCGCAGATCTATGCGTGAGTAAAATGTTGCATAACGGTGCTGTATCAGTTGGCTCACAACCCCCCCCGCTTGGCTACTCCTGCTAATTGAAAACCTTAATTTAAACAAGTGACTGCTTGTCTGTCCTCCGTCATTTTAAAGTGTTAACTCTGTTCGTGCATTTTTTATGAATAAGGTCATAATAGAGTTATTGTTTTTGACTGGATGGTTCTAAAATGCACAAAGAATCGCGTAAGGTTCGTGAGTTTCGTCGCCGTGAGCAAGAAATACTGGATACGGCTTTGGGTTTGTTTCTCGAGCAGGGTGAAGATGCCGTTACTGTCGAGATGATTGCGGATGCAGTTGGTATCGGTAAAGGCACGATTTACAAACATTTTAAATCTAAAGCTGAAATTTATTTACGCTTAATGCTTGATTACGAGCGTGAGCTCAATGAGTTATTTCAATCAGAAAGCGTATCAAGTGATAAAGAATCATTATCCCGGGCGTATTTTGCCTTTCGTATGCGTGATCCACAGCGCTATCACTTATTTGATCGCCTCGAAGAAAAAGTGCTTAAAGGCCAGCAAGTGCCGGAGATGGTCGAGCAGTTGCACACCATTCGTGCCTCTAACTTTGAACGCTTAACCCGCTTAATCGAAGGCCGTATTGCCGAAGGTAAGCTGGAAGATGTGCCGCCGTATTTTCATTACTGCGCCGCTTGGGCATTGGTGCACGGGGCTGTGGCTTTGTATCACTCACCGTTCTGGAGCAATGTGCTAGAAGATCAAGACGGGTTTTTCCAATTTCTGATGGATATTGGTGTGCGCATGGGTAACAAGCGCGTGAAGCGTGAAGATGTAACAGCGCAGATCAGTGCTGAGACAGAAGTTGCAGCGGAGCTTGATACAGAGTGATCCTTGGTTTTCAGCAGGTTGGCGCAAAAGCTGCTTATAAATACGCTAGAGTATTTTTTTGACGTAAAGGTGACCAGTATATGCGCCAGTTCCTACTGATGATATGGGCGATGAGTTTGGCTTCGTGTATGCAAGTCAGTGATTTAGCCGGTGAAGCGACCTATCAGATGCGCGATGTGCGCTTGCTTAATCACACAGAAATGCGCCGCTCTAATAATTGGCGTGTGCAGGCCGACTCGCATATTTATATCGGTCAAGCACCTTTTGTGCCTTTGGGCTACTCGGGTGCGCAAGCCAATATTGCCGCTGAAGAAACGTATAATGCTTTTGTTGAGTATTTTCCACGCTTAAGTCGTGCATTTGAGCCTGTGACGTTTGAGCAAGCGATGCTGGCGGCGCGCAGTGCTGGAGCGGATTATCTTTTGCATGTGCGTTTTGCTCAGGGCAATGATCGCATTGGCAAGCTGGACGAGATCAAAGATTTTGAGAAAGGTGCACGTTTTGGTGTGGATCGCAGTGCGATTCATTTGATGTTGGTGGAAGTGCGCAGCGGTTATATGCTGGATACCGTTAATATGCGCAATCGTGGTGGCTTTTTGAGTTCGTACAATAATAAGCCTGAAGATTTAATTCGCCCGCCCATGCGTGATTATGCGCGGCGCTTGCTGGGTTTAAACCCACCATAGGTGACCTATGTACGATGACCGTGATGTCGATAGGCTGCAGCAGTTGCAGGACAGCGCTGAGCGTCTTGCTTATAGCGCTGATTGGCATCCGACTGAATGCGGTGATAGCTTGATGCGCATCAGCAGTGATGGGCGTTGGTGGCATCAAGGTACTTTAATTAATAAAGCAGCTTTAGTGTTGTTGTTTTCCCGCCTGCTACGCCGTGAAGGCCAGCAGTATTTCCTGATCACGCCAGTGGAAAAGCTAGCGATTGTCGTGGATGACGCCCCTTTTGTGTCGATTGTTACCCAGGTGCGAGGGGAGGGTGAGCAGCAATGTGTTTATGTTACGACCAATCTCGGCGACAGTGTCTTGATTGGTCCTGAATACCCTTTGACCTTAGCGTTGAATCCGCAGGCGCAGCAGATGTTGCCTTATGTCTCTATTGGCGCCGGTTTGGCTGTGCGTTTGCAGCGCAGTGACTTCTATCATTTGGTTGAGCACTCAGAAGAGCGCGTGCTGGATGGGCGTTCGGTGATGGCGGTACGCAGTCAAGGGCACTGGTATTCACTGGGTGTGCTGGACTAGTCGGTTGGCGTGGCGCTCGCTTGGTGTTACTTGCAAAACCTGCACTCAGTCCCCATGTTTCCAATACTCTTTTATTTATGTGTGCAGTAATTATGACTTTGGCGTTATCAATTAAACAGTTACGAAAAAGCTATGCAAATGGTTTTGAAGCTTTAAAAGGTGTGGATTTGACAGTGGCTGAAGGTGATTTTTTTGCCTTGCTCGGCCCCAATGGTGCGGGTAAATCAACCACCATTGGTATTTTGTCGACCTTAGTCAATAAAAGCAGTGGCAGTGTGCAAGTGTTTGGCCATGATTTAGACACCCATCCCTTAGAGCTTAAGCGCTGTATTGGTTTAGTACCGCAAGAATTTAACTTTAATCAGTTTGAAACCGCATTCAACATTTTAACCACGCAAGCCGGTTACTATGGCATCCGTTTAACAGAAGCGCGCGTGCGTGCCGAAGCATTGCTTAAGCAGTTGGGGCTCTGGGATAAACGCCATGTTGCCTCGCGTATGTTATCCGGTGGTATGAAGCGCCGCTTAATGATTGCGCGCGCGCTGATGCATAAACCACGTTTATTGATTCTCGATGAGCCTACCGCTGGAGTGGATATTGAACTGCGCCGCTCGATGTGGGAGTACCTGACTGAGCTCAACGAGCAAGGCACCACTATTATTCTCACCACGCATTATCTGGAGGAGGCTGAGCAGTTGTGCCGCAATATTGCCATTATTGACCATGGTTCTATTGTCGAAAATACCAGTATGCGCGCGCTCTTGGGGCAGTTGAGTAATGAGACTTTTTTGCTTGATTTGAAACATACCCAAGATCAAGCGCCGCAGTTAGACGGCTATCCAGCACAGATGGTGGATGAGTGCACTTTGCAGGTGCAGGTGGCTAAGCAGCGCGGTTTGACCGATTTATTTGCCCAGCTCGCCGCGCTTAATATCGAGGTGTTGAGTTTGCGTAATAAAAGTAATCGCTTGGAGGAGTTGTTTGTGTCATTGGTTGAGAAGAATTTGGACGGTGAATCAGCATGAGTACTGAGTTGAAGTCAAATTTGATTGCCTTGCAAACCATTGTCACTCGCGAAGCCCGTCGTTTTTTACGGATTTGGCCACAAACCTTGTTGCCCCCCGCGATCACTATGGTGCTGTATTTTGTAATTTTCGGTAATTTGATCGGTAGTCAGATCGGCGATATGCATGGCTTTACGTATATGCAATATATTGTGCCGGGTTTAATTATGATGTCGGTGATTACCAACTCATACAGCAACGTGGTGTCGAGTTTTTTCAGTGCTAAATTTCAGCATTCGATCGAAGAGCTCATGGTATCGCCGGTATCGCCACACACTATTTTAATTGGTTTTGTGATGGGCGGTATTTTACGCGGCTTAGGTGTGGCGGTGATTGTTTCGATTTTATCGCTGTTTTTTACCAAGCTGCAGATTCATAATTTACCGATCACCTTGGTGGTGATTGTCTGTACCTCAGCGGTTTTTGCGCTGGGTGGCTTTCTTAACGCCGTATTTGCGCGTAACTTTGACGACATCTCAATCATTCCATCTTTTGTGTTGACGCCTTTGACCTATTTAGGTGGGGTGTTTTATTCGATTGATATGTTGGGTCCTTTTTGGAAGACCCTGTCACTGGCCAATCCAATTTTGCACATGGTCAATGCGTTTCGCTATGGCATCTTAGGGGTCTCAGATATTGATATCAGTGTTGCGATCAGTCTGATGTTGCTGACCACGTTGATTTTGTATGTGGTGTGCGTACGTTTGTTAATTTCTGGCCGTGGTATGCGCAGTTAATTAGGAATCTATAAGTTGGCTTGAAAATTGCTTTTATCTCCATAAGTATCGCAAAGCGTCAAAGAAGCGGTGGGAGATCAAAATGAGCCAAGGTATAGAATTTAATCGGTTAATGTTAGAAATGCGCAGCATGCAGGCTGATGCTATGTCGCGCATTAAGCCTGCTGCTGTGGCTGAAACGCCAGCTGCAGGCGGTCCCAACTTCGCTGAAATGCTTGGTCAAGCGGTGGGCAAAGTAAATGAAACGCAGCAAGCGTCAAACGAGCTCGCTAAAGCCTTTGAAATAGGGCAAAGTGGCGTCGATTTAACTGATGTAATGATTGCTTCGCAAAAAGCGAGCGTATCATTTCAAGCCATGACCCAGGTCCGTAATAAACTGGTTCAGGCTTATCAAGATATTATGCAGATGCCAGTGTAGGGGCAATAAATCATGGTTGACGCAACGGCAAATACACCACAAACCACAGAGCAGCCAGCAAAAACAGGTTTTGCCGGTTTGGCTTTCTTGGACAATTTGTCACAAATGCCCGCTTTGCGCCAAGTCGCTTTATTGGTGGGCTTAGCGGCGAGCGTTGCCATCGGTTTTGCTGTTGTACTCTGGTCACAAGAGCCTGACTATCGGCCGCTGTACGGCAGTTTAGAAGGTTTAGATACCACACAAGTGATTGATACCCTGGGCAGTGCCGGTATTCCTTACCGGATTGAACCCAACTCCGGCGCCTTGCTGGTTAAAGCATCTGATATTGCCAATGCACGCATCAAACTGGCTGCCGCAGGCGTCACCCCGAGCGATAACAATATCGGTTTTGAAATTCTCGATAGAGAACAAGGTTTAGGCACCAGTCAGTTTATGGAAGCCACGCGCTACCGCCGTGGTTTAGAGGGTGAGTTGGCGCGCACTGTCTCAAGTCTTAATAATGTCAAAGGCGCACGCGTACACTTGGCTATTCCTAAAAGCTCAGTGTTTGTACGCGATGAGCGCAAGCCCAGTGCTTCAGTTCTGGTTGAGCTGTATCCAGGGCGTGCGCTTGAGCCCAGCCAAGTCATGGCGATTATTAATTTAGTGGCGACCAGCGTACCTGAGCTCAATAAAGCCCAAGTGACTGTGGTGGACCAAAAAGGTAATTTACTCTCTGATCAGCAAGAGCTGTCAGAGATGACCCGTGCGGGTAAGCAGTTTGACTATTCACGTCGCCTTGAAGGGTTATTCACCCAGCGCGTACACAATATTTTGCAGCCTATTTTGGGCTCCGACCACTATAAAGCTGAAGTCTCAGCGGATGTGGATTTCAGCTCGATTGAGTCCACTTCAGAAACCTTTAACCCGGATCAGCCGGCCTTGCGCAGTGAGCAGTCGGTCTCTGAGCAGCGTCAAGTCAGCAGTGGTCCACAAGGTGTGCCGGGTGCTTTAAGTAATCAGCCGCCTGGTCCTGCAACCGCACCTGAAGTCGCCGGTGGACAAGCTGCAGCCGGCGGCCCCATAGCTGCTGGCCAGCCTTTGTTAGATGCCAATGGCGAGCAAATTATTGATCCCACGACTGGCTTAGCCATGCTGGCGCCGTACCCGAGCGATAAGCGTGAGCAATCCACACGTAACTTTGAGCTGGATCGCTCCATCAGCTATACCAAACAAGATCAAGGCCGTTTGCAGCGTCTGTCGGTTGCCGTGGTGGTGGATGACCGCATTACCGTCAATCCGCAAACCGGTGAAACCATTCGTGTGCCATGGACTGAACAAGATATTGCCCGCTTTACTCGTTTGGTGCAGGACTCGGTTGGCTTCAATGCCAGTCGTGGTGATAGCGTTAGCGTGATTAACGCGCCCTTTGCACCGGTGCTGGCGCAAGAAATAGCTGATATTCCGTTTTATACCGAGCCATGGTTCTGGGATATCGTTAAGCAAGTCTTGGGTATCTTATTTATCTTAGTGCTGGTGTTTGGCGTGTTGCGTCCGCTGCTGCGTAATGTAGTGGGTGGTGATAAATCAAAAGAATTGGCAACCACTCAAGGATTGGGTGATGCCGGCCTAAGCGATATTGATGGGCTGGATGAAGGATTAGAAGAGGATCGCGTGAGTTTAGGCGGCCCTGCTCCAAGTATATTATTGCCCAGCCCAAGTGAAGGCTATGATGCGCAATTGAATGCCATTAAAGGCTTGGTCGCTGAAGACCCAGGCCGCGTGGCGCAAGTCGTAAGAGAGTGGATTAACGCTGATGAGTGATGCCCCGAGTGCCAACAAACTCAACAAGGTTGAGAAGGCTGCTATTTTACTGTTATCGCTGGGTGAAACCGATGCCGCACAAGTGCTGCAGCATATGGGCCCCAAAGAAGTGCAGCGCGTAGGCTCGGCGATGGCACAGATGCGCAATATCCAGCGTGACCAAGTCGAACAGGTGATGAGTGAGTTCGTTGAAATTGTCAGTGATCAAACCGGTTTAGGTGTGGGCGCTGACGGCTATATCCGTAATATGCTGACGCAAGCGCTGGGTGAAGATAAAGCTGGCAATCTGATTGATCGTATTTTACTGGGCGGCAATACCAGCGGCTTAGACAGCTTAAAGTGGATGGAGCCGCGCGCCGTGGCGGATGTTATCCGTTATGAGCACCCGCAGATTCAAGCGATTGTTGTCGCCTACTTAGATCCGGATCAGGCCGGTGAAGTGCTGTCGCATTTTGATCATAAAGTACGTCTAGATATCGTCTTGCGCGTGTCAGCACTCAATACCATTCAGCCAGCGGCACTGAAAGAGCTGAATACGATTTTAGAAAAGCAGTTTTCTGGCAACTCCAACACCTCACGCACCACTATGGGTGGTGTGAAGCGTGCAGCGGACATCATGAACTTCCTTGATAGCTCGATGGAAGGCCCGCTACTGGATGCCATTCGAGAGCTTGATCAAGACCTCTCAGGCAAAATTGAAGACCTGATGTTTGTCTTTGATAACCTTGCTGATGTGGATGATCGCGGGATTCAGTCGTTGTTGCGTGAAGTTTCGTCAGATGTGCTGGTCTTGGCGCTCAAGGGTGCAGACGAAGCGATTAAAGAGAAGATCTTTAAGAATATGTCCAAGCGCGCTTCCGAATTACTGCGTGATGATCTCGAAGCTAAAGGACCAGTGCGTATCAGTGAAGTTGAATCCGCACAAAAAGAAATCCTTACCATTGCCCGACGCATGGCAGAAGCCGGCGAAATTGTACTCGGTGGTAAAGGTGGGGAAGAGATGGTTTAGCTATGAGCGATAAAAAACCAAGCAGCGAACTGATCTCTGCCCGAGAGGGCGGGGTTTTTAGTTTATGGGACATGCCCAGTTTTGATGAGCCTGAGGTTGCGGCTGAGCCCGAAGCCATTGCAGCGCCGCCCGCAGACGTTGAAGAAGAGGTGCGGGTTGAGGACGTCGTTATGGAAGACGTCAAACCTTTGACGCTGGAAGATGTGGAGGCCGTTCGTCAAGACGCTTGGAATGAAGGTTTTAGTGCCGGTGAGAAAGAAGGCTTTCACACCGGGCAACTGAAAGCTGCACAAGAAGCCGAAGTGGTGTTGCGTAATAAAGTGCAGGCGCTGGAAAATATTATGCACGAACTCTTTGAGCCCATTGCCAGTCAAGATCAGCAGCTTGAAGACCGTATGCTTGAGCTGATTATGCACATCAGTCGCCAAGTGATTCAGCGTGAACTGAGTATTGATTCCAGCCAAATCAAACAAGTGGTGCGTGAGTCTTTAAAACTCTTACCGATGGGCAGCGAATCGGTGCGTGTGTATGTGAATCCGCAAGATTTTGAGCAAATTAAAGCCCTGCGTGAGCGCCATGAGGAAAACTGGAAAATCATCGAAGATGACGAGTTGTTGCCCGGCGGCTGCCGTTTTGATTCAGTCAATACGCAAATCAACGCCACGATAGAAACTCGCATTGAGCAGATTGCCAGCCAGATCTTAGAGCAGCAACGTGAACTGCAAGGTCAGCCGCTGGAAGCCGATATCGATGTTGCGCTTGACGCTGTAGCGCCTGAGCCAGAAGCTATTGTCGAACCCGAACCCGAACCCGAACCCGAACCCGAACCCGAACCCGAACCCGAACCCGAACCTGAGTCGAGCGCTGCGGTTGATACAGAGGCAGCCGCAGACGCTGCAACGCTTGTAGCGGATGAGCCTGCGCCGCACGAGAGCGCGACAGAACAGGCGCAAACAGCCGAGTCGGTCGTTGATCCTCAGCTCAGTGCGACTGCAGCAGAGTTAGATCCCGCGCCAGAAGCTGAGCCAATGGTTGATGATACTCAGTCCGTTACTTGATCAGGAGTTGTTATGTCTCTGCAGCGCACCAGCTTCGCCAGCCGTTTAGCCCGTTATAACAGCGCCACTGAACTATCAAAAAAACCTTTAATTGAAGGCCGCCTGATTCGTATGGTGGGTTTAACCCTTGAGGCGCAAGGCGTGCAAGTGGCGGTGGGCAGTCGCTGTTTGGTGATTAATAACGATGGCTATCAAGCGGTGCAGGTGGAAGCTGAGGTGATGGGCTTTTCCGGTGAAAAAGTCTTTTTAATGCCCATTGGTAACTTAACCGGTATCGCCCCCGGAGCACGTGTAGTGCCGATTGCCGGCACTGATCGGATGCCGATGGGGTTAGCCATGCTCGGTCGAGTACTGGATGGGGCCGGTCGTCCATTGGATGGCAAAGGCCGCATTGAAGCCGAAGAGTGGGTGCAAATGGAAGGCCCCGCGATTAATCCGCTGCAACGTACTCCCATCACCGAACCCCTTGATGTCGGCATTCGCAGTATCAACGGGATTTTAACCGTTGGCCGTGGCCAGCGTATTGGTTTGTTTGCTGGTACTGGGGTAGGTAAGAGTGTGCTGCTGGGCATGATGACGCGCTTCACTCAAGCTGATGTGGTGATTGTCGGTCTGATCGGTGAGCGGGGCCGGGAAGTTAAAGAGTTTATTGAAGACATTCTTGGCGAAGAAGATTTAAAGCGCGCCATTGTTGTCGCCTCGCCCGCGGATGATGCGCCCTTAATGCGCTTGCGTGCGGCGATGTATTGCACGCGTATTGCGGAGTATTTCCGTGATAAAAACTACAACGTTTTATTGCTGATGGATTCCTTGACCCGTTACGCACAGGCGCAGCGGGAAATTGCGTTAGCCATCGGTGAACCGCCCGCCACTAAAGGTTATCCACCTTCAGTGTTTGCCAAGTTGCCCAAGCTGGTCGAGCGCGCTGGTAATGCTGATAAAGGCGGCGGTTCGATCACTGCGTTTTATACCGTACTGTCGGAAGGGGATGACCAGCAAGATCCGATTGCCGATGCGGCGCGTGGGGTATTGGATGGTCACTTTGTCTTATCGCGTGATCTGGCACAGGAAGGGCACTACCCCGCGATTGATATCAGTCAGTCAGTCAGTCGGGTGATGCCGCAAGTGGTCACTGAGGAGCACATGAAGGCGGCTCAGCGCTTTAAACAGCTGTGGACACGTTATCAGCAGAGTCGTGACTTGATCAGTGTGGGTGCTTATGTGGCTGGCGGTGATAAAGATACGGACTTAGCCATTGAGCGTTATCCGCATATGTCGGCTTTTCTACGTCAAGGTTTGCGCGAAACTGACCCCATGGAAAAAAGTACGGCGCACTTGTTGGCAGTGATCAATCCAGCGCCCGCAGGTTGATAGCTAGATGAATAAACGTATTCAGCGTTTGCTGCCGGTCATTGATATGGCGCAAACCACCGAGCGTGAAGCCGCCGCTAAGCTGGGTGAATTTCAAACCGCGTTACAAAACGCTCAGCAGCAATTACACAATCTTGAGCAATACCGTGATGATTATCAGCAGCAATGGATTGATAAAGGGCAGGTGGGCGTCAGTGGTCAATGGTTGATGAACTACCAGCGCTTTTTATCGCAGTTGGAAGTGGCTATTGAACAGCAGCAAAAAAGTTTAGCCTGGCATGAAAATAATCTTAAGCTGGGCCGTGACTTATGGCAGCAAGCCTATGCGCGTTTGGAAGGGCTGCGCAAATTAGTGCAGCGCTACCGTGATGAAGCGCTGAAGACGGCCAGCAAGCAAGAGCAGAAGATGCTCGATGAAATGGCTCAGCGCTTAATGGCGCAGCATGCGCGGCGCGATTGAGCTGTGAATACTTAAAGCATTGCATTACTCACTTTAGAAACGGTGTAAAACGTCCATGCAAGATTTTCAGTGGATGCTTGAATATGGCATCAATCGATTTGGCTCATTACGCGCTTTAGAGGCGCGTTTGCCACAGCCCGCAACAGCAGAGCAGTTGCGACAGCTCAGCGATGATCGTTATTTATCCTTAATCGCACTGCGGGTGTTTCGCGCAGGCTTACGCCACAGTGTGGTGGATGCCAAATGGCCCAACTTTGAAGAAGTGTTCTGGGGTTTTGCGCCTGAGAAGGTTGTGTTGATGAGTGCTGAACATATTGAGCGCTTAATGCAAGATACACGCATTATTCGTCACTTGGGCAAGCTCAAAAGCGTACCGCGCAATGCGCAAATGTTATTGGATGTACGCCAAGAGCATGGCAGCTTTGGAGAGTTTTTAGCGCAATGGCCGTCGCAGGATATTGTCGGTTTGTGGCGCTACTTAGCCAAGCAGGGTTATCAGTTGGGCGGCTTGTCGGCACCGCGCTTTTTACGCATGGCGGGAAAAGATACCTTTGTGCTCAGTGATGATGTGGTCGCCGCTTTAGTGGCGCAAGATATTGTCACGAAAAAACCCACCAGCCAGCGCGATTTAACCGCGGTACAAGCAGCGTTTAATACCTGGCATGCGCAGAGCGGACGACCTTTATGTCAGATTTCGATGTTGCTCGCTATGACGGTCAACCATTAAGCAAGTCACAATTTTGTTGATTAAATTTGCACTTTGCGCCAATGCAGGGCATATTGCCCACCTAAATTTTAAAATATTCCAACTTTATGTCTAAATTTATCAAGATTATTGGGTACGGCTTGACATGCTTGACACTAGCATCGTGCGCCAACCTAAGCAGTGATAGATCTCAAACAACAGCCGCGAAGCGTGAAAGCATGGAAATGAACTCCCGTGCACTTGTGGCTGTCTTGGATCGCTTCGATGAAGCACAACAAGCGGCTTTAGAATTAAAAGAAACAGCTGAGCTCAACGCCTATAACCTGCCTGGTTTGAGCGATAGCTTGCTGGACCGTGGTAAAACTCTGTTGGGTACGCCCTACCGTTACGGTGGTAGCAGCCGTAAAACCGGTTTTGATTGCAGTGGTTTTGTCGGTCATGTGTATAAAGAAGAGCTGGGTATTAAGCTGCCGCGTACCACAGGTGGTCTGCTGAGTATGGATGCCCCTGTTATTGCGCGCGCTGATTTAGAA
>SMEQ01000396.1_pt1 | contig 13413 bp, 16 predicted proteins | sample 2456281 | NCBI WGS metagenome assembly SMEQ01 (sample SAMN10132596, study PRJNA489261) | soil metagenome | isolation source: day1 antibiotic-loamy sand soil ammended with raw manure from dairy cow... | place: USA | collected 2015-04-01
GGCAAATCCTAATCGTTGGGGTAAGCGTGATGTTCGCAACTGCGAGCCTGTTGGGCCTACCACGCTGAATCCAGAAAAAGAGCACGTTAAGCAGGAAGACAAACAAGCCGCGTAAACGGTAGAAAGGTGTCAACTAACTTGAAAAACACCGATTTACCGCAATTTTTCAAAGATGAAGATCAGTTACGCGACATTTGGAGCAATCCCACAACACGCGAAAAGCTTTTGCAGGATTTAGCAGAAGCAGGCTATGACAAGGAGAAGTTAGATAGCATGAAAGAGCTCATTGACGCTAAAGATAGCGATGTGTATGACGTGTTATCTTATGTTGCTTACACTACCGAAACCTGCACTCGAAGCGAGCGTGTAGAACGCGCCAAGCCTCGCATAAAAAAGGCACTCTCCAACTACAAGCAACACGAGTTCGTGGATTTTATTTTAAACAAATACATTGTTGATGGCGTTCAACAGCTATCGGTTAAAAATATGCGCGGTCTGATCGAGTTAAAATACCACTCTATCAATGATGCCACCAACGAGCTTGGCTCCACTGCAGTGATTCGAGAAACCTTTTTCGGCTTTCAAAAGCATTTGTATGATCGTGAGCTGGGCTAACAATACCGGCTAGGAAACGTTCTGCTTATGGGTGCCATCGTTTTCCGAACAAACCGTACTCTGGGCTGCTGGGTTTTGTCGGTAAAACTTACACAGCTTGCGATAGATTTCTGGCATTTGCTTGTACAGTGTTTCTGGGGATTCAAAAAATGTTTCGCTACAGACGGCGAAGAATTCTGCTGGGCTGCTTAGCCCATAGACATTAATCGGCAAGGGGCGTTGGTGTTGTAAATCATCTTGAAGTTGCTGCCATGCGGTGGCAAAGGTATCGCGCCATTCACGCCAATCCATATCCGGGTGCATGGGTGGTGCGCCGTTAGCACCATCGCGTAGCATATCGAGTTTGTGTGCGACTTCGTGAATAACCACATTGCTTGCTTTGCCATTGCTGGCTTGTGCCCCGCTTTCGGCAATCGCTTGCCACGATAAAATTACTGGGCCTCGATACCATGCCTCACCGCTTAGCCCTGGGCCTTGTGGGTGAACAACGCCATCATCGGTTCGATACGGCCGGTTGGTTACAAAACCACCCTCATAGAGAACGATGGTTTGCCAGCGTGGGTACCAATGTAAACCTAGATGCAAAACCGGCACACAGGCAATGGTAGCGATCTTTAAGCACATGGCATCGGTAAACGGAAAGCCCGCGCCAGAAACAAAGGTTTTTTGCGCAAGAAACTGAAAGCTCATGATGCGTAATGCCTCGCGTTCTTCACCTTGGTAACGCTGCATCACAGGCCAATCGGCAATTGCAGCTTCCCATTGCTGCGCAGTAAAGCCCATTTTTTTAACCTGACGATTGGTTCGCCACAGGCGGTATCGCTTTAACATGCTGATAGCTTTTGCCTGCTATTTGGGCTGATGCTGGCAGGCTCTAGCGATAATCTCTATATAAACCTCTGGTAGTTCTTGCTCTAAAGCGGCATCAATATATTGATTAATTTCAGAGTTGAAAATCGTTTCTGCTAAAACCTCTGAGGCGCCAAAACGGCAATCAAAAGCCCAGTAATCCATGCCTTCGGGTAATGGCTTGTTGCGTTGCTTTTTTAGGTATTTTTTAATGTCGTGCTTGATGGAATCGGCCAAGCGAGCAGGTTTTAATTTGGGATGCGTTAATGCAAATATCTTTTTCATGATGTTCCTACAGATCTACACGGATGTGTAAAAGCTAAGTGGTATATAAAGGCGCATTCTACATGGATATGTAAAATATAACTGCCCATTCCAGCGGCTTTTTACTCTGTAACATTTAAAAGCTGCGCACTAGGCTATTCTCTATCACTTCTGAAAACACAGTGAAAATTTGTGGATCAACTTTTGTGCCTGTTTCCTCAGCTAAAATATCCATCGCTTGATTGTGCGTTAAGGCCTTACGGTAAGGTCGCGTTGTTGTCATCGCATCATACGAATCAACAATTAAAATAATCCGGCTACTCAGCGGAATATTTTCTCTAGCTAAGCCATCAGGGTAGCCACTGCCGTTAAATGCCTCATGGTGATGCCTTACAATAGAGGCAACTTCGGCTTTATTGGATAAAAACGTATTCGCTATAATGCGTTCGCCATGAACGGCGTGCGCTTTCATTTCTTCCCACTCCTCTTGCGTTAATCTGCCCGGTTTTAAAAGCACATGATCACGCACACCTATTTTACCCACATCATGTAATTGGCTAGCTAGGCGCAGTGCGTCTATATCCGCAACCGAGTAGGCAATGGCATGCCCCATTTCTAAGGCTAGCGTACAAACGCGATCGCAATGCCCACGGGTGTAAGGGTCTCGCTCGCATAATGCGGTAATAAGTGATGGATAGGCTTTTTCCTGATCTGGCGTGCTAACCAACATGACATCCTCCTTAACAAGCCGTGATCTTTACGGCTCGGCTAATAATGCGGCAAGCTTAAACTTTGCTGCTAATCGTCTTTATTATTTTTATCACACCTTAATGTAGCACAAACTTTTTATCATGCTACGCAATATTTTAATAGCCACGCTTAGACACTAACTTAATTAATGAATTTAGCCAGAGAAATACTCTATAATCCCCCCTCTTTAATAAAAAACCTAGGAAATTCATCATGATAAAACCTTTAGCCTCTGCTTTTATGGCATTTGCATTAGTGGCTTGCTCTACCATTAACCCTTACACGGGCGAGAAAAAAACCTCCCATGCCGTGAAAGGCACAACTATTGGTGCTGCCGCAGGTGCAGTTTTGGGCTTGGCTGTGGGTAAAGATGCGGATTCGCGTCGTAAGTATGCATTGATTGGCGCTACCGCAGGTGCAGCAACCGGTGCTGGTGTGGGTGTGTATATGGATGTGCAAGAGGCAAAGTTACGCCAAGAGCTTGAGTCCACAGGTGTATCAGTTATTCGTGATGGCGATAATATTATTCTGAGTATGCCAGGCAATATTACTTTTGCTTCTGATAGCGCAGCACTTTATGACGGTTCGCGGGAAATATTAAATTCCGTTTCAAAAGTGTTAAAAGAATATAAAAAGACCAATATTGCTGTAGCCGGTTATACCGATAGCACAGGTCAGGCTAGCTATAACCAATTGCTGTCAGAAAAACGTGCACGTAGTGTTGCTGACGTATTATTAGACTTTGGTGTGGATCGTAACCGTGTTTATTCGCAAGGTTTTGGCATTCAAAACCCGATTGCTAGCAATAGTACAGTAGAAGGTCGCGCGCAAAACCGTCGTGTTGAGTTAGCACTTGTTCCAACTGGCGAGTAACTGCTATCTGTTTGTAATAACCACCCCAAAAACGCATTCATGGAGTTTTTTGGGGTGGCTTTAGCAAGCCTTACTGAAGCAATTTTATCGCTTAAATTTTGAAGCCGCTTCACTCACGCTAGTCTTTAAAGAGTCCCAAGAGGATTCCACACCATCTTTAAACGTTTCCCAAGCTTCGTCGCTCGCATCAGCAAGCTCTGCTAGCTTTGCCTTGCCTTCTTGCATTTTGCCTTCGAGCACTTGGATTTTTTTATTCATTTCTAGCTTGGCATCTGCACTTGCTGCTGCAGCCTTAGCCTTGAGCTTATCAATTTCAGCGCGCCATTCGTCCATCTGCGCTTGTTTTTTCTGCTTATATAGCTCTTTATTACTCATAATATCTTCCTTTTTTGGTTGAGATGCTATTACCCCTGTAACTGACCGCCGATAAAGCACAAAGCAGCCGTACAAGGATAATTAGATTCAGACGCTTTGCTGAATGTTTGAAAAACTGAACATCAAAATGGCTTACGCCCACTAATGACGCGCAACAAAATGCTGATAACCGCGATAACTAGCAGGATGTGAATAAATCCACCGATGGTATAGGAGGTAACCAAACCCAGCAGCCATAATACGATAAGCACTAACGCGATCGTGTATAACATATACTTACATGCCTTTTCATTGTCAGTTTAACAACTATGCGCCAATTGCAACTTGATAGCCATGTATATATAAAACGCCTTAGCTGTCTTATTTTTTTATGAGACCTGCACCCAATAAGCCAACAACTATGGATGCAATACCGCCGATTAATAACCACATGGCTTTATCCGTTGGTGCACCTGTTACTAGCTCGGTTACTTCTGAGTTGAACGAATTCGACAGGTTGTAACCCCAAACCGTTAGTATAATGCCGACGACAAGTAGCGCGATAAATGGTAGTTTTTTCATTGGTTTCACCTTTGGATTATTGTTGTTATTTAGTGTGTATTGCCCGATACAAACAAGCTTTTCACTTTGCTTACCATCTCGCCTGCAACACGCGATAGCTTGGGCTTTTCATTGGTTTTAAAAGCAATAGGACGACTGACCTGCATAGCAGCAACACCGATTTTTGCTGTATAAAACCCTGCGCCTAAACCTTGGCCTGCACGTACACTTAGCTTAGCACCTAGGCTTTGAATACCCATCTCGGCCATGGCGGTATCCATAACAAGCTCTGTAGCGCCTACAAACAATAACTGATGCATCACTTTACGCAATAAGCGCAAACGATTGGGTAAAGAAGGACGCACACCGTAAACTTGGCCGATATCATCCACCATGCGCACAGAGCGCCAAAGGCTAAAAAACATATCCAGCGATGCCCAAGGGCTTAGTGCCACAACCACACCCGATTGTACGCAGTAGTCGGAAATGCGCCGAATGGCTTCTTCATCAAGCGGTTTGATAAAAATCGTGTTGATGTGTTGTAGGGCTTCTCTGTCGTTGCTGTAGTCTGGCATCTGCTGAATGCAGCGTTCAAAATATTCTGCTTGGGGTTTATCTTGATAGAAGCTTCTTAGCTCTTCGATAAAGTGTGCTGCTTGGCCAAAATCATTGCCCTCTATTAACCTATCGGCTTTGTCTTGTATCTCGCCAAGCACGGCGAGATTTTCGCTATCTTTGATATAGCGGTATACCAGCCGTAAACCCAAACCTGCCACCACTGCTAGCAAAAAGCTGTATAAACTAGCGACGATCCAATGCAGCGATAAAGCGTAATGAAACACACGCACCACCTCAAACGCACTCAGTATGACAAGCAGTGTTAGCGCTGAATAAAGAAAGATTTTTAAGCCCTTAATGGGCAGCTTTTCTAAGCGGAATAGTGATAGCTCCGCAACGTTAGGTAAACGCTCACTCCCATCGATAGACTCTGGCACTGCCATGGCGGCCTCATCTTCGATGATAAATATTTCACTTTTTCTTGTTGGCTCGGTATTTTTATAGACTTGCTTGCGATGCTTTTCTTCGTCTGCATCAAGCTCGAACATATAGCCTCGCTTTTTCTCGTCAGCACTCACAGGCATTTATCTCCGATTAGTTCGTTGAGGATGGTATCTATGCGTATATGCGGTATGACGTCGTTATTTAACCGTGATAAACCTTTGGGTGGCAACTGCTTGGGTAGCTCCCAGTCTTTGAGCGCATCCCACTCATCGCCTTCAGGAACTTGTGAAGGCATTTCTGGTGGTACATAGCCTCGCATGCCTTCTGGCAATAGCATAATTAAACTGCCCGCGCGTTGATCGCTTTCATGGCTGGAGCGAACCGCAGCAACTGCTTCGCAAATCGGGCTGATGCCTTCATGCTTGGCGTGGCGGTAGGCGTTTCTTACTACCGCACTTAATAACTGGCGAACGGCTTCGTGATCTTTAGCGAGCACTTGATCTATTTTTGTTGCAGCAAAAATGAGCTTATCGATTTTGGGGGTAAATAATTGTCGCAATCGGCTTTGTTCGCCATAAGCAAAGCTATCGCTGATATTGGTTAAGGCTTGGCGCATATCTTCCAGATAATCTGGGCCTGCATGCAATGCGCCTATGACATCAACCAAGATAAGCTGCCTATCGATACGGCGGAAAAAGTCTTTATAAAAAGGTTTTACCAGCTCTTTAACATAGCGCTGATAACGGCTTTCGCAGACTTTGTAATAGCTGTCTTCACTGGCCTTATTTAAGGCTTCTTTATCGTAGTCTAAAACCTTGAGCAAAGGGATAAAGTGAATGATGTCTTCATCGGGCACATTGCCGGGGATTAAAAATCGACCGGGCTGTATCAGGCTGAGGCTTTTTTCATTGTTTTTACAACGGTGCAAAAAGTCTTTGAATTGCGTATTAAGCTGTTGCAGCTTGTTTTCGTCTACGGGCGCAAAGGGATCGATATTTTCTAAGGCTTGGTATAAAGGCCCGAGTAAATCACGCCGAGGCTGGCTATCGTATTGGGCGCTACATAAACCGCACCAGCGGGCAAAGGGCATATCCATCAAGGGCAGATCCAATAACCACTCGCCAGGGTAGTCGCGTATTTCTAAAAACAAACTGTAGTATTTACTTGCGATTAAGCGCCTACCACCGCGCTTGAGTTTAAGCTCTATGACACAACCACTAATATCGGATGTAGATTCCGGCCATGCGGGCTGCTCTGCGGTGATATTGTTATAGCCTGCTTGATAGGGGAACATAGGCAAATCATCAAGTGGGTGCATTAGCACGCCCATTACACGCCCTGCCTGTACAGCCGGCAAACCTGCTAGCTTGGCTGTATCGTAATTGCACAGCTGATTGATCAAACTGGTAATAAACGTGGTTTTACCGCTGCGGCTTAAGCCAGTAATACCAATGCATAGATGGCGATCCCGTGCTTTGTCATAGGTTTTTTTCGCGACATTGGCTGCTTTATCGAGTATTACGCGCGGTTTTGCCATAGTTGTATGAATTATCCATCAGTAGTAAGGGCTTTGTTACAAAAAACTAACAAGCAAGCTTTGCCAATGCAATGCTAGATTATGCCTCTGCTTTTTCTTCAGCTAAACACGCCAGCAACCATTCTTTCGCTTGCTCAAAGTCTTTTGCATAGGCTAACTTGCCTTCTTGCTCCTGTAGACCCGACTTTTGCATTTTCCGCTGTACCCTGCGCTCTACGCCCACAAAAACAACGCTGATGTCTTGTTTGTGATAGCCCGCAATCACATTGCTAAGCGCTACAAGTGCTGTCATATCGATAATGGGTACGGCATGCATATTGATCATAACAACCCGCATACCCGGCGTAATTCGGCGTAAGGTACTTAATGCACGTTCTGCAGCACCAAAAAACAACGGCCCAGAGATGCTGTATTTGACCACCGATTCGGGCAGTTCATTCAATGCTGTAAATTGTTCGCGGCTCATACTGGTAATGTCCGTTAATTTGCTCATATTTTTTATGAACAATACAGCAGCTAATAACAAACCCACGCTAACGGCCAATACCATGTCGAACAGTACAGTTAAAGTCAGACAGGTAATTAACACCAAAACATCATGACGAGGTGCTATACGTATCGCATGAATAACTAATTTAGGCTCGCTCATATTCCATGCGACCATCAGTAATAACGCCGCTAAGCCTGCCATAGGCAAATAGCTAAACCATGATGCCAATAAACCAATAACCACCAAGACCACTGCCGCATGAATAATCGCCGCTATGGGACTAAAAGCGCCGCTTCGCACGTTAACCGCACTACGTGCTATGGCCGCTGTTGCGGTTATACCCCCAAACATAGGCGCGATAATATTGCCTATACCTTGGCCTAAAAGCTCGCCATTAGGATCATGTTTAGTATCGGCCATACCGTCTGTAATGACGGCACAAAGCAAGGATTCAATCGCACCTAGCATAGCAATAGCCAGGGCTGGCCCTAGTAGCTGATTAAACAATTGGAACGACAGTATGAGTGGCTGCCCATCCGCTGCGGCCATCTGCCAAGGCCACTGAAAACTGGGCAAAAAAGGAGGAATGCCCGGATAACTGACACCATCGAGCTCATAGCTATAACGCTGACCCAAAGTAACCACCGATATATCAATATAATTTAACAGTGCGGCGAATAAAGCGCCGAATACGATAGCCACTAAAAAGCTGGGTATTTTAGGAAAATACTTAGGCCAAAAAATTAAAATCGCTAAGCTAAACAGCACAACCAAGGTATCACCAAGCTGAATACTGGGGAATGCCGTGAAAATACCCCCTAGGCGCTCCACATAGTTATCCGGCATGGCTATACCACTAAGGCCAAAGGCATCGGGTATTTGCATCGTCGCAATGACGACACCAATACCGGCGGTAAAACCTAAAACAACGGGATAGGGTATAAATTGTATTAAAGAGCCGGCACGTAAAAAAGCCATAATGATAAGTATCATCCCCGACATCGCCGTACAAAGCAGCAATCCCCCCACGCCAAACTTTTGTGTTATCGGCAATAAAATCACAACAAAGGCAGCGGTAGGCCCAGACACATTAAATCGCGAGCCACCGGTTAAGGCGATAATAGCGCCGGCTACTAACACCGTGTATAAGCCGTGCTGTGGCGGTGCGCCCACAGCGATAGCTAAGGCAATCGCTAAGGGAATAGCGATAATACCTACAGTTAAACCCGCGCTGATATCACCGCGTAAAGATTGGCGCGTATAGCCTGCTGCTAAGCTCGCTCGCAGGGCTGAAAATAAAGGTGGGAAGTACATAAAACCTCTAGCAAAAAACGTTGACTAGACTCTTGGGCTACAATAACTGCTAGCCTTCATCGGTATCCACCCAACTTTGGTGAATATCTTTATAGCGCTGTTTCAGCTCTTCGCGTAATTCACGACGCTGCTGCGCTTGGAAGTAACGTCGCTTACGCTCGGGGTTGTCCAGCTCAAGGGGCGGCACCTCAACAGTCTGGCGATTTTCATCCAAGGCAACCATGGTAAAAAAACAGCTGTTACTGTGGCGCACCGAACGTTGCAGTATGTTTTCAGTAACCACTTTGATACCGATTTCTAAGGACGTTCTACCGGTGTAATTAACGGATGCTAAAAAAGTCACTAATTCGCCCACATGCACGGGCGTTCTAAATACGACTTGGTCAACCGACATTGTTACCACATAGCTACCCGCATAACGACTGGCACAGGCGTACGCTACTTCATCCATCAACTTCAATAATGCGCCACCATGGACATTACCTGAAAAATTGGCCATCTCGGGGGTCATTAACACGGTCATCGACAGTTCTGGGTTACAAAGCGTCATCATTGCTCCTCAATATGCAGCTAAATCTTAAGCTTACTCTTAAATGCACGTTTATACATCCACAGTATTTTGCTGTAGCTGCATAGGCATACATGAAGTTATTGTTTATGACGAAAGAACGCGCAGGGGATTGATAACTTACAAGCGAAGAATATGCCTAAGCCTTGTGACTGGGCTTAGGCAAACAACAAGATCTTACTTTACTACTGTCAGTGTTGGTCTGCCGGGCTTAGGTGGCTCGGGAGGCTCTGGCCCTTCATCATCAGCCAATGAAGCATCAGCTAAATATTCTTCAGGGAAAGCCATACCTTGGCCATTTTCTTTTGCATAAATGCCTAGAATAGCTGCCATGGGAATATAAATATTGCGCGGTGTACCGGAGAAACGTGCATTAAACTCAACATGGCTGTTTTCCATTTGCAGATGGGCAATAGCCGAAGGTGATAGATTGAGCGTTATTTGTCCATCTTCGACAAACTCTTGTGGCACGTTCACGCCCGGTAACTGTGCATCAACCGCAAGAAACGGTGTTGCATCATTATCTATAATCCACTGATAAACAGCGCGTAGAAAATAGGGGCGTGTTGGTGTCATACTTTCAATCATTATGCATTATTCGCTTTCAGCATGATGTCTTGTTCGTACTCTGAGAGACTCTCTTTAAAAGCTTCACGAGCAAACAAACGATCCATATACTCAAACAAAGGTTTGGTTTGACGCGTTTTGGGAATTTCTACACCCAATACCGGCAAACGCCATAAGATAGGTGCTAAACAGCAATCAATTAAAGTGAATTCTTCACTCATAAAGAATGGCATTTCAGCAAAAATTGGCGCTATCGATGTTAGGCTTTCTTTTAATTCTTTACGCGCGGCATCGGCTGATTTTTTGTTATCTGTGGTTTCAATCAAATCCGTTAAACGTGACCAGTCACGCTCAATGCGGTACATCAACTGGCGACTTTCTGCACGCGCTACCGGATATACAGGCAGTAATGGCGGGTGCGGAAAACGCTCGTCCAAATACTCCATCATAATTTTCGATTCGTATAGCACAAGCTCTCTATCGAACAGCGTTGGTAGGCTGTTGTAAGGGTTTAACTCGGCTAACTCTTCGGGCTTGTTATCGTGTTGTACGTCAATAATATCGACGGTAACGCCTTTTTCAGCCAGTACGATACGTACGCGGTGGCTGTAATGGTCGTGGCCATCGGAAAAAAACGCCATTGTGGATCGCTTGGTAACTACACCCATGTTATAGACCTCTTATCTATGAAGTTTGTAGAGATAAAAAGGCCTGCATTATAGCAGGCCTTGAAGGTTTTAGGTGAACTTAGTGAATGTCCTTCCAGTACTCTCGACTTAGCAGACCAGCAAATATGGCGAATATGCCGACAAAGAATAGAGAATAGATACCAATAACTTCACGTTTGTTGAAATCTATACCGAAAACACTTCTGTCGATTAAGCGTGTTGGTTCTGCTGCATACACCAAGAAGCTGGATAGATCGTGTACCATCTGCTCAAATTCTTCCGGCGTTGCAGTTCCTGTACCTTTGACATGCTCTACACGGCCACAACCTTCAGTGAAATCCTCTAGTGGGCGGCCTGTAAGTGGATCATAGGCTGTTTCACCACGTGCATTGGTTTTGTATGGTGGCTTACACACTTGGTCGCCTTGCACGTTTAATAGCGCATTAGGCATACCCACATCTTTAAACACCAAGTTGTTATAACCATAAGGACGGCTTGGGTCTAAATAGAAGGACTTCAAGTATGTGTACAGCCACGCTTCACCACGTGCGCGAGCGATTAGAGTTAAATCCGGTGGCGCTGCGCCAAACCATCTTTTCGCATCGTCTCTGCGCATAGCGTTAGTCATTAAGTCACCCGCTTTTGAATCATCGAAAATCATGTACTTTTCTACTAATTCAGCAGGAATGTCTAAATCGGTCGTCAAACGCTCATAGCGATTGTACTGCATGGAGTGGCACCCCATGCAATAGTTTAAAAACACTTTCGCACCGCTCTGTAAGGCTTCTTTATCTTTAAGCTCAGGTTTGAAATCATCACAGGCAATTTGGCCACAATCCAGAGCGGTTTCTGCACCTACCGCCTTTAATGGAACGATAGTTAATAGCGCTACAACAATAAAGCCAAGCCATGACATCCACAGACCAAAACCACCATTCATGGTGACACGATCTGGCTCAGGCTTGCTGACATCGCGACGCATATACCAAGGCATAGCGATAACCAACAAGGCCAAAGCAAAGGATACATAAACAACCAAGCTTGAAGCTTCCGCATCGCCCAGATAAATAACACCTAGGAAGACAAAGAATGCCGCAAAGAATATCGAGAACAACCACTCTAAAGGCGTGTTATTTTTACGATCCGTTGCAGTGAAGAACGGCATCAACATAAAGTAAGCGAAGTAAGCAACCGAAGTGACTTGCGCTAACTGTGTTCTAGCGGGTGAAGGGGCTTTTACACCTAACACACCCAGAATAATGAATGATGCAACCATAATAAATAATGCAATGATATTTGCCTTACCTTTATAGCGAATCGATTTTACTGGGCTCTTATCTAACCAAGGCAGCAAGAACAGTATAACGACGGACGCACCAAAGGCGATAAAGCCTATCAACTTATCGGGTACCGCACGTAATACCGAGTAAAACGGCGTGAAATACCATACCGGCGCAATATGATCCGGAGTTTTCAAGTTATCTGCTTGCTCAAAGTTTGGCGCTTCTAAAAACAAACCACCCACTTCAGGCATAAAGAACACAACAGCAATAAAGGCCGCTAGGAATATCGCAATGCCTTTTAAATCATGAATCACATAGTATGGGAAGAAAGGAATACCATCTAAAGGTACGCCGTCTGCATCTTTGTGCTTTTTGATTTCTACACCATCAGGGTTGTTAGAACCCACTTCATGCAATGCCAATAAATGCAGCACCACTAAAGCAACAATAATTAACGGCACAGCAACAACGTGTAATGCGAAGAAACGGTTTAGTGTGATACCAGAAATAAGATAATCACCACGAATCCACTCTACTAAGCCATCGCCTATATACGGAATTGCGCCGAACAAGGAAACGATAACCTGCGCACCCCAGTAGGACATCTGCCCCCAAGGCAACACATAGCCGAGGAAAGCTTCCGCCATAAGGGCAAAGAAGATTAACATACCAAATATCCAGACTAGCTCACGTGGCTTCTTGTACGAGCCGTAGAGCAAGCCGCGGAACATATGTAGGTAGACAACGATAAAGAACGCAGACGCACCTGTAGAGTGCATATAGCGGAGAATCCAGCCGTATTCCACATCACGCATGATGTACTCAACGGAAGCAAATGCGCCAACATCACTAGGCACATACATCATCGTCAACCAGATACCGGTCAACAATTGGTTCACTAAAACTAATAAAGAAAGTACCCCGAAGAAGTACCAGAAGTTGAAGTTTTTAGGTGCATAGTATTTACCCATATGGGTATCCCATGCACGCTGAATTGGCAGACGTTCATCAATCCAATCACGCAAACTAATGAGTAGCTTCATTACACTTCACCTCCGTCTTCACCAACGACTATGATTTCATCCGATACATAATGGTACGGAGGAACTTCCAGGTTCTTAGGTGCAGGCATAGCCTTATAAACGCGACCTGAGAGGTCAAAACGCGAGCCGTGACAAGGGCAGAAAAAACCACCCAGCCAGTTAGCGCCTAAATCGCTTGGCGCAATCTCTGGACGAAATTTGGGCGAACAGCCTAGGTGCGTACAAATACCAACTAACACCATAAACTCAGGCTTAATCGCGCGCTCTATGCCTTTAATATAGGAAGGCTGCTGATCTAAATCAGTAGAGGCTGGATCTTGTAAAGCTGAATCCAACTTTGCTAAGTTCTCTAATTGCTCAGCGGTGCGATGAATAATGAAAACTGGCTTACCGCGCCATTCTTCTGTCGCCATTTCGCCTGGGCGAACTTTGCTCATATCAACTTTTACAGGCGCACCCGCGGCCTTCGCTTTAGCACTGGGCTGCCATGAACCAAGAAAAGGAATAGCAACTCCCACAGCACCCGCCGCACCTACCGCAGCTGTTGACGCTGCAAGAAAGCGTCGCCGCGAAGTATTCACTTCGTTATTACTCATTAGGATGTCCCCCGTCAATACCGCTTATCGGCCTGACCAACTATAAAAAACGCGGCAAATAGTATAAAAAAAGCCTTCC
>SMEQ01000925.1_pt1 | contig 13380 bp, 11 predicted proteins | sample 2456281 | NCBI WGS metagenome assembly SMEQ01 (sample SAMN10132596, study PRJNA489261) | soil metagenome | isolation source: day1 antibiotic-loamy sand soil ammended with raw manure from dairy cow... | place: USA | collected 2015-04-01
AAGGGATTATTGCTATTTCATAGCTATCCCGACAAAAAAAGAACTCCCATGGAAGAGCATTTAGTGGAGGGAACAATGTATGCCAAAGACAGCAAAGGTAATGTGAATGTTCATTTCACCATTTCGCCCCATCACAAAGCATTGTTCGAGAAATTGGTGAACGACGTGAAAGTGGAACTTGAGAAAGAGCTCGATGCACATTTCAATGTATCGTTTAGTATTCAAAAACCCTCTACCGATACTATAGCTGTAGATTTAGAAAATAAACCATTTAGAGAAGAGGGTAAGTTGTTGTTTCGTCCCGGTGGACATGGAGCTCTTATAGAGAACTTGAATGACTTGGACTCTGATATTGTTTTTGTGAAAAACATTGATAACGTAGTGCCCGACAGATATAAAGAGAATGATGCCTTGCACAAAAAAATGCTGGCAGGTGTATTGGTAGAAACGCAAGCAAAAGCTTTTGCTTATATTGATAAATTGGAGTCGGGAGATTACATTTTGCAAGATCTTGTCGATATAGAGAATTTCATGATAAACCAATTGAATATTACTGGTGGTGAGGTTATTGGATCTACTCGCAAGCAATTAGCTGAATACATGATCAATAAGCTCAATCGTCCCATCAGAGTTTGCGGCATGGTGCCCAATGAGGGTGAGCCTGGTGGAGGGCCATTTATTGTTGAAAACAAAGATGGAAGTTTTTCACCACATATATTAGAAGGTTCACAAATAGATGAGAAAACAGCTGCCCATTTAGCAGACAAGGCTACACACTTTAATCCTGTAGATTTGGTTTGTGCCATAAAGAACAGAAAAGGCGAGAAGTTTGAGCTTCTCAGTTTTGTTGATAAGGATACAGGCTTCATCTCCTCTAAATCTAGTAGTGGCAGACCACTAAAAGCGCTTGAACTTCCAGGTCTATGGAATGGAGCTATGAGTGATTGGAATACAATCTTTGTTGAGGTGCCAATCAACACATTCAACCCTGTGAAAACTGTGAATGACTTGTTGCGCGACGAGCATCAATAATAGTTATGCAATAGCAACATACCTATTTTTTGAACAATAGAAACAGATTTAACGCTGTTCGAACACCTTTTGAAAGGGCTTCGAACAGCGTTTTTTTACTATAAACTGCCACAAATTCTGTTTCTCTACAATTGCGTGACGAATTTATCAGTAAACCATGATCCTTTTCTACAATTGCGTGACGAGTTTTCTTGTAACTGTGTTTGTTTACTATAATTGCTTTTAGCAGAAATCCTTATCGATGTCTGTTTACTACTTTTGAAAAACAAAAAAGCTACACCACTACATTGGTTGCTACTTTTGTGTTACGAAAAAGCTACAACCCGACTGTGTTGACTGTTTCTGTGTTGCGCAAATGTTACAACATGGGTTTGATACCTATATTTGTTGAGCAGAGCAATGCATGCTGCATAAGCAGAATGATATATCCCATGCGGGAATCTTAGCTCTGCCGCGGCAGAATCTATTAACCCACTCGGGAATGTACCCTCTGCCAAGGTAGAGTGCTACTTCCCGAGTGGGAACTACCCTTCTGCCATAACAGAAGGACTATATCTGTGCGGGTGAGAAGCCTCTGCTATGACAACTCTATCTATCCCGGACAACAATTATAGTGATCGCACATCGTTTTGAGGTTTCGCTATTTGCAAAAGGAGTATACACACTTCGTTTATAGGTATTGTATTACGTAATAAGAGAGACTTCATTGGCTTTGTAGGTTTTATTGTACAGCAAAAAGAGTAAGTGCCTTGCGTTTGTTGCTTTCGCGTTTCGCAATTACAGTAAACTCATTGGGTTTGTTGGAGTTTTATGTGAAATTAGTAGCAACGGATTTCGATTGTATATCTCGTTCTTAAATAAATATACTAGCATTCTTGAATATGCTATTATGACCTAGAGTGAGGGCATAGATACCTTGTATGGAGTTAAGGGGTAATTATCATTTATAGCTTCTGATCATATATTGGACCCATTTTTTTATCGAGTTCTGATTGTAAATTCTTCATATAGTTTTTCATTTATACGGTGTTAAGCCACTAATTCTCATTAAAGTGTATGCAATGCTGTAAAATTGCAGAAATATATAATGCTTTTCACCTATTTTGAAGATTTATTTGTAACTTCGTATCATACTATAATCAATCTTGCACGTAAAGGTAAGATTTTTCTATTTTTTCCATATGAGCGAAGACAACAAAATACTTGAGGAAGATAAAATGGTTGAAGATGAGTTTCAGGCTCTTCTTAATGACTATCTTTTGTCCAACCACCGCAAAAAGGTTGAAGTTATTACCAAAGCTTACAATCTTGCTTACGAAGCGCATAAAGGGTCACGTCGTCGTTCTGGCGAGCCTTACATAATGCATCCTCTTGCTGTAGCCCGCATTGTTTCTAAAGAAATTGGGCTGGGTTCTACTTCTATATCGGCAGCTTTGTTACACGATGTGGTAGAAGATACTGATTACACTGTTGAAGATTTAGAAATGATTTTTGGTGAAAGAGTGGCTAGAATTGTTGATGGACTCACCAAAATATCGAGCGGTATGTTTGGAGCCAATGTTTCAGCACAAGCCGAAAATTTTAGGAAGTTGCTACTCACCATGTCCAACGATATTCGGGTAATACTCATAAAAATAGCTGACCGTTTACACAATATGCGCACATTGTCTTCAATGGCTCCCGCAAAGCAATACAAAATTACAGGCGAAACAAACTATATTTATGCACCTCTAGCCCATAGGTTGGGACTGTTTGCTATTAAAACAGAGTTGGAAGAGCTTTGCTTCAAATATGAGCACCCTGAAACTTTTGCTGATATTACTGAAAAAATAAAAGATACTGCCAGCGAGCGTAATACGATATATGAAAATTTTGCAAAACCAGTTGTGGTCGAGTTAGACAAAATGGACATTAAATATGAAATGAGAGCGCGCGTTAAGTCTGTTTATTCTATCTCTAATAAAATGGAGAAAAAGAAAGTGGCTTTCAATGAAATATATGACTTGTTTGCGGTTAGAATTATCTTTGAGATTTATCCAGGCATGGATGAGAAAAAGCAGTGTTGGGATATCTATTCGGCCATCACAGATATTTATAAGCTGCGCCCCGATAGAATTCGCGATTGGGTGAGTCGTCCAAAATCAAATGGTTATCAAGCCCTGCATCTAACAGTAATGGGACCAGATGGCAAGTGGATTGAAATTCAAATTCGCAGCCGTAGGATGGACGATATTGCCGAAAAAGGATTTGCTGCACATTGGAAATATAAAGCAAATAGGGTAGAGGAAGACACAGAACTAGACAAATGGTTAAAAACTATTCAAGAAATATTGGCTAATCCCAACCCTAATGCAGTTGATTTTTTAGATACAATAAAGTTGAATCTATTTGCTATGGAGATATTTGTGTTTACACCCAAGGGTGACATAAAGACTCTGCCTCAAGGCGCAACAGCACTCGATTTTGCATATATGCTGCATTCAGATATTGGAGATAACTGTCTTGGAGCGAAAGTGAATCATAAATTGATTCCGTTGAGTAAAAAATTGAACAGTGGTGATCAGGTAGAGATAATAACATCTACCTCACAAAAGCCACAACCCGAATGGCTTAATTATGTTACAACCGCCAAAGCACGAACTAAAATAGAATCTGCTCTTCGCCGAGAGAAACGTAAGATTGCAAAAGAAGGAAAGCTAAAACTTGATAAGTTGTTCATTGAAGAACCCAATATGGATAGGAGTATGCTTGACAGAATACTTCACTATTATAATGTTGATAGAAAAGAAGATCTTTTTTATCAAATTGGGAGTAATGAGATTGAATTGCCGCAGAATTACAAGGTGTTTTTTAAGGAAAAAAGTACAGAGCAATCAGACAATTTACTGTTGAGATACATGAAACAGGCATATAAGGCCATGCGTAAGCCATCGGATGACAGTGCAAAAGAGAAGACAGAAATAGAATCAAAAAAGGATAGACAAGTACATTCCCATGAAGTAGGAAGGGTTGACCGTAAACAAAAGTTTAGTTTAGTTGAAAATAACCAGATCAAAAACTTCATTGTTCCTACTTGTTGTAATCCACTGCCGGGTGACGATGTATTTGGGTACATTACAGAAAATGAAAAAGTGGAAGTGCATCAAAGTTCTTGTCAGGTAGGAGTAAAGCTGAAATCCAATTATGGAGATAGAATTCTTGAAATTGTTTGGGGCGATTATAAGCAGTATACTTTCAAGTCGTCGGTTTCTTTTACTGGTATTGATAAAAAAGGAATATTGAATCTTATTATTGCAAAAATATCTGAGGATGTATCAGTAAATATTATAAGTATGAATATATCTGCAAAAGATGGGATATTTGAAGGGCATATGGATGTGAGTGTACATAGTTTGAAAGATGTGCAAAACCTATGTTCTATGATAGCAAAAGTGGACGGCATAAATACCGTCCACCGCTCTACAACATAGTATTTCTACTTTGATGTTTTCTCAATGTGTTTTATTGAAGCACAACTTCTAAAAATTATCTTCTTCTTCTCTTTGGGAGGAGTTTCGAAGTTACTTTTTTAGTTAAAAAAGTTAGGGCAATGGGTTTAAGTATTCTCCAACCTATTGAGCCAACTGACTTATAATTCGAGAAAAAGAAATTACCCCAACCTCCACCTGTCGATCTAGTTAGATAATTAGAAGAAACAGGAGAAGAGCTCTCAACTCTATCGGTAACTTTGCTCATAATTGATGAAGAGACACTTTTAAGTAACATCGACCCCCAATTATCATGGATATATTGTAGTTGGAAAACCATTTTTTGCTCAGAAACTTTAATTTCTTCACGCAATTGCTTTTCTTCTAGTTTTAATTGATCTAAAGGGGTTAGTTTATATGCTTTCATAATGTTGTTATTAGTTATCATCATCCGTGAAGGAAGATACTATCATGTTTGTCAACCCACGTCTAATAGATTTTCTTTTCATTATAATTATTCCAACAACAATTATTGAAAACAGTGCTACTATAGCAAATCCCAAAGACATACTCTCTAGAATTTCACCAAGGTATAATGCAACTGTTATAAAGACGAAATTTATTGCAAACAGTATTAGTAGTATTGCTATGATTGTAAAAATCAATGCCGCTCCACCTTTACTCGTTTTAGCGTAAGTTTGTAATTTAAATAGTCTTAATCTATTGGAAACATATTCTGACAAATCATCTTTCATTTCCTCGAACAATGTACTTACTTTTTTCTTTTTAGATAATTCTTTTTTTGCTATTTCAGTAATATCTTCTATGTCTCCTTTAAGGTCTTCAACTTCGTTTCTGCCTTTGTACACAGCAGTCTTAACGTTAGCTCTTACTTTATCAGCAAATTCATTTGCTTGATCTAGCCATTCTTCTTTTTTGTCGTTACCCATGATATAACCAATAGCTGCACCAAGCGCAACGCCAATACCTAGTCCTAGTAATAATTTTGACTCTGAATTCTTCATAATTTTTTGTTTTAATATTTATAGATTGTTATTAATAAGTTGTTTCAACCAAAGCTTTTTTTTGGTCGAATACATTAATGAAACACTTGAACAGACATTTTGTTTACTCAAAAATAAATTACTCTTTAAATGTCGATTATTCTGAAAGAGATTCTCCAAAAAGAGTTGCAGATGTGTATCCATTTATTTTGACCATAACTTTTTGACCAATGTGATGTGATTTTTTATCAAATACAACAACCTTGCTTTCATTGGTTCTTCCGAAGAATTGATTGCGTGATTTTTTAGAAAATCCTTCAATTAAAACTTCAAACTCTTTTCCCATATCTCTTTGATTGCTTAATTCCATGTGTTCTCGTTGTAAATCTATAATTTCTTGTAGCCTTCTTTTCTTTACTTCCTCAGAAACATTGTCTTTAAGTTTGTTTGAAGCAAAAGTTCCAGGCCTTTCTGAATATTTGAACATAAATGCAGTATCGAATACGACCTCTTTCATCAAAGATAGTGTCTCTTTATGATCCTCTTCTGTTTCATCGTGAAATCCACACATGATGTCGGTAGATAGTCCACACCCTGGAATGATTCGCTTAATAGCTTCTATCCTTCCCAAATACCACTCTCTATCATACTTTCTGTTCATCAGCTTCAACATCCGAGAGCTTCCAGATTGAAAAGGTAGATGAATGAAGTTACAGATATTATCATTGTTCGCTATTGTATGTAATGTTTTATCAGACATATCTTTTGGATGAGATGTCATAAAACGTATACGAATATCTGGTGCTTGTTTAGCAACCATTTCTAGAAGGTCACTAAAATCTATTGATTGATTTTGGTTTGTGTAATGATAGGAGTTTACATTTTGGCCTAGAAGAGTTATTTCTTTAAAACCTCTCTTTTTCATATCCTCCAATTCGTTGAGGATGCTTACAGTGTCTCTACTTCTTTCTCGTCCTCGTGTGTAAGGCACAATACAGTAAGTGCAAAAATTGTTGCATCCGCGTGTAATTGATATAAAACCAGAAATGTTGTTGCCTGCTATTTTTGAAGGTATAACATCTTTGTAGGTCTCAGTAGTAGATAGTTCCACATTAATGACTTTTTGTCCTTGCTCAGCTGAGCTCATTAGATTGGGTAGGTCCAAGTATGAATCGGGACCTATTACTAAATCTGCATGATGTTGTTCTATCAGCACTTCTTTCACTCTCTCTGCCATGCAACCAAGAACTCCAATAATAAGATTTGGATTTTGTTTACGCTTTATTGCATTAAAATATTCTAGTCTATTTATGACACGTTGTTCTGCATTTTCTCTAATGGCGCAAGTGTTTACAAATATTGCATCAGCACTTTCAAGTTCATCAGTAATGATGTAACCATCCATTTCCATTATAGAGGCTACAACTTCAGTGTCGGCCACATTCATTTGACAACCATATGTTTCTATGAATAGCTTTTTCTCCTCGGCTTGATATGTTTTTTCTTCTGCTTTCATAATCTTTTTATTAGTAAATAATGACTCATTTTGAAAGTTCTCTGAGTGTTTATATCTCAATAGTTTGATGAGTGTTCTTGTGAAACAACACTCGATTATTTTTTTGTATTCATTTACAACCAATCTATTGTATCTCAAATAAAAAATGAGTACTTTTGTGTGAACTACAAAAGTAATGAAAAAATGGATATAGGCGATCTTGGATTTTTAATAATTGCTTTTATTGTGTTTATTGTCAACTTTATTGTGAAAGCAAACAAAGAGAAAGAACAAGCACAAGCAGAGAAGCAATCTCCTTCAAAACCTGAACTTCCCGAACCTTGGGAGGTAGAAGAAACATTGCCACCTTTGCCACCGATATTTCAAAATCCCTTTGAACGTGAACACAAAGCAGATGTGGTAAAAAAAAGAACACCACAACTTGTATCAAATTCGCAAGAAGCATACAATAGAAAAAGAGAAAGCTTACAATCGCTACAAGAGGGTACGTCGTCTTTGTCAGAATCGCTCTACAAAGAAGACGACATGGAAAATATAATTTATCAAGATGAAGGTTCAAGCGGAACATCATATACTGATGGACTTTTCCATGGTAACAAAACTGAAGAGTTTAAAAAAGCAATCATATACAGCGAAATTCTACATCGCAAATATGAATAAATCACATAAATAAAATAAGTAATAATGGCTTTAAAATTTATCAGTGCTGAAGAGGCTGCAGCACTTATTAATCATGACCAAAATGTTGGTTTTAGTGGATTTACGCATGCCGGATGTCCAAAAGTAGTACCCGTTGCTTTAGCCAAAAGAGCTGAAGAAGAGCATGCAAAAGGAAATCCTTTTAAAATTGGTATGTTTACTGGTGCATCTACAGGCGATACAATTGATGGTAGTTTGGCTCGCGCCAATGCTGTTAAATTTCGCACTCCTTATCAAACCAATAAGGATATGCGTAATGCAATTAACAACAAACATATTCACGATTCAATAGCATATTTCGATATGCATCTTTCGCAAGTTGCACAAGAAATAAGATATGGTTTTCTCGGTGGTGTAGATGTAGCAATTGTTGAGGCTTGCGAAGTGACAGCGGATGGGAAAATAGTACCAACTGCAGGAGTGGGTATAACACCGACTATTTGTCGAATGGCTAAAATTGTGATTGTTGAGTTGAATAGCAAAGTTCCAGCTAAACTAAGAGGTATTCACGATTTATATGAGTTGCAAGATCCTCCTAAACGCCGACACATTAATATATTTGAAGTACAAGGTAGGGTAGGTTTGGAATACATAAAAGTTGATCCTGAGAAAATATTTGTTGTTGAAACCAACCAAGAGAGCGAGGGGGGTGGCTTTGCCCCAGTTGATGAAATAACTGCAAGAATAGGTGAAAATGTTGCTAACTTCTTTGCACATGAAATGAAGCAGGGACGAATTCCACAAGGTTTTTTACCTGTTCAATCGGGTGTGGGTAATATTGCCAATGCAGTATTAGGTTCTATGGGTAATAATAAAGATATTCCACGTTTTGAAGTTTATACAGAGGTAATTCAAGATGCAGTATTGGATATGATGCGTGAAGGCAAAATTAGTTTTGCTAGTGGATGTTCTTTAACTGTAAGTAACGAGCAGCTTCATCAATTGTATCAAGACCTTGATTTCTTTAAGAATAAAATGGTATTACGCCCAAGTGAAATATCAAATAATCCAGGCTTAGTACGTCGCTTGGGTGTTATCGGTATCAACACCGCTATTGAGGTGGACCTTTTTGGTAATGTAAACTCTACTCACGTGATGGGTAATAATATGATGAACGGAATTGGGGGTTCGGGTGACTTTACTCGTAGCTCTTACATCTCAATTTTTGTTACTCCATCGGTTGCTAAGAACGGTGATATTAGTTGTATTGTTCCAAAAGTTACACACGAAGACCACAGTGAACACTCTGTTAAGGTAATTGTATCCGAGCATGGTGTAGCAGATTTGAGAGGAAAAGGAACCTATCAAAGAGCACAAGAAATTATTGAAAAATGTGCTCATCCTGATTATCGTCCTATGTTGCATGACTATCTAAGTCTTCAAAAAAATGGTCATACTCCACAGAGCCTTTATGGTTGTTATGCTTTTCACAAAGCTTTCTTGGAGACAGGTAGCATGAAAAATGCTGATATTGCTCAATATAAGAAATAAGAGTTAATAGCAGGTTTGGCTAAATTATTATATATGAGAAAGACTGTTTCATTATTGAGGCAGTCTTTTTTATATTTATGAAAACGACTATAACCAGCCGTAATTATGATTTTTTTTTAATCAGTTTATTTATTATATTTGTGTTATGACCGAATCAATAAAACATATTAAAAGTCGTCATCATGTAATGGATCAAATAGCCAAAAGGACAAATATAGATGATAAGGTAATTGAAGCAATGAAACGTGTGCCTCGTCAACTATTTATTTCTCAAAAGTTTGAGAATATGGCATATAATGATAGACCATTGCCAATTGCTGCAGGGCAAACTATATCTCAAATTTATACGGTTGCAGTGCAAACCAATTTGCTCAAACTGCAAGAGGGAGCATCTGTTTTGGAAATTGGCACTGGCTGTGGATATCAAACCGCAGTGTTGTGCGAGTTGGGATATCGTGTGTATAGTATTGAAAGGCACGAGGAGCTATATCATATAGCACAACAAAATCTTAATAGTTTAGGGTACAGTGCTTTGTTAGTTTATGGTGATGGATTTGAGGGTTTGGCACAGCATGCACCATTTGATGGAATATTGATAACATGCGGAGCACCCCAGATACCTCAAGAGTTACTAAAGCAATTGGCTGTAAATGGTAAGATGGTTGCACCTATTGGGCAAGATGTTCAAGAAATGATGGTGATTCAGAAAATTAACGAACATAAGAACAAGATTACTAAAGAAGGAGCTTACATGTTCGTCCCCATGTTGTCAGGTACTGTAAATAAGGCTTCAGTTGATCAGAACATCTAATACTTCAGCATGAATAATACACCTCTTTTAAGATGTTGCTATAAGTTTTCAATATGGAAGTAGCTAATACTGACATACTTTTTTTATCTTTGATTAAAATTTAAGCAGACAAATGAACTTAGAATTAAACGATCACAATAAGAAAGAGTATCCTCCAATGCATACTGCAGAACATATACTCAACCAGACCATGGTACGTATGTTTGGCTGTAAACGATCGCGCAACACTCACATTGAGCGAAAGAAGAGTAAATGCGATTATCACTTAGAGAAAGAGCTCACTGCTGTAGAAGTAAAAGAGATTGAAGATAAAGTGAACGAAGTAATCAATAAAAACTTGAGTGTAACCGAAGATTTTGTGCACATTAAAGACGCCAAAGATTTGGTCGATTTATCTAAACTTCCTGACAATGTTTCTGAGATGCTACGCATTATCCGTGTGGGAGATTATGATGTGTGTGCATGTATTGGTGAGCATGTTGACAATACTTCAGAAATTGGGGAGTTCAAAATCACAACACACAATTTTGATAATGGGCGTTGGCGTGTTCGTTTCAAACTAAATGAAGCATAACAATAAATTATGATAAGGAAACTTCTTCGTTTCACCAAAAAGATTGTCATCTACTTTTTCTTATTGTCTATTTTGAGTGTGATAGTATTGCGCTATGTACCAGTCTTTTTCACTCCACTTATGGGTATAAGGATAGTTGAGCAAATTCGTAACAAAAAGAAACCTAAATTGCTACATACTTGGGTTGGCTATGACAATATATCTGACAATATAAAACGTGCCGTAATAGCTTCAGAAGATCAGTTGTTTTTTCAACACAATGGATTTGATAAAAAACAGATTAAAAAAGCAATCGAAGAAAACAAAAAGCGCAAACGCGCTCGCGGAGCAAGTACCATAAGTCAGCAAACTGCTAAGAATGTGTTTTTATGGCCAAAGTCTTCATGGTTTAGGAAAGGATTGGAGAGCTATTTCACAGTGTTGATTGAACTCTTTTGGAGCAAAGAACGAATATTGCATGTATATCTCAACTCTATGGAAACAGGGGAAGGCATGTATGGTGCTGAAGCTGTCGCCCAGCACCATTTCAATACCTCTGCCAGTAAGTTATCGCAATCTCAGTCGGCACTTATTGCTGCTACATTGCCCAACCCTTTACAATTTAGTTCTAAAAAACCATCTGCATATATGTTTAAACGACAAGCGTTTATAATGCGACAAATGCGAAACATAAGTCTACCAAAGAAGGATTCCAATTAAAATAATACATTAATTTCCCCCTCTCTTTTAGAACACTACTTATTTTCTTTTTTAAAACTATCAGTTGCAGCTTTCACCGATCCGTGTAATAACAACAGGTTGTGTGCCTGCTCATAGGATAAACCTATTTCATCCACAATCATTCTTGTTCCTCTGTCTACTAATTTCTGATTGGATAGTTGCATATTCACCATGCGGTTTCCTTTCACTCGCCCAATCTTTATCATTGCTGTAGTAGTAATCATGTTTAGTACCATTTTTTGTGCTGTTCCCGATTTCATACGTGTACTTCCTGTAACATATTCAGGACCAACAATAGGTTCTATTTTTATTTCAGCTTCATCGGCGATAGGAGAGTTTGGGTTACAACTTATTGCCCCTGTCAAGATACCTTTTTCACGCGCATTACGCAGTGCTCCTATCACATAAGGGGTGGTTCCAGATGCAGCAATACCTACTAAGGTATCATTCTCATTGATGCCATGTTTTAATAGCTCCTCCCAACCAATATCGTAGTTGTCTTCTGCTTGTTCCACAGGGTTACGCAAGGCATCATCGCCACCGGCAATAAGACCAATTACATAAGTTGGGGGCATGCCAAAAGTGGGAGGTATTTCTGAGGCGTCTAAAACGCCCAATCTGCCACTTGTACCTGCTCCAACATAGAAGAGTCGCCCGCCACGCTTCATTCGCTCTATAATACCGTCAACAAGTTTCTCAATTTCAGGAATTGTCTTTTCAACGGCTTTTGCTATCTTTTGATCCTCTATATTTATTTCAGTAAGAATATCTACAGTCGATTTATGCTCCAAATTATCGTATAGAGAACTCTGTTCTGTTACTTTTATAAATTCCATAATGGGGTGTCTTATTGTTAGTTCTTTTTTAAAGTGCCTTTGTTTTATAGTATTCAACCAATCCATCCATTGGTGATTGATCTATTTTTCCAACAGTTATTCCATTTTCTTCAGCTACCTCTTTAAGAGTATCGGTGTAGTAATGAGCAATTGAGCCAACAAAATGAACTTTGTTTGTTTTATATGCATATTGCATTACATTTCGTTGGAAGAAATCGGTAAATGATTTCTTAACGATCTCCTTTATTGCAACCTGCTCAATATTCTGGATTAGAAAAGGAGTAAGGCTTGCTAAGAAACGGCTTGGAAATGGCTTTCGATATACATTTTCGATAATAATAGCCGGAGTTAAGTCGTATTGTTTCATAAACTTTTCTTTCAATTCAGCAGACAATTGGTTTTTGAGTACATCACCCACCAATAATTTGCCCATCGAACCTCCGCTTCCTTCATCGCCCAAGATGAATCCAAGCGGCGATACCTGATTTACAATCTCTTTGCCATTCCATTCACATGAGTTGCTTCCTGTTCCTAATATACAAGCAATACCTGATTCATCTCCACACAATGAGTGCGCAGCAGCAACTAAATCGCTGTAAACTTCCACTCTCTCAATGGGGAATGAAGATTGTATAGCATTCTTTACGTTATCTATTTTCTCGGGAATGCAACCCGAACCATAAAAAAAGATTGCTTCTGGCATTATCTCTTTTAGTTGAGGATAGACGTGCTCTTTTATCTCTTCCGTAATTTCTTCTTTTAATTGGAAAATAGGGCTGATTCCTTTTGTGTTGAATCGATGTATGATTATACCCTTTTCCACTAAACACCAATCTGTTTTAGTTGCTCCGCTATCGGCTATTAATATTTTATGTCTGATCATAACTTGTTGTTGTAATTTAAATCTTAATATAAATGTCTCTCTTATATAATATAAATCCTGCTAACCAGCACAGAGAAACGAAAAGTAATGCGTAGAGTAATGAACCAAAGTGAGCTCCTGCCCATGGTTCTAATAGGATTGAATAGACATATCCTTTCAGGGTAATCGCCTGACCTGCATGATGAATTTTTACATTGCCAAGCACGTTGGCCAAGACGCCAGCTAATACGTAAATGAACAATGGGTTTACTCCAAAACTATGGAAAAATCTGCTCCAGTTGCTTTTCTTATTGATATCGATAATCCAAATCAAAAGTCCGAGTAATTGTGCCGCAAAGCCAGTTGTT
>SMEQ01000949.1_pt1 | contig 13343 bp, 16 predicted proteins | sample 2456281 | NCBI WGS metagenome assembly SMEQ01 (sample SAMN10132596, study PRJNA489261) | soil metagenome | isolation source: day1 antibiotic-loamy sand soil ammended with raw manure from dairy cow... | place: USA | collected 2015-04-01
AACCAAGCCATGACAGGGGTGTCATCTAAATGTGCTAAACCTGAAGCGCTGGCGAACGAGGCCAAGGCAAAGGTGAGTAGCATAAACACAGTCATGCACAGATTGAAAAATAAGTTTTCAGCCAAGATCCGATACTGTGTTGGCATAAATAGCAGCTTAGGGATCAGGGTGTGCACCAAGCGTGAAAACAGCCCTTGTGGCTCATAAAAAGTGGTGTTTTTACGCCCCTTCATCATTAAGCGCAGTTCTTCTGCTTGCGGATAGGCTTTGGCGCGCTTATCAGGGTCTGCCTGATTAGTGGTTAAGCTGTCAGGAACACTGCGGCCCACGTAAAAGCGAAATAATTTAAATAAGCCCTGACCAAAAGCGGTTAAGCCCCACAGGACTAAGAGTAAACCTGCACCGGCATGCATCCAACCTTCAATGTCATGGCCTTGTTTAACCAGTCCAGCAACCAGAAATAATGCGTAAAAACCAGCCAACGCTACAATCAGTCCGCGCACTGCAATGATGACGCCTTCAATGCGAAACGGGTTTTTTATCCCAAGATCCTGGGAACCGTAATCAAATGACATAACTATTCCTTTAAACGCAGAGCAAAAGCAGCGTAATTAAATAAGAGGGTAAGGTGAATTAAGCAAGAGTATAAGCTGGCACAAAAGTGAGCAGCAAAACGTGGTACTTGTTGTCAGTACTAAGCCTTGTTTAAACTGCATAGCTTAAATATTTCAGCGCTGAATTATGCCACAAAAACATTGTTTTGATTGCGCTATTGCTGAATAAATAACGCTGTGACTGCATGTATATAAGTCTATGTGTTGTAAACATGAATATGTTCTGGAGTTGAACGATGCATAAGGTTTCTGTTGCGGCTGCCAGGCTCTGTGCGCTCATTTATCGAGATTTTATTTACCACGCTTGATTGCGGGAGCTCATTGGTTGAGCGATAACTTGGTGGGCGGCAGCTTTATTGTGTTGCAAGTGCTTGCGTGGGGATACTATTCAGCCTTTGGGCAGTGGTTGTATACACAGCTTGAACGACTCACTGCGCCGGTCTTTACACTCTTAACTCACATACCTCTGGCTAAGCAGTTAGCGGTTGTACAAGAGGCATAAGCCCAGCCTGTTTCATAAGCGAGATATATCACTCGCCTGATCAACTACGCTGAGTGAATCACTGTCCGGCTCAAAGTGTATGCACTCGGGTGTGCCGTCAGGTTTGATGCGCCGTTGTAGATATAGGCCTTCAAAAGTGGCGATATAAACCCTTGATGGTGGCACTAAAATTTGTGCCACTGTGACATCGTCAAAAGTGTAAGTCTCGATGGTCACGCGCAGTGCAGGGTGTGTTTGGGCGGCAATTAGCTCCGTTAAATGGATGATGTTTTGATGCTTTTTATGCAAACCGGTCGGGGTTGCATCATCTTCCACGCCCAGCCAAAGTTCACCACCTGCACGATTGGCTAGACAGGTTAAAGCCTCAATCAGTTCGCGATCGGGGTAACCCACACGATCACTTTTGAATTCAACGGTGAGGCTTTCAGAGGGTGGCAAAATCGTTTGCACAGCGCTGACCTTTCTTGCACAGTGATGTATTGATAGGCACTAAGATAGCAGACATATTCTGTGTATTGGCAGCTGTGTGCTGGCTCAGAGGCACTATCGCAAGTGAATTAATCCAATATTTGCAGCAGGAGTATGGCGTGCATCAAATTAATCCGAAAAAACTGCTACACAGTAAATGGACGGCAGTGGCGCCCGTCAATAAAGAAAAGCACTTTTTAGTCACTGAAATGAAGTTTGATGAAGAGGGTAACGTTGAGCATTGTGTGCTGGAAGCTATTTTGACCAAGCGCGAAGAAGCCATCGATTGGCAGATCTTAAAAAACAGTACGCATTGGCGCCAAGGTTGGCAATGACCAAGCCATTGCGTCAGCGTGTTTTTACCTATATTACCCGCCATGACCAATTGTTGCTCTTAGCCTATGTCGATGGTTCCTATACTGTGCCGCAACTACCCGGTGGCACGGTTAAGCTGGGTGAGCAGCCTGCTGATGCGGCACTGCGTGAGGCGCAAGAAGAAACGGGTTTAACGCAGTTGCAGTTGGTCAAATGCTTAGGGCATTTTGAGCGAGATTTAACTGATATTGGCCGTGATGAACGCATTGAGGCTTGGTTTTTTCATCTGCATACCGTTGAAGCAACACCTGCACGCTGGCGGCATTTTGAATGTGATTCATCCGAAGGGCTTGGGCCAATTGAGTTTGAGTTGTCGTGGCAGCCGTTAACTGCGATTGCCCGCTTGGGTGCGATTGATCAAACGATGAGTGCACAATTGTATGCCTCGCTGCGCGAGCAAGGTGTGCCGCTAGAAGCATAGCCGGCTTCAGGGGTGACAACCTGTCTCAGGTGGTTGCGCTGAAGGCGGTGCTGGAAAACACTATACTGAATCTGTAAGTTTTAAGGGCATGGGTTGAAGAGCCGGTGTTGCCGTGGATGACTCAGAGGTGTATATGAAAATTGCTGTGACCAGCCAAAACCGTAAAACCATTACAGAGCATGCAGGTCGTTGCCGTAAGTTTTGGGTATTTAGTATCGATAATGCTGTGATTGTGGATAAACAATTGCTGGAGTTGCCGATTGAGCAATCATTTCACGCCAGTTCTGTGCATGAACCACATCCGTTAGATGATATTGAGGTGCTGATTACCGCAGGGATGGGCAGCGGTATGGTCAGACGTTTAGCGCGTAAAAGTATGATCGGCTTGATTACCGAACAGACTGATCCTGATACGGCAGTGGCGTTGTATTTAAAGGGTGAGTTGCACGCCAAAGCAGCCAGCGCGCATGCGGGCGATTGTCACGAGCACACGCATTAAGTGTGGTGTTCTGTACTGAATTAACTTGTATGCGCTCTAGAGTGCGTATTTTGACACTGAGTGCACAAGTTGCTGATCATCCCTCTGCTTTAACAACAGTCGGCATGATCAGCGCGTGGCCGTGTTAAATCAGTGGGCGCTGCAGCACTTGCGTTAAGTGCGCTAGCGGACTGATCTTGGGGTTGTATTGCTGCTCAGGGGCAATATGGAAAGTTTGCTCCATCATATATTGGCCTGATTCAACACCATGCAGTGCATGATCCGAGAAACACACCCAAACAGAGCCAGGTGGGAAGGGCATCCGCACTTGTTTAGCGTTTTTTTGGTAATCCATATCCGCTTTCATCGCATCATGCAGCTGCAGCATCAGGTGATCGTATTCACTGCGTAATGACTTAGTGATGCCCAGCGCATTAATAGCTTTTGCTTGCCAGCGCACATAAGGTTTAGCGCGCGGCAGCATGGTTTGCACCATATCAGCAAAGGGCTCACCAACGCGCCATACACGTGGCACGCCTTCAGGGTTAATATTGCTAAACACACGCAAAATGCGTTCGCCGCGGTTGGGTCGCGATGGAAAAGCATCCACATGCATACGGCGATCATCGGCACGCCACGATTGCGCCCGCGCTTCAACTTTTTTCGGGCGGTAACTGGTTGGTGCGTTGCGCAGTGCGCCTTGGTAGTTGGGTAATAAGCTGTAAACCAACTGTTCGGCTTGCGTGCGATAACGTTCGAGCATACGGGTCAGCAGTTGTTGTGTCGCCTCATCGCCGGCTGCACCTTTAAGTTGGTTATTCGCCGCTAAACTGATATTGCGCACTTTGGCATCGAGTACCTCTGGCGTCAGTAAACGCTGCTCTGCTGTGCTGAGCTCAAAAGGTAGGGTGGGAAAGTAGAGGGCTTTACCTTGCTCTAAGGCTTCAATCCACGTTGGATCTGTTGCCGATAGTTGCCACTGTGTTGCGGGGATTTCTACAATTTGCGAGTGCATATTAATCAGTCTTCGCCTGTGTGCCTGCTGGTTTTTGCATAAAAAGCAGCAGATCAGTGAAAGTATAAATTTGTATATAGTAGCGCTGGCATGCTGACTGCAGCCTGTCTAAGCCGGTAGTTATGCGCTTGAGCAGCTTATGTTGTTGTTTGCTGGCTGCTTGTTGTATGTTTATTCATCAGCAACGTTGAATAGGTTCATTCTTACAAGAGGTGCGATATGTCGTTAATTACTGCGTTAAATCGTCGTTATGCCACTAAGGCTTTTGATGCAACGAAAAAGTTACCTGAAGATATAGTGGCGCAGTTATTTGCCTTGCTGCGGTTAAGTCCATCGAGCACGAATATTCAGCCTTGGCACTTTATTGTGGCCAGCAGTGACGAAGGCAAAGCCCGTTTAGCCAAAGGTGCAGGTGGGAATTACAGCTATAACGCCAGCAAAATACTTAATGCATCGCATGTTGTGTTGTTTTGTGCACGCACGCAGATTGATGAAAAACATTTACAAAAAGTCTTGGCTGCTGAAGAGCGTGATGGACGTTTTGCCACGGCACCTGAATTTAAAGCAGCGGCGCACAACACCCGTACGGCGTATTTAAAAGAGCATCAATACAGCAAGAAAGATGTGCCGCATTGGCTGGAAAAACAAATCTATTTAAATATGGGTGGTTTTTTATTGGGTGCCAGTGTGCTAGAGATTGATGCAGTACCGCTGGAAGGGATCGATCAAGCACTCTTGGATGCTGAGTTTGACTTAAACGAGCGTGATTTGACCGCCGTCACAGCGGTTGCTTTAGGCTATCGCGCCGAGAGTGATTTTAATGCGGCCTTGCCAAAATCCCGCTTAGCGGCTGATGATATTTTCACCATTATTTGATTGCATCGGCTGTCAGATCGAATGTGCGTTATGCCCATGCGCTTTAACGAGTGGGCGTTCAGTGGATGGATACAGTGACGGATAGCAACGGCATGCGCGTTTTAACTGCGCCTCATAGTTACCACGCAGAGATTCGTAAAAGTCGTTTTCTAGCGCAGGCGGTAGTGTTGCCCGACGCTGAGCAGGCAACTGAATTGATCGCGCAACTGAGCACCGCCAATGTCTCGCATAATTGTTGGGCGTGGCGTTGTGGGCAGCAGTACCGCTTTAATGATGATGGCGAACCCGGCGGCACTGCGGGTCGTCCGATTTTAGCGGCGATTGAGCACCAGCAGTTTGATCAAGTATTGATAGTGGTAACGCGCTGGTATGGCGGTATTCAGTTAGGCACTGGTGGTTTAGCACGTGCCTATGGTGGCTGTGCGACACAGGTCTTGCAGACCGCGCAGAGCGAGGTTTTAGTGCCGCGCACTCAGTTGCGCGGGCATTGCCCTTATACTTATTTAGATGTGTTTAAGGTGCGTCTGGCGCAGGCGGGTGCGGTGCTGCAGAGTGAGGCGTTTGATGCGCAGGGCGCAATGCTCAATGTCAGCGTACCGCATGCTCAAGTGGCTGAGTTGCAAGAGATTCTGAGCCAAGCCACGCGGGGTGCCAGTACTTTGCACGAGATGGAGTCGCCTTGAAAAATAAACCGCCTCAAGGGCGGTTTATTGTGCAGCGGACGTGGCAATTAACGCCAGTCAGCACGGTCCATTAAGCGAATCGCTTCAGCTTGACGCTTACCTGCAACTTCGACAGGAATCGTATCAGCTTTAAATTCACCCCAAGCGGCAACTTCTGCAGAAGGTTTCACGCTCGGGTTAGCTGGAAACTCTTGGTTCACGCCAGCGAAGATGCTTTGTGCTTCGTCAGTGGTCATCCACTCAAGTAACTTGCGCGCTTGATCAGCGTGCGGTGCATATTTAGTAATACCCGCGCCGGATAAGTTGACGTGGACACCACGGTCATCTTGGTTCGGCCAGAACAGTTTTACTTTTAAGTCAGGGTTGCTTTTGTGTAAACGGCCATAGTAGTAGCTGTTCACAATACCCACATCACATTGACCGGCGTCGATCGCTTGTAGCAATGCGGTGTCATCGGAGAACACATCAGTGGCTAAGTTACCAATCCAGGCTTTCACCAGTTTTTCGGTGTTTTCGGCGCCATGCGCTTCAATCAAAGTGGCGGTGAGGGATTGGTTGTAGACTTTTTTACTGGTGCGCAGGCATAAACGCCCATCCCAGTTGTTGTCCGCTAAGGCTTCATAAGTGCTCAGCTCCTCTGGCGTTACGCGCTCAGTTGAGTAAGCAATGGTACGTGCACGCAATGATAAACCGGTCCACTGATCGTTACTGGAGCGGTACTGCGCAGGAATATTGGCTTTAATTACCTCAGAGTTCAGCGGTTGCAAGATACCCATTTGCTCAGCTTGCCAGAGGTTACCAGCGTCCACAGTGATAAGGATATCAGCTGGGGTATTGCCGCCTTCAGCTTTCAAGCGCGCCATTAATGGTGCTTCTTTATCGGTAATAAATTTAACCTTGACGCCGGTTTTTTCGGTGTACTTATCAAAGACAGGTTTGATCAACTCGTCGATACGTGATGAATACACAACGATATCGTCTGCAGCTTGAATGTTGCCCGCCATCACGCTTAAAGCGAGTGCGGCAAGAATAGGGGTACGAATTGACATGGCAACCTCAGGTTGGAGTAATATTTTGTAAATGATAGTTAATTGCATTTAGTTTATCAACTAAATCTGCAGAAAAACCTATAGCAGCGGCCAGAATCTTTGCATTCATACCCGTAGATCGGGCTAGACATTCACGCGATAGTGTCTGTGCCGCCTCAGCAGTAAGCGCTTAGCGGCACAGTCGTTATGCGTTATTTAAGGGCGTGCCAGATCAGGCAGATTGTGACCTAAGCCGAGAGCGTGGCGCATAAAGAGGGCTTTGGCTTGGCTGCAGTCGTCCACCGCTGTGAGGCCCATATTGCGCAGTAAACGTACGGGTAAGGCATCGGCTTGAAACAGATGCTGAAAGCCATCCATCGCAGCCATCATCGTCAGGTTGTCTGGCATACGTTGGCGTTCAAAGCGGCTCAAGACACGCTCACTGGCGATCTGTTCACCGCGCTGCAGTGCATGCAAAATAACTTGTGCTAAAGCTGCAGCATCTAAAAAACCAAGGTTGACGCCTTGTCCTGCCAGCGGATGAATGCTGTGCGCGGCATCACCAATCAAGGCCAGCCCTGGTGCAACATAACGTTTGGCATGGCGCTGGCGCAGGGGAATGCTGTGGCGTGGTTCGGCATGCTCAATCACACCTAAGCGCTGCTCACAGGCTTGACCTAAAGCGCTACAAAAAGCCGCATCATCCAGCGCCATCACCGCTTGGGCTCGCTCAGGTGGAATGGACCAGACAATCGAGCACCAGTTTTGCCCATCGCTGTGTTGCAAGGGCAGCAGTGCCAAGGGGCCTTCATCGGTAAAACGTTGCCAAGCGGTATGTTGGTGTGGTTTTTCACAACGCACGCTGGTAACAATCGCATGGTGTAAATAATCCCACTCGCGGGTTGCCATGCCGGTGAGGCGGCGGATCGCCGAGTTGGCACCGTCAGCGCCAATCACTAATGGACTGCGAATTTCAGTACCGTCCGCCAATTGCATTAACCATTCCTGACCTGAGCGGCGCAGCAGTTCAATATGCGATTCAGCCATAAGAGTGATACTTGACTGCTGTAACTGTTCCAGCAAGGCATCTTGCACGAGACGGTTTTCGACAATATGTCCCAAAACTTCAGCATGCAGGCTGCTGGCAGAAAAATGAATGTTGCCGGTGCCAGAGCCGTCCCACACATGCATATCGCTGTAAGGACTGACACGGCGCGCAACAATGCCAGGCCAGGCGGCTACGCGTTCTAAAATCCGTTGGCTGGCAATGGATAACGCACTGACACGTGACTCAAACGGCTGGGCAGGGCTGAAAGGTGCCACGCTCAGCGAGTTGCTGTCGAGTAATACAATATTGAGCCCGCTGTCTTTCAGCGCTAAGGCCAGCGTACTACCAACCATTCCAGCGCCAACGATGATTAAATCTGCGTTCATAGTGATGTCCTACTGTTGTGTAGTAGCAAGTGTGAGCAGCAAGCTGCGCGACCTATGGATACTCAAGCGCAAGGCTCTGAGCGCTGCTTGGGTGATCGAGCGGCAATAGAGTTTGCGCCTTCATTAAGGTCGATCGGCATGACTGCGCAATCCCATGCCCATGGCTTGACGTGCAAACCAGCGCTTGGCCGGCGGTAATAAATCTAGGCCGAGTAAGCCTAAATTGCGGCCCTTGCAGTGTCGCGAGATCGCCCGGTGTGGCAGGGCCAGCGAGTAAAGTATCGGCCAGCGCGATGCTATCGCGCAGTGACAAGTTGTAGCCTTGCCCCGCCACCGGATGCAGGCTGTGTGCTGCGTTGCCTAGTACGGCTAAATGCGCGCGCACTTGCTCGCTGCTTTCAATTAAGCTCAATGGATACATATAACGGGTGCCGACCTGCTCAATCGCGCCGAGGCGATAACCAAAACAGGCTTGCAATTCTGCTAAAAACTGCTGATCGGGTAAGGCGTTTAAACGCTGCGCTTCGTCGGGCTCGCGCGTCCAGATCAGTACGCAACGATTGTCGGCCAGCGGCAACAGCGCCATTGGGCCATCATCGGTAAAGCGTTCAAAAGCTAAGCCTTGGTGAGGTAGCGCGGTGCTGATATTGGCAATCAGGGCTGTTTGTCCATAAGCCGTGGTGTGCGCATGAATGCCCAGTTGTTCGCGTAATCCGGAACGGCCACCGTCGGCCAAAATAGCCAGATCGCAGTCTAGGCTGCTGCCATCGTCCAAAGTCAGTTGATAGCCATCACTGAGCGCTTGCATCTGCTCAACGCGCGCGGGGCAGCGCCATTCGATGACTTCTTTATCTAAAGCGGCCCACAGGCAATGTCCCAACCATGCGTTCTCCACGACATAACCCAAGGCGGGTACACCTTCTTCAGCGGCGCTCAGGCGTGTTGCAGCAAAACGGCCACGGTCAGAAATATGGATATTGCGAATGGCTTCAGCACGCGGCGCGATGGCCTCCCACAAACCTAAGCGTTGATAAATTTGTTGGCTGCCGTAGGACAACGCCGAGGAGCGCCCATCGTAGCTGGGCTGGAAGGTATCGCCGGGCGCAAAGGGCTCAATCAGGACAATTTTCCACTGCCGTTCACGCGCACCGGCTTGTAAGGCTAAGGCTAAGCTGGCGCCGACTAAGCCACCACCAATAATTGCAATCTGCACTCGGCTCATGGATTAAACTCCTGATGATTGTGCGGCAGCCATTAAGGCTTCAATCTCGTCAATGGATTTGGGAACGGCGCGGGTCAGCACTTGACAGCCGTCAGCCGTGACCACCACATCGTCTTCAATGCGCACGCCAATTCCGCGCCATTGCTGCGGCACAGTCAAGTTGTCCACCGCGATATAAATCCCCGGCTCAACGGTCATGGTCATGCCCGGTTTAAGCGCCCGCCATTCACCGTTTACTTTATAGTCACCGACATCATGCACATCTAACCCCAACCAGTGTCCGGCGCGGTGCATGTAAAAGGGGCGGTAGGCGTCACTGGCAATCAATTCATCAAGCTCGCCTTGCAGTAAACCCAGCTCCAATAAGCCCGCGGTAATCACCCGCACCGTGGCATCGTGAGCATCATTCCAGCAGTGTTTTGGGGAAATATAATGCATGGCTTCAAGGTTGGCTTTGAGCACAATTTCATAAATAGCTTTTTGCTCAGGACTGAAACGACCATTGACCGGAAAGGTGCGGGTGATATCACTGGCGTAACAATCAATTTCGCAACCGGCATCAATCAGTACTAGATCACCGTCATGCAAAGGTGCGTTGTTTTCGGTGTAATGCAAAATACAGGCATTGCTACCGCTGGCGACAATCGACGAATAAGCCGCTAAGCGTGCGCCACCTTTGCGAAACTCATAATCGAGCTCAGCTTCGAGATGGTATTCATACAGCCCAGGCCGGGAGGCTTGCATCGCACGAATATGCGCGCGGCAGGAAATATCTGCAGCGCGTTGCATGGTGGCGATTTCCGCTGGGCTTTTATGCAGGCGAGCGTCGTGCAAGAGGGGATCGAGCATGACGAATTCTTTCGGTGGCTGCGCACCCATGCGCGCTTTGCTGCGAATACTGTTGAGCCAATCCATCATGTGTTGATCAAATTCAGGATTGTTACCAATCGAGTAATAGACACGCTCACGGCCTTCCAACAGGCCGGGCAAAATATCGTCAATATCGCTGATCGGAAAAGCATCATCGGCCAGGTAGTTGGCAATCACACCTTCTTGGCCCGCGCGCAGACCATCCCAGAGTTCACGCTCTGGGTTACGCTCACGGCAAAAAACAACATATTCGCCATGCTCACGCTTGGGGATTAACACCAGCACCGCTTCAGGCTCAGCAAAGCCGGACAGATAGAAAAAATCACTGTGTTGTCGATACGGATATTCTACGCTGCTATTGCGCGTGCTGACCGCGGCGGCGGGCACAATCGCAATGCTGTTGGGCGTCATGCGCTCCATCAGTTGCTGGCGGCGTTGGGCGTATTCGGACATGCTAATTGAGCTCATGCGGTGTGGCTCCTGTCATATTAATGTACGGCGGGTGTGTCTTCGTCGGTTTTTGGTGCGACGTAATTGGCGCATTCGGTAAACAAGAATAACGGCGCGACACGCAGGTATTCGTTGATTTCCATATAAGCGACTTCGCCTTCTTCATCTTCAGTGTCTTCGATAGCAATTTGTGCGATGGAAATTAAATCTTCCAAAATTTCACGCACATCTTTGGAGATCTCAGTGTTACCAATGCTGCCGCCAAAACCACTTAAAAAGCCTTGCGCCCATTCGCCGATAGCGATGGTGCGTGCTTGTAATGATTCATCGTCATTGGGCAGTAATAAGGTCAGCGAAACACTGCTGTCAGCCAGTAATTCAGCTTTGACCATGTCCTGCAGCCCCAGCAGAGCGGCTTGCAGGTTGCTGGGTATTTCATTTTCAAACAGGTCTTCAGCTTCTTCAAGCCAGCCTTCATTGGTAAAACCAGCGCCGGCACAGCAACGACCCAGCAGTAAGCCTTGCAGTTCAGCAGGTGAGACAGAATGGCCGCTGGTGTTGAGTAAAGCGGCAAATGCGGTGTAAGCAGATTGAGATTGAGGCATGAAAAATCCGAAATAATGGAACTGTTACGTGGTTTTAGGAGTCGTTTATACGATGCATAAGAGTATATCCTGTTGTGGAGTATGGCGCTAAACCGGCATCTTTGCAGCACGACTCGAGTTAATCTGTGCAATGCATTTTTTAGGGCTGTGTCATACGCTTAACCGCATGGGTTTTGCTTGTCAGCTGCAGCTGTGTGCTTGAATAATTTTATTTTGTCGGTATGTCCGCTAATACTGTGCGGCAGGCCTTATGAACGCTAGAATAATGCGTATTATAAGTGTTTGATTGATCTAGGACATACGAGGAGGGCTGGTGAAGAATACTGATTTACAAGCCTTAGTGCAGGCCGTTGAGCAACTGATGCAACGTAACGCAGAGCTTAAAGTGCACAATAAAGCGTTACGCACTGAGCGTGGGCAATTATTAGAAAAAAATGAAATAGCCCAGCAAAAAATTGCCGCTATGATTTCACGCCTGAAAGCGTTGGAGCACGATTTATGACCCAAGCCCAAACGATCACGGTTCGTATCTTAGATAAGGACTATCACATCGCTTGCCCTGCGGAGCACAACGACAACTTGCAGCGCGCGGCAAACTATTTAGACCAGAAAATGCGTGAAATTAGACGCAATGGCAAAGTTGTAGGTACCGAGCGCATTGCTGTGATGGCGGCGCTCAATATCACCTACGAGTTACACAATATCCAGCAGGCCGCATCGATGGATAGCAACAGCGCTGAACAGATTTCACAACTGCTGGCGCAGGTACAAAACACTTTAGCAGCGGATGAGTAAGCGCGGCTTGAGGCTGGCAAAGATCTGTGTATACTGAGGACGTCTCCCTCGAGTGCTTGCCAGGTGGCTACGTCCCTGAGCCGATTCATACCACACCGGGGATTACACTTTTAGATTGGTGTGCATGTCCGCTTGCGGAAAGCCTAAAAATCTGACGTAATCTCCACCTTGAACTTTCGGGTTCAAGGGCCATGCCAGCAGCGGCATATCTGGGGAGTCTTTTTAAGTTATGTTATCCGCGTCACCTTTATCTAAAGCCCAGTTACGCAAGTTATTGCGTCAACAGCGGTGTCAGTTATCCCCTACACAACAAGTCCATGCTGCCGAGCAGTTGTTTCGCCAAGTGGTGCAATCGCCGGTATTTTTGCGTGCCCAGCACATAGCTTTATACAGCGCCGCTGACGGCGAAATTGATCCCTATTTAGTGCAGCGTGAAGCGTGGCGCCGCGGTAAACATGTCTATTTACCCGTGCTTGCGCCTTGGCCAAAAACCTCGATGGTATTTCAGCGTGTTCGCCCTACTCAGCAATGGGAAAAAAACCGTTTTGGTCTATTACAGCCACGTTGGTGCAGCGCTGATCAGCGTGCCGCTTGGACCTTGGATGTAGTGTTTTTACCCTTAGTTGGTTTTGATACGCAGGGGGGACGTTTGGGCATGGGCGGTGGTTTTTATGATCGCTGTTTTGCGCAATTAGCTCAGCACCAACAGCGTATGACTCCGCAGCGCATTGGCTTAGCACATGAGTGTCAGCGGTTGGCGCACATACCGCTGGACCCTTGGGATATTGCCCTCAGCGCTGTGGTGACTGACCAGTCTTGGTATCAGACGCCGAGATAGATTGCACTTGATAAACAGTATGTTGCTGCTGATCAGTGCTGCGATCGCGCAAACTTTGCGTATAGCCCGTAGTGACCACACCTAAACCAAAAATAATCACTAATAACCACATTAAATCAGGTTTGCGTTTCATGGGTGTGTCGATGCTCCGGCGCGTGCTGTGCAGCTTTAAGGTGTGTTTGGATGTATGAACAAAAATGGCGCTCATGCTGCGCAGCTATGCTCAAGGCAGTAAGTGATTGCTCAGAATAGAAAAAGTTCAATACTGAATATCACGCGAACCTTCTGTGGCGCATCATATAGGACTGCGTAGCAGAGAAGAATAGCGCTATAGACTAAAGCTCTCTTGTGTGAGGCAATTTAATGCTCGCAGTTAAACAGTCGTTTAAATTTTCGTAGTATGCTGTGTAGCGCCGAGCCTGATCGAGTGTTGTATGTGACTGCGACTCGATGTGGCGCCCCGTGTTGAATTGATGTTATCTGGTTTTAACTTGCAAGGAGCAAGCATGTCTAAGCACTCAAGTCCGTCTCGTTTATTTATTGCGCCTTTACTGATTGGCTTAGCGGCGGCGGCTGGTTTTGGTTATTGGAAGTCTTTGCAAGATCGATTACCCGAAGGGCTGTACCAAGCCAACGGCCGTTTAGAAGCCACTGAAGTGCAGGTGGCCA